>Ga0187771_10000981_pt1 | contig 18640 bp, 16 predicted proteins | sample 0116_SJ02_MP15_1_FD_133139 | JGI IMG/M metagenome (GOLD analysis project Ga0187771, IMG submission 133139) | Tropical peat soil microbial communities from peatlands in Department of Meta, Colombia - 0116_SJ02_MP15_10_MG | ecosystem: Environmental > Terrestrial > Soil > Wetlands > Peat | place...
TGCGTCCGCGAATATAGGTGAGCGGTTCAACCTCAATCATGCCAAGATCAAAAAGTCCCTGGAGGTCCTTCTTGCCCTTGGCGCGGCCGGCCATGGTCGATGCACCCATAAGAAAATCGAGGTTGTCACGAATCGGCTGCATCCAAGGCCGGAGTTTCTCCTCGATGTCGCCGGGCAGGAACCCGATGTCCTTGCCGAGCGGGAACACGGGGCGCGAGACCACGAGCCGCTGGTATGCCCTGTTTTCGATGGTCTTCTCAAGGCCAGCGGCAAGCGCAAGCAGGGTCTTTCCCGTACCGGCCTTGCCCACGAGTGTCACCAGATTGATGTCGTCGTTGAGGAGCAGGTCGAGGGCAAACTGTTGCTGTTTGTTCCGCGCATTAATGCCCCACACGCCGTGTTTGGTGTTCACAATGGGAACGAGGACGTTCTTTTGTTGTTGATATCTCGCTAATGCCGTTTGGGACGAGTTAGCGCTGTTCTTAAGCAATATAAACTCGTTTGGAAAAAGCCTGGGAGTGGGAGGAGGCGTGAATTCTCCCTTCGCATAAAATTCATCGATTGCTCCCGGCTCTACCGCCAATTCCATCTCTCCCGAATAAAGCTCGTCAAAGATAATGTTGTCCGACTCGAAATCTTCGGCTTTCAGACCAAGAGCATCAGCCTTGATGCGGAGGTTCGTGTCTTTGGTCACGAGGATCACGGGAAGGTTTTCGTGCTTCAGGTTGAGTGCTGTGGCAAGAATGCGATTGTCCGCCTTGGTTGCCACGAGCTCATCCGGAAGGTGCCCCACCGATTGGTGGTTAAGTTCGACGCACAGGCTCCCGCCTCCATCGAGTTCGACTCCCTGGGAAAGTTTCCCTTTTTGCCGCAGTTCATCGAGGATTCGCGAGACTTGACGCGCGTTTCTGCCGATTTCATCTATGCCCTTCTTGAACTTGTCCAGTTCCTCGATCACGACAATCGGGATGATTACTTCATTGTCCTCGAAGGAGAATATCGCGTGAGGTTCATGCAGCAGAACATTAGTATCAAGTACAAATATTTTTTTCATTAAACAATCCTTTTCACGAGGATGAGAATCTATGTCGGGCTGTGATGCTCCCCGAAGGGATGGCTCCTTCGCGGATCACGTGCGGTATTTCAGTTCTTACATCGATGATGGTCGACGGTTTTCCCCCTGCGGTTTCGCCTCCATCGAGGATCAGGTCAACCATGCCGCCTACCGCAGCTGCTTCCTGAGCTGTTGTTGGGCTCGGTTTTTTCGAGATATTTGCGCTCGTCCCGGTCAGAGCATGACCGAGATATCGTAGCAGGCTGCGCGTCAGTGCGTTACCCGGCACCCGGAGGCCTACGGTTCCTGTGCCCGCCGTAACTTGCGCCAGAACGTCTACCCGCGCCTTGAACACGAGCGTTAGAGGTCCTGGCCAGTATCTCTGAATAAGCATTTCTGCCTGCTGTGTAATCTCTGCGGCCCAGTCGCGTAGTTCAGTCGCGTCAGCAATGAGCAGCAGAATCGGCTGGTCCGGTAGCCTGCCCTTGATAGCAAATAACCTATTCACGGCAGCGCTATTCCTCGGATCAGCGCCCAGCCCGTAATACGTATCCGTCGGATAGACGATAACGCCGCCCGCGGAGATCACTTCTCTGCACCGGGAAAACGCCTGTTCAGGGTACGCAGGGTCGATTGTAACGACTTTTTCCAATAGTGAACCACTCATTACAGCTGGTCTTGGCCAGTGACGTGCCCTTGCTCCTCACCAACAGGACTACAGTCAAAATAGCTTTCCTCAGGTCAGGGGATTTTTTCACGGTGGCCGGGGTCTGCACTACTCTTGTCCTCTCGTCAGCACGATGTCGCCGTTCTTGTGTCCAAGAAAGCCTGCAACGACCGGGCATTTCACTTTGAACAGAAAGAAAATGCGGGTATCCTTTTCCCCCACAAGCGTTTCGTAGTTGGCCTGGCCCTTACTGATGATAAGGTCCGCAGATTGGTAGAACTCCATAAACCGCGCCGAGCACGCTTCCAGAAGGGTACCGATGCCATCGTTCCCATTATCGATCACGGTCGCATACTCATGCAAGCCAGCGGCGAGCGCATCTTCGAACGTGGCATCATTAATCACCGGGGAACCCTTCACCACGGCAGTCACGTCCTTGCCCAGGGCCCGCAGAGATTCGAGCAGCAGCCGGTCGAACACGATCTCTCCGGCGTTGTCGCAGAGATAGAGAATGCGGCGTGCCATTCCAACTTCCCGGGAAAAGGCGCGGTAATCATCGTGTGAGATCTGCAATCTGACCGATTCCTCTATGGCACGGTCAAGATTGATACTTTCGTAGATCCCGAAGTCTATCACATTCCCGGCAATCGCGACGCGTACAGATCCCTCAAGTCGGTCGTCAAATCGGGAAACTCTTGCCTTGAGCGACGGCATCCTGTCGAGAGCGATGCGGTTATAGTCAGCCTTGAGGGACCGATAAGGGTCGGTTCCCGTCTCTTCACGAAGCATTCGGTGAAGTATGGTCGATGTCCTGGCTGGAACCTCTGCGAGCGATGCCTGTTCAATGATTGTGGCTGCCTTTCGCACAATGCCACGGCCTCGGTCGCCGTTCACTCCTGCATGCTTCAGGGTACGTGTCACCTGACCGAAAAAACAGGATAGACATTCGAGCTCAGTCTTCAAGCAGCTGGTCCCTGCACTGGCGCTTGACCACCAGATTTTTTCTTCCATCGTCTGCGGCGGGATTTCTTTTTGGCAGGCGCCCCCGCATCGGCTACTGCCAGTTCTCTGACTGCTGGTGCTGCGGTGATCGCTAGGAGGCGCTTCGCCTTCTCTTCCACCTCTCGTTCCATTTCAACCCTGAAAACTTTGAGACGATTTGCGATCTTCACATCGCTGGTGGCGATGATCTGGGCCGCGAAGACTCCCGCATTCTTTGCGCCGGGCTTGCCGATCGACATGGTAGCAACAGGAACACCACCTGGCATTTGTGCTGTCGCCAAAAGAGCATCGAGTCCCTTGAGGGGAGAGGATTCGATCGGCACACCAATGACCGGAATCGTCGTATGCGATGCGATAGCCCCGGCAAGGTGTGCCGCCCATCCGGCACCGGCTATGATCACCTTGATCCCCCGTTTCTCCGCACCCACACTGTATTCGAGGACCTTTTTCGGCGTCCGATGGGCTGACGCGATAGTCATTTCATATTCGACGCCGAACTCCTGGAGCATCGCGGCCGCCTCCTGCATGACCGGAAGGTCAGAGTCACTGCCCATTAGTATTCCGACAACTGGTTTGCTCATGAGTACTCCCTTCCTCAAGTTGATTATGAGAATCCAGGACTGTTACAAATCTTTTACGTCGTCGATAAAGACCGTCTCAATGCCGAACACGTCTCCCACGAGACGCCTTAATGCCTTGACGCCGACAGTTTCCGTCGCATAGTGGCCTGCCACGAGGAGGTTCATACCATATTCTCTCGCAGTATTGTGTGTCGCGAGATCGATCTCTCCAACCACAAAGCAATCAAGCCGCTCCTGAACGGCATCTTTCAGCACGCTGCCGCCACCGCCGGACACTACTCCCACGCTGCGAATACGCCCTTTGCCGAAGCGGAACACCCTGCAGGTCGTTTTTAACTGTTTTTTGAGAATCGTTGCCAAGTCATCAAGGCTGATGGTCCCTTTGACGGTACCGGCGTAACCGATCTTGATGCCATGATACTTGCCGAATTCATGCAGATTCTGCAGCCCGAGCAAACGGGAAAGCTGTATATTGTTCCCGTATTCCCTGTGGAGATCCAGCGGCAGATGTGCGGCATAGAGCGCCAGGTTCTTCTTTTTCAGGTACGCCTCCCGCTTTTTCTCGAGGGTACGATCCTGTTGGGGCCTCCATTTAATGCCATGATGCACAACGATAAGGTTAACGCCAAGCTTATGCGCTTTCTCGAACGTAGAAATACATGCATCGACGGCGAAACCAACACGTTTCAGTGCGCCATTGGGGCGGGCCCGCACCTGCAAGCCGTTTAGGGAAGCATCCCTGATTTTCCCGATGCGTAACTCTTCATTCAGGAATCTGACGACATTCCGTATTGTCGGCCATTCTATCTTGCACTGTCCTCTTCGCACGAGTAGGTTCCGCTAATTCCCCGTCTCAAGAGCCCGCGCCCCGATATCTCTTCGGTAGTGTGCGCCATCGTACGTGATCTCCCGAACGCCCCTGTAAGCATTATCGATGGCGGCGGCAACTACTGGACCAAGACCGGTCACGCCGAGCACCCTGCCGCCATTTGTCACGATTTTGCCATCCTTAAACGCGGTGCCGGCGTGAAATACCGATACATTGTTCAATTTTACGGCGTTCTCGAGACCGCAGATGATCTTGCCTTTTTCGTAGCTGCCGGGATATCCACCCGAGGCCATGACCACGCAGACTGCGGAATCGGGTTTCCATTTGATATCGATCTTCGACAGAGAACCCGAAAGGATGGCTTCGATGATATCGATAAGGTCTGTCTCGAGCCTTACCATGATTGGCTGAGTCTCCGGATCACCGAAGCGGGCGTTAAACTCCAACACCTTCGCTTCGCCGTGCTGGATCATGAGCCCGGCATACAGCACTCCTCGGAACAAGCGTCCTTCTTTTTTCATGGCGCGCACCGTGGGAACCATGATCGTTTCCATGACATTCCGTTCCAGCTTTTTGGTCACCACCGGGGCCGGAGAATAAGCTCCCATGCCGCCCGTGTTCGGTCCCTTGTCTCCATCGAACACGCGTTTATGGTCTTGTGACGATGCCATGGGAACCACCGTCTTGCCGTCTGAGAAGGCCATGAAGGAAGCCTCTTCTCCCCTGAGGCATTCCTCGATCACAATGCGATCACCGGCCGCGCCGAAAACCTTGTCAATCATCATGAGGTCCAATGCCTTAAGCGCCTCTTCCACCGTTTCAGCAACCACAACACCCTTTCCTGCTGCTAACCCGTCGGCCTTTACGACTATGGGCGCGCCCTTCTCGCGAACGTAAGCCTCTGCCGAGGCCTTCTCGGTAAACACACGGTACTCTGCCGTAGGGATGTGATACTTCCTCATGAGGTCCTTGGAAAACGTCTTGCTTGCCTCGATTTCAGCTGCCTTGCCGCTCGGGCCAAAGGCGCGTAGCCCTGCATTCGTAAACTCATCCACGATGCCTAACGAGAGCGGTCCTTCCGGGCCCACGATAGTGAGGTCCATGGCCTTGGCTTTGGCGAATGCCAGAAGTCCGGGGACATCCTCTGTCGTGACTGGTACGCATTCCGCAAGCTGTGCGATACCGGCGTTTCCAGGCGCCGCGTAAATTTTCGTTACCTTCGGGCTCTGTGCTATTTTCCAGACCAGCGCATGTTCCCTGCCGCCACCACCGATGACGAGTACCTTCATAGATTCACTCCTTGAAATCTCACAATACTATGGTAGCTGGTAGGTTCCCTACAGGAGACCGGAATAAAACGCTTATTGATTTCCTGCCACCTGCTTATTCCGGATCACTTTCTTCTGAAGATTCTCATTCATGCTTCCTGTCCGGTATCCCTCAAGGTCCAGACAGACATAGGTGTAGCCCAATTCCTTAAATGCTACTGTGATCGATTCCATGACATCGCTGGAAATCAGTTTTGCAAAATCTTCCCTCGTCACCTCGATCCGCGCGATTTCGCCGTGATGCCGCACGCGGACCTGCCGGAAGCCGTGAGCACGTAGCTGGTCCTCTGCGGCCTGAATAGTTTGCAATATCTCGGATGTGATCCTGATTCCATAGGGGATACGGGAAGATAGGCAGGCGAGCGACGGTTTGTCCCATGCCGGCAGGTTCAGGCTGCGCGCACTTTCGCGGACATCTGCCTTCGAAAAGCCGGCTTCGACAAGCGGGCTTCGGAGACCGAATTCTTTTGCGGCTTTTCTGCCTGGGCGATAATCGTTCAGATCATCGGTGTTCGATCCTTCGATTACATAGGAGATGCCCTCACTATCGGCAATCGCTCTGAGCTTTGCATAAAGCTCGCTCTTGCAATGGTAGCACCGTTCCGGCGTATTCATTACGAATTCTTCTGACGCAAGCTCATTCGTTTGAAGGACCTTATGTGTCACTCCCAACATGCGTGCGAATTCCTTTGCGGCACGCAGTTCATCGGCAGGATAGGTCTCGGAAACGGCAGTCACCGCAATCAGGTGGGGGCCCATGACCTCCGACGCGACTCTGAGAAGGAGCGAACTATCAACGCCGCCGGAATAGGCGAGCACCGCGTAACCCATCTCCTTGAGCGATGCTTTAAGATGATCTAATTTTTGTCCAATCAGCATCTGGCGGATAATAGCATAGCATAAAGAGTAGTGTCAACCATTCTTGAACTTCCTGGCTTGGCCGACTGTCCTGGGAAATACTACGTTCTCGCCGCGACTGCGATGAAGCCCAGTTTCGACGAAAGCGCCTGGCCTGAATCCCGTAGCAGGTTAATGATGCCCCCTTTTTCGAGTCGTTCGTCTGTCAGACGGCTTACGGGTGCCGTGATACCGATCGCGGCTATTACGTTTTTTGAATAATCCTTTACTGCAACAGAGATGCCCCTCACATCGGCTTCACACTCCTCGTTCTCGAGGGAATAACCCTGGTCAGCAACGCTCTTCAACTCCACCATCAGAGTATCGCGTCTTTTAATGCTACGGTCGGTCAGCGTGGACAGCGTTTGATCGGGGTAGAGCCGCTCGATCTCGGCAGTCGACAGCTGGGCCAGCTGCACCTTACCGACGGCGGTGCAATGTGCAGGGAGCAGGGCGCCGATATGGGAAACCGCACGAACGGTCTTGTCCGTTTCCACGCCGTCCATGTAGATGATCTTATTCCCGCGCAGGACGGCCACGACCGTTGTTTCACCGCATGCTGCCATCAAGTTTTCGAGGATTGGCCGCGCCTGCCGGCGGCATTCACGCTGCTCGATGAAGATCGACCCAATCTGGAGAGTCTTCACGCCGAGCCGATAATTTTCCGTGGCAGGGTTCTGTTCAATATACCCTCGATATTCGAGCGTGGCCAGCAGCCTAAAGACGTTGTTTTTGTGCAGACCCAGCCGCTTGGACAACTCGGTCACCCCAAGTTCGTCCTCCGTCCTGGTGAAGGATTCGAGAATATCGAGCGCATGCGACACTGACTGGATAGAATAATTAACTTTCTCTCTTTTCATAAACACTGTTCCCTAATGATCCTGCTAAAATTATTCATTTTCCCAGAACTTTAACTCCGAATCATTTGATGGCATTTGAGCAACCATACTGCATAGGAGGAGAACCGAAGACCATGTGAAATCATACAACGCTTTGTTTATTTGTGAGAAGATGGAATCTCATTATTTTAAAACAACCGTTTAATATTAAGCCGTGCGTTTTTTTTTGTCAATGGTAAATATATATCCGGAATTCATTTTCACGAATAGAATGAGGAATGAAAAGAGCTGAAGTCGTTTCATCCGGTCATTCTTTACCGGAGCTTATTTCATATCATCAAAAAATCACTGAGGTGTACAATCCATACACACCAAGGGAGATGAATACTATCGATGCAAGCCACTTGATCAGTTTTTCCGGTATTTTTTGTGTAGGAGAATACTAATGATGATCCCAACACTGTTTCCAACCAACATTCCGATCGTAGTCCCGGCCCCTTGGGGACGACGGAGTTGAACTCGACAGCAAACGCAACCGTCACTAGCTGGGCTTTGTCCCCCTGTCGGCAAGAAAGTACGCCGTCGTGCATCCCAAGAGGGACTCACGTTGAATCCGTTGTCCTCCTTCTCAAGCTTATCGCCCTTTTTTTGTCCAGAGACCGAAGAGGATGAATGACACCGCTGCGGCGATCTTGAGGGAGTGAAATGGAATGATACGTGTGAGGAAATTACCGAGATATACAGCGAAGAGATGGCTCTGAGCGGTCGCGACGAAAATCCCGAGCAAGACCGGCTACCAGCGAAACCTCCTGGTAAGAGCCATAGCCTGGAGTTGCATCTTGTCTCCCCTCGCGGTACGGAACGCCATCATTTGAGCAGGTCTTTCTGCTTCTTCACCAGCGCCTTGATTCCTTTCTCGCCGAGGGCGAGGAGCTTGCCCAGTTCATTTTTAGAGAACGGCTTGCCTTCTGCCGTGCCCTGTAGTTCCACAACTCCGCCTTTGCCCGTCATGACCAGATTCATGTCAACCTCCGCTGCCGAGTCCTCTTCAAAGCAAAGGTCGAGCATTGGCTTACCGTCCACGATACCGACGCTGATCGCTGCAAGATAATCCATAACCGGGATAGTTTCTATCAATCCCTGCTGCTCCATATGACGGAGCGCATCCACTAATGCAACGTATGCTCCCGTGATCGACGCCGTCCGCGTTCCGCCGTCAGCCTGGACCACGTCGCAGTCAATCAACACCGAGCGTTCTCCGAGGGCGGCCATGTCCACGACGGAACGGAGCGATCTGCCGATGAGCCGCTGAATCTCGTGCGTGCGGCCGCCTACCTTGCCCCGTTCGCGCTGGATACGCTGCGCAGAGGAGCGTGGCAACATGGCATATTCGGCGGTCACCCAGCCTGAGCCTTTGCCCCTGAGGAAGGGCGGGACGGAATTATCCACCGTTGCCGTACAGATGACCTTCGTGTCGCCCATCTCGATGAGCACCGAACCTTCGGCGGATTTAATATAGTTCCGTCTTATCGTCAGTTTGCGGAGTTCGTCCGCCTTCCTTCCGTCAACGCGCATGTGGATCTCCCCATGAACAAGTCAATTTCCCCGCTAAAACGCAGGGCATACAGGCATAGGTACGTAAACAATGATAGACTTTGATCATTACCGGTGCATCCTCAAGAATCGTCATCTGCATCAAAAGGTTTTCTCATTGCCTCTGCGGTAGAACCTTAGAATTGAAAATATTTTGTCCTGCTCCTGCCGAGCGGCTCTGCGGTTTTCAACATCTTATCCACAAACTGTTTTGCTTTTCCCACAGCCTTTTCCACAGGTAATCCCCTTGCTATAAACACGGCGATTGCCGAGGAAAGAACACACCCCGTTCCGTGAAACGCGCCTTTCTTCCGGGGTGTGGAAAAGCTGAGCACGGATTTGCCACCATAAAGGGTGTCCGTTGCCGAACCGCGTCGGTGGCCGCCTTTGATGAGGACATACGATGGCCCTTTATCAAGGATGCGTCCTGCAGCATAATCCATGTCCCTTTCCGAGGCTATCGACATTCCCGCCAAAACCTCTGCCTCGGGGATATTCGGTGTAACGATCATTGCGATGGGGAAAAGCTTTCCGATGAGTGACGTAATGGCTGCAGGCTGCAGCAGGAGCTTGCCTGAACTTGATTTCAGCACAGGATCCACCACAAGACCTTTGATCGAGAATTTCTTGATGGTCGAGGCAACGGTTTCAACATTCTGTTTCGTCAAGAGCATTCCGGTCTTTACTGCATTTGGCTTGATATCGGAGAGGAGGGCGTCAAGCTGTTTTAAAAGGAAACCGGGTGCTACGCTTTTAACGCCGATGACACCGCGGCTGTTCTGAATCGTCAGAGCGGCAGGCAAGGCCATCCCGAAGACGTGGAGGGCCTGGAACGTTTTCAGGTCAGACTGGATGCCTGCACCGGATGAGGGGTCTGAGCCGGCTATGGAGAGGACTTTTTGCATGGGCACCTTTTCCACGACAGAGTCTCGATACTTTTTATGTGTTTTCGCAGCTGAGCTGGAAGCCCTCTCTCATTCCAACTTCAGATGAACCAGTTCTAGCGGGTCGACACGAGCTCCTTGCACGCGCACGCCCCAGTGCAGGTGCGGTCCCGTGGCGCGGCCCGTGGCACCGACAAGCGCAATAACATCACCTTTTTTGACTTGCTGCCCTCGTTTGACGAGCACCTTGGAGAGATGAAAGAACATGGTATAGATGCCTTGGCCGTGGTTCAGCACCAGCGCTTTGCCGGCGAAGAACTGGTTGTCGATCAGAGCCACGGTAGCATTGTTCGGCGCGATAACTTTATCTCCTTTATGCCCTCTGACATCAACTCCAGTGTGCGGGCTTTTCGGAATTTTGTTGATGATCCGTTGGACGCCGAAGGGCGTTATAATCTCGCCTTCAAGAGGATTGAGAAAGTCTCCCGTCCATGACCGACTGGTCTCGTTAGGCCAGATAGCCGCCATTTTGCGCTGGTCCCGCTCAGCACGTGCCTCGTCCTTGGCGGATAATTCCACCATATGTTTGGGAAGAGTTAAGCGCTGGACTTCATATTCTTTCTTGATGACTTCCACCGTCTGCTGAAAAACGTCACCCTCTGAAGAAACTTCCAAATCGTATTTCCCCGGTTTGGTAAAGTAATCGACTGCAAGAATTGCCTTGAGCGATCCCGTTGAAGGATTAAAATAAATTTTCTTGCCGTTAAATTTCCCTTCCACCGTCCCTGATGCGTTTTTGACCGTGACGACCACGAGATCACCCGGTCCGGGTGTTGTCGGTTCAACTAAAATCTCGGGCTGGAGCGTTGTTCCCTGCGCATGCACGAGGTATGGCAGGCACAACACGACGGCGAGAATGAAGATTTTTTTGAATCCATTCATTTTGTACCTTTCGGGTATGGGGATTGCCCTATGATTTTCTGACTTCCGTTTTGCGGTCGCTGTCTTCCTTCTTCAGGTATTGCGACATACCCTTCATCGAACAAAACTCACCGCACATCGTGCAGACATCCGATTCTTTCGGTGTGCTCGATTCACGCAATTTTCGCGCCCGTTCGGGATTAACCGACAACTCGATCTGGCCTTTCCAATCAAGCGACTTGCGCCGCCGTGCCATTTCCCTGTCCCAGTCCATAGCGCCTTTCACACCTTTTGCGATATCCGCGGCATGGGCCGCAATCCGGGAAGCGATCACTCCTTCGCGTACGTCATCAAGCTCCGGCAACCGCAGATGTTCGGATGGTGTTACGTAGCAGAGGAAGTCAGCGCCAGCAGCACCCGCAATGGCACCGCCGATGGCGGCAGTTAAATGGTCATAACCGGGAGCCACGTCGGTTACGAGCGGTCCAAGCACGTAGAACGGTGCGCCCTTACAGAGTTCTTTCTGGATCTTCATGTTCATCTCGACCTGGTTGATCGGCACGTGGCCGGGCCCCTCAATCATCACCTGTACGCCTGCCTCATAGGCGATGTCACGGAGTTCTCCCAGGTTGATCAGTTCTGCAATCTGTGCTCGGTCCGTAGCATCGGCAAGACACCCAGGCCGCATACCGTCGCCGAGCGATAGCGTCACATCGTATCGTTTCGCGATCTCGATCAGCCTATCATACTGGGCGTACAACGGGTTTTCCCGCTCATTATATATGATCCATTCTATGTGAAAAGCGCCTCCCCGGCTGACAACGTCCATGATCCTGCCCTGTTTTTTAAGCCGCTCAAGGCTCGAGATGTTGACGCCGCAGTGCACGGTAATAAAATCCACACCTTCTTCCGCCTGCTGCTCGATCACTCGGAACAGGAAGTCGGGGTCCATCTGGACGATCGGCTTACCCCGTTCAACGGTTTCGACTGCAGCCTGATAGATCGGCACGGTGCCTATGGAGACCGTTGACTGCTTCAAAATCTCCTTGCGTATGCCGACAATGGGACCTCCGGTCGAGAGGTCCATGACCGCATCAGCGCCTGCGGCAACGGCCGTTTTTAGTTTCTCGATCTCGTCCTCAATAGACATACGGTCCTTCGAGGTACCGATGTTGGCGTTGATTTTGGTCCTGAGCCCCTTGCCGACGCCAAGTGGTGTTATGGACGTGTGCCGGTTGTTCCTCGTGATGACGATAGTACCCTTTGCCACACCATCGGCAACATGATCAAGCGTTACCCCCTCAGCGCGTGCCACGGCCTCCATCTCGGAGGTGATATTCCCTTTTCGTGCTTCAAGTATCTGCGTCATTCTGCACCTCGTTTCGATCCAGATTCCTTATGGGACCCAGAATTTCCATTACCTGCGGCCGCACTGCACACAGATGGACCTATCGACGATTTTGACAATTTCAGTAATATTTTTTGCCGCCTTCTGTATATCCTTTGCACCGAAAATAGCAGAAATCATGGAAACCCCGTACGCACCTGCCCATAGGACATTGCCTATATTTTTGCCTTTTATCCCACCTAAGGCAAAAATTGGTATATTTATCACTTTTTTTACGCTTTTCAAGGCTTCTAATCCCACCGGAGCATTAATTTTAATTTTTGTCGGTGTTTCATAAATTGGACCGAAAGTTATAAAATCAGCGCCTTCAGATTCTGCGGCACGTGCCTCCTCGACATTGTGCGTTGATACACCAATCATCATTTTTTTACCGATGATATGCCTGACCGCTGATGCCGGCATACTTTGATGTCCAAGGTGGACACCATCGGCCTCCACGGCCACGGCAACATCTACATGGTCATTGATGAAAAGCTTTGCACCAAACTCTTTCGTAAGCGACCTTAATTCCTGCGAGAGGGCAAGCAGTTCCCGTATCGACAAATCCTTCTCCCGAAGCTGGATGCCGCGAACACCGCCTAGAAGAGCAAGCCGTATAGCTTCGGGGAGAGGCACGGTAGTCTGTTTCCGGTCGGTAATCAGGTAGAGCTTGAAATCAATGGGCAAGAATACCTCCCGGGTAGAGGCACTGAGACAAGGAAAGTCATAAAAACAGGGCATGGAGAACCATTTGGGAACCCCGAAATTTCATAGTTCAATCGATATCCATAGTTTTCAAAAATCTTCCCCCTCTGTGCCACAGTATCCCTGTAACGATAACGGATTTAACTCCCTATCATTCCTTCAAGTGGACTGCTTGCCGTGGCGTAAAGCTTTTTCGGTATCCGCCCTGACTTGTACGCGAGTCTGCCGCCAAGCACGCCGTACTTCATGGCTTCTGCCATACCGATGGGGTCCTTGGCCCCGGCAATCGCCGTATTGAGGAGAACGGCATCACAGCCGAGTTCCATGGCAAGTGCGACATCCGAGGCAGTTCCCACGCCTGCATCGACGACAACAGGTACCTTTATGGTCTCCATGATGATCCGGATGTTAAAGGGGTTCCTGATACCGAGGCCTGATCCGATGGGAGCGGCTAGCGGCATGACTGCAGGACAGCCGATGTCCACAAGCTTCTTTGCCATAACTGGGTCATCACTTGTATACGGGAACACGATGAGACCCTCTTTCACCAATACCTTTGCTGCCTCGAGCGTGGCCTCGTTATCAGGAAAAAGGGTTTTTTCATCGCCGATTACTTCGAGCTTCACGAGCTTCGAGATCCCGGCCTCCGCCGCCAGCATAGCGGTCCGAATTGCGTCCTTGGGCGTAAAGCATCCTGCAGTATTCGGCAGAATCTTGTACTTCTTCGGATCGATATAATCGAGAAGGTTTTCTTTGTTTTTGTCGATTATGTTTACCCGGCGAACGGACACCGTCACCACATCAGTGCCGGACACCTCAATTGCCTTTTTTGTCTCGGGAAAGTCTTTGTACTTACCGGTCCCGACCCAGAGGCGCGAATGAAATTCAATACCTGCAATTATAAGCTTATCGTCCTTCATTTTTTAATACCCCTTGTATTTACTTCCAAGCTCTCATCTCGGACTCTGGATGGTGCACAATCCACCCCCCATAAAACTGACCACTTCAAGTGCATCGCCGTCATTGATTGTCGTCGTGGCGTACCTATCTTTTTTCACGGTAGCCTCATTCAACTCTACTGCCACGCGCTGATGCTGTATGTCCAGAATCTCGAGAAGCCGAGAAACGGTAATATTGTCCGTGACTTCCTTTTTTTCTCCATTCAGCATGATCTCCATAGTTTTTTATACCTGCGAACATCCCGAGAGCCTCTTTTTCACTTCTCGAGGTTCCCGTAACTGGTTCCAAACTCTCAAAAAATAAAAAACCGTATCCGGTCAGGATACGGCTCGAAAGGTCTTTGGTAATAAAATGCTCGCCTTCCCTACGCCGGCACTACCCGGATCAGGTTCTAAGGGTCGTCCTTTCGGGACTCTCAGCCTCTTGGCTCCCCCAGCATACTATAGGTTAACAATACGGCAAGATAGGCATAAAGTCAATTATTTTCTCAAATCATACACGTATGCTTTTCAGTATTGCGGCAGATGAAATTGCAGGTGCCGTTTATGCTTGTTTCCTTAATCATTTAATTTGCGAGGGCACCTTGCAACAGAGCTGTTCCGAATCTACCTCCTCGTACATTCCATGATCGGCGAGACATCAGATTTCCCTGCCTTCGCCAAACGTACAACCGCCGGCACAGCGCGAGAACCGTGCTTTTTTCTCGTATCCGGATAGCTGTTGGGCGCTCATTTCCCATTCCGTCATACCGTAAAATTTGCCTGCGCTGAAGCGTAATTTGAACTATAGGGACACTGAAACAACGCTGCCGCATCAGTGGTCCTAGCCATAGATCAGACACGTGTCTTGCCGAGATCGTCGAGCACCATACCGGCCACAACCGAGCTCAGCTCGTACCGATTGTCTTTGGGATATGCACGCTCTGCGATGATCCTGCCGTTTTCTCCTTGAAGGAGAGCGCACGGTGACGAGATACGCTGGAACAAAATCGGTAAACAGACGCGACGATGGTCGAACATTATCTCCTCGATCACGCCCCTCGAACAACGGGAAGCAAACGGGGTTCTGACCTGCGACCCGGCGAGTTCCTCGCCGAAAAGGTTTTGGAGCGACTTCTATGGCGAAGTACAAAATATTTACGTTGCTAGCCCACTATACGGACAAATATATTCAAAGTATTGTTGAAGAAAATATGATAACGGCATGTTCACCACCCAAAATGGTTTGTCTCATTTTTGGTCATGCGTGATAGTAAAAAATGTTAGTTGACTTTCATGATGCTTTTGCATTAATATTCGCAAAATATCATTCTTTGTAATTCCATCCATGATTCCACTTCCGTTCTTTGCCAAACGATTTAGATAAAGGTCATTACGATAAACTCATCACATTCAACCAAGGAGGGTTTAAAATGCGCCGTAACATCTGGTGGTGTTTGGTCATTGGATTATCTCTAATATGCATAAGTATGCCTTTTCCCGTCACAGCCAAGGAAGACTGTATAAAAGCCGCAAAACTTTCTGATGAGGCAGGCGATCTTGTTTCATCGGACCCGCAACTTGCTGAAAATAAACTTCACCAAGCGCTTTACTACTGCGATTCAAGCGCAGCATTGCATTACAACCTTGCAATGGTCCTCATCAGCAATCAAAAACCCGCTGAAGCAGCGAAGCAGTTGGAATTCGCACTCAAGCACAATCCGAAGTATGCCAAGGCGTTGAATGCTCTTGCCTATCTCTACGCCACAAAGGCCGGAGGAGACCAGGTAAAAGCAAAGCAACTGGCCCAGAATGCCGTAGCTCTCGAACCGGATAACGAACAGTACCGACAAACCCTCGAAATGATAACCAGCAACATCGAGGTGGCCCCCCGAACAGCAGTTCGCAGGCCCGATGCTGTAGCGATCATTATCGGCAATAAAAACTACCAGGACCGCCACATCCCGACAGTTAAATATGCGTACCAGGACGCCGCGCTGGTAAGAAAGTATCTCGTTAACACCCTTGGTTTTGATGAGAAGAACATCGTTATGGTCAGCGATGCAAAAAAGGACGACTTTGAAAAATTTTTTGGCACTGAGAGCAATTATAAGGGGCTCTTGTACAACCATGTCATCCAAGACCGTTCCGATATTTTTATTTACTATTCCGGCCATGGTGCACCGGACACCAATACGAAGAAAGCATACCTGGTCCCCACCAGCGCCGATCCGAGTTACATCAATATCACCGCTTATTCACTCGATCTCCTCTATGGGAACCTGGAAAAATTGGATAACGACAAAAAACCCAAAAGCATTACCGTGGTTCTCGACTCCTGCTTTAGCGGCGGATCCAATGGGGGCATGATTATCAGGGATGCCAGCCCTATCTTCATTGAAACGACAACCCCGCTTCTTACAATGGACAACGCCGTGATATTTACCAGCTCCCAGGGTGACCAGATCAGCTCCTGGTATTCGGAAAAACAACATGGACTCTTCACGTACTTTTTCCTGAAAACGATCAAAACGGCCGCGGAAAATGGCGCTCATTTGACCGCAGAAGACATGGAAAAAGCGCTCCAGGAGCCTGACAGTATAAATGATTATGCGCGGAAATTGTACAACCGTGAACAGGTACCCCAGATTACAGGCAATAAAAAGATAACCCTGATTCCTTAGTGGTCTTACAGAAAGCTTATATTGGAATGCAATGGAAAATAGGAGGACCTTGATGAAAAAATTAATCGCCTTGGCCATCATGCTGTCAATCGCCATCCCCCTTCCGGTTCGCGCCGGGCTGACACCTGACTTCGAGCCCGTTGAACAGAACTTGATTGACCAGCAAAAACAACAGGAAGAACAGGAACGCCTGCAAAAGGAGCAACAGCAGCAAGAACAGCAAAGGCTTGAAAATCAAAGAATTCAGCAGGAAATGAACAAGGGACTGCAGCAGCCTGCGCAGCTAACGCCTCAGCAGGCGCCAGTAGCGAAAAAATCAGGCTCGACCTGGTGGATATGGGTGCTTGGGATACTGGCTGTTGGCGGTATCGCTGCAGCCGCAGGAGGAAGTCATGGCAGCAGTAGCAGCAGTAGCAGCAGTGGCGGAGGCAGTACGGGTGCTGTCTCGGCACATTGGTAAAGCCGCATTTCCCCAGATGTCCTTCACTGACTACGAAAGGGCGCAACAGGACCAAAACAATTAACTAGAGAGGTCTTAATAATATGAAACGAATGTTCATTTTATTCCTGGCAATCAGTTTCTCTTCCTTCCTTCTCATCGGGTGCGGCTCTCAAGGATCGCAAAATAGCGCTACCGGTACCGGATCGATTGCATTTCAAGCCCAATGGCTCGGCTCGGCCCCGGTGACGCAGCAAGCACATGCTACATCCGAATCGCCTGTTATCAGGACCGCCCCTGCAAACGTTACAACCGTCCAGTTGATTATTTCTGGTGCGGATATGGCCACGATAGGTCCAATTAGCTTCGCAGCTTCCGCAGGGGTAGGAACCATCAGCGGAGTACCAGTCGGATCCGACCGAACACTCCTCATGCTCGGGCTAAACTCTAGCAACACTGTTGTTTACCAGGGCGTGAGCTACAACATCACTGTTACTGCAAACCAAACGTCGAATGCCGGAACGATTGTCCTGGCACCCGTTGTGGCGGGTGGACTCTCAGTCCCATGGCAAGTCGCGGTGGACTCCACTAATATTTACTGGACCGAACAAGGCACAGGGACGGCCGACGGCTTTGTGAAAAAGATGTCTATTGCGACGGGAGTGATAACCACCCTGGCAAGCGGTCTCTCCGACCCGGTGGGGATCGCCATTGATGCAAGCTTTGTCTATTGGACGGAATACGCGCAAGGGACGACCGGCCTTGGCTCGGTCAAAAAAATCAGCATCTCGGGCGGCACAACGCCTACGGTGCTTACCTCAGGAATCTCGGGTCCCTGGGGTATAGCTGTAGATGGGACCACTGTCTACTGGACCGAATACTTGAACAGCGGTTCGGTTATGAAAATCAACAAGAATAGCATTAACAGCGCTGGCACAACCCTTGTATCTGGCCTGGCATGGCCCCTCGGGATTGTAGTGGATGCGACCAATGTGTACTGGGCGGAGAACCCAGCGAACGGCGGAGCTGTAAAGAAAATTCCTATCGGTGGAGGAGCCGCAACGACTCTTGCGACCAGTTTGAGCAGCCCCACGTATATCGCAGTGGATTCGACGAGTGTGTACTACACAGAGTACGGTACCGAAGACACAAGCGGGAACACAATTGCCGCCTCGGGAAGCCTGAAAAAAGTATCGTTATCTGCGTCATCATATCCTACGACACCGACAACGCTTGCCTCCGGCCTCAACTATGCGGCAGGTATTGCAGTGGACTCAACGAACGTCTACTTCACGGAATTTGGCTTCTCAATCGGCTCGGTCAAATACGTACCGATAAATGCCAGCAACGCCACACCGACGCCTGTTGTGATTAACCTTCCCAATGGCACGACAACATCGGCTACTGGCCTGTATGCCCCCTATTACTTGGCTATTGATCCAAGTGACCAGTACGTGTATTGGACCGAAAGCAATTCAGGAACGATCAAGCGGGCAATCACAGGTACGTCGAGCACAACCGCACCTTCTGCACCTACAGGCGTAACGGCCACTGCCGGGAATGCGCAGGTAGCTGTAAGTTGGACGGCCTCCACCGGCGCAACATCGTATAATGTCTACTATTCAACGTCTGCCGCTGTGTCTACCTCAAGTTACATCGGTTTGATCTCAACGACAACTACCACAGCCACTGTTTATGGACTTGCTAATGGTACAACGTATTATTTCATCGTCACTGCTGTCAACGGAGCAGGACAGAGTGCAGCATCCAGTCCAGCGGCATCAGCAGTACCTTCGGCGGTCATAACCACTCCGGCTGCTCCTACAGGTGTAACGGCCACTGCCGGGAATGCGCAGGTAGCTGTAAGTTGGACGGCCTCCACCGGCGCAACA
>Ga0187771_10000982_pt1 | contig 18632 bp, 15 predicted proteins | sample 0116_SJ02_MP15_1_FD_133139 | JGI IMG/M metagenome (GOLD analysis project Ga0187771, IMG submission 133139) | Tropical peat soil microbial communities from peatlands in Department of Meta, Colombia - 0116_SJ02_MP15_10_MG | ecosystem: Environmental > Terrestrial > Soil > Wetlands > Peat | place...
CTGCGCCACGACCCGGACAAGATCATGGTCGGCGAAATCCGCGACACGGAGACGGCGCAGATCGCCATCCAGTCGGCGCTGACCGGCCACTTGGTGTTCACCACGGTCCACGCCAACAACGTGGTGGACGTGATCGGACGCTTCCTCAACATGGGTGTCGAGCCCTACAACTTCGTTTCGGCTTTGAACTGCATTCTGGCGCAGCGGCTGGTGCGGCTTATCTGCGAATCCTGCCGCACGGAAGTGCATTACGCCCCGGACGTGCTGGAAGCGAGCGGGCTTGATCCAGCAGTGTGGGGACGCATCCCCCTCTACGAAGGACCGGGATGCATCGAGTGCGCGGGTACCGGATTCCGCGGGCGAACCGCGATTCACGAGTTACTCGATTTGAGCGACCGCATCCGGGAAATGATTCTGGCCAAGAAACCGACGTCGGAAATTCGGCGGGCCGCCCGCGAGGAAGGCATGCGCTTCCTGCGCGAGTCGGCACTCGAAAAAGTGCGGCGGGGATTGACCACGCTGAAGGAGATTAATAAGGTCACATTCATTGAGACCACGCGATAAGGGAGGTTGGATTTATAGAAGCGGTTTCTGGAAAAGGCACGTCCGACGATGAGTCCGAGTTCCAACATACCGAAGCCAAGGCTGGCCTGCGAAATCGCAGCAGACCGCGTGCTGGCCGGTCGCGTACTGGACAAGGGCGACCATCTGGAAGCTTGCGCCACGCGCGAACTGGCCCCCGGCAGTGTGATTCCGGATTTGGTGGAGAACAACCTGCGCCAGACCGAGGCGGTGCGCGCGGGAATTCAGGCCGCGCTGGGCAGCATCGCGGGAAGGTCGAGAGACGTGATTGCGGTCGTACCCGACGCTGCCGTGCGCGTGATGCTGGTCGAATTTGACACTCTGCCTTCCGATCAAGAGGAAGCGCTCGGAGTGGTGCGCTTCCGGCTCAAGAAGTCGCTGCCATTCGACGTGGAGAAAGCGAAGATTTCCTTCCACGCGCAGAAAGTCGGCAACGAGGTGCGGGTCGTAGCCGCGGTCGGGCTGGCCAGCGTCATTGAAGATTACGAGGCAGCATTCCACGACGCAGGATACAGTCCAGGTGTGGTGCTGCCGTCAATGCTGGCAGCGCTGGGCGCGGCGGATGGCGTGCGTCCGACCCTGGTGGCCAAGGTGGACGCGCACACGATCAGCATTGCCATCTTGAATGAAGACCAGTTGCAGCTGTTTCGCACCCTCGAGAATCCGCGCGGCGTGACCATAACCGGTGAACAGTTGGCCGAGGAAGTTTATCCCTCGGTTGTGTTCTTTCAGGATACTTATCACCTCAACATTGAGCGAATTTACGTTGCTGGGCTGCCGGATTCGGGGGGCGCGGCCGTGGCTCTAAAGGCACAGACGGGAGCCGAGGTGCAGGAACTGGTAGCGTCGGCCCAATTGGGTGTGAGCGCCAGCGGAACTGTGCCGCGCTGGAGAATGGCAGGAGTGGTAGGTGCGCTAGTGTCGTAGGTTGTGCTTGTGGTGAGTGAATGAGGATGCGATCCAAGCGCGCGATTTGTGCGTCGCAAAAAGCGCGACGCTTCGCGCGGATCGCCCAGGTCCCTCGCAACGCAAAGAGCGCGCTGCTCTGGATGACAACGAATTTTGTGATCCACTGGCAACTGGCCACTGGCCACTGATTTTATGCGACTTGACATCAATCTCGCGAGCCGGCCATACGAAGATGCGCGGCGCTTCTGGATGCGCTGGGGCACTGCCGTGGTCGCCGTGGGAGTGCTCACGCTGGTGCTGCTCACTCTGGACATTTCGGGCTGGATGCACTCCGGCCGGGATCGCAAGGCCATGGCGCAGAAACGCGCCCTGATCGCAGACCGGGACCGAACCCGCGCTGAGGCGGAGAGAATCCTCAATCTTCCGGAAAACCGAAACACGCGCGTCACCTCGCAGTTCCTGAATGAACTGATCGAGCGCAAAGCGTTCTCCTGGACCCGCGTGCTGGAAAATCTAGAAAAGGTAATGCCGGCGCGGGTGCACCTGGTGTCGATCAATCCGCAGCTCAACGAAGACAATCAGCTAGGCTTGAAGATGACGGTCGCGGGCGAGACGACGGAACGGGCAATCGAGCTGGCGCAACGCATGGAGGGGTCAGGCCGCTTTGCCGATACGATCATCATAGACGTGCTTTCGAAGCAGTCCACCACTGGCGATAATGCCCAGGTTGATATTGTCGCAACCTATATCCCCGAGCCCATTACTGCCGCCGCGACCGCGCCGAAGACGGGAGCGGAACCGAAGAGCGAACCGCCAAAACGGAGCAAGCGCTGATGCCGGACCTGAGAAAAACGCGCAAGAACCTGAAGACGGCACTGGTCATCATGGCAGGTGTCGACCTTCTGGCGGCGATCGTGTATTTCTCACCGCTGGTGGGCTCCGCGGACTCACGCCGGCAGCAGTTGTACCAGCTGCAGGCCGAACTCAACGAAAAAACGCAGCAGGTGGCTCCGCTGAAGGATCTGCCCCATAAGGTGGAGCTTGCCCGTCACCAGATTGACGATTTCTATGGGAAGCGCTTCCCCGCCCAGCAATCCGAAATTGTGGAGCGCTTCGCCAAACTGGCAGCGGCGAATGGCGTAACCGTGGCGCAACAGACTTACAAGAAAAAAGATGAGGGGCAGGGGCAGTTGCGGCCGGTGGAGATTCAGGCGGACGTAGCGGGCAACTACACGGCTCTGGCGCGCTTCATCAATGCGCTGGAGCGGGACGAAATGTTTTTCATCATCGACGGCGTGACCCTGGGCGGAGAGCCGCAGGGCCCCGTCAAGTTGAATGTCAAGCTTGAGGCGTTCTTAAAGGCGGAATCGTAGTGCAACTGGGATTCGACAACAAAAAGAAGACGATGTGGGCGGCAGCCCTGGGCGTAGTGGCGATCCTCGTCCTGGCGTACCGGGTCATCTTCCCGATGTTAAGCGGCCCGTCATCAGCAGATTCCAGCGCGCAGGCCGCCGCGCCGGCCGCGCCTCGCGTGAGCGCACACGCGGCAACGAAACTGGCGAAAAGACCGCGCACGGAGAGCCTTGATCCCACCTTACGCCTGGATCTGTTGGCGGCCAGCGAACAGACCGAATACCAGGGGAACGGAAGAAACATCTTTGTATCGCAGGCGGAGATCATTCCGCCGCCCGTGGCTCCCGGGGTAACCGACCGGAACAGAAAGGAGGAGGAAGCGGAACGCCAGTACACTCTACCTTCGATTCCTGCACCCCCTCCGATTCCGCTGCAGTTTTATGGCTTTGCCAGCCAGCCGGATGAACCAAGAAAGATATTTCTCAAGAAGGGCGAGGACGTGTGGGTAGCCGGCGAAGGCGACACGGTGGATAGGCGCTACAAAGTCGTCCGCATCACGCCCACGACAGTCGAAATCCAAGACGTCCTCTATAGCAACAAACCGCAGAGCATCCCGCTCACGCAAGGGTGAAAGAGGAGGGTTTCAAGGTTTCCAAGGTTTCAAGGTTCTCAAAGTTTCAAGGTTTCACGTCTCACGTCCCAGCGTTTGCGTCTCTACTTTGAAACCTTTGAAACCTTGAAACTCTGAAGCTTTGAAACGTGATCTTCGATGGCAATGCATTCCCAAACGCGACGAAAGGCTTCCCGCAACGCAGAAGAGGGCTATGTTCTGCTCATGCTGTTGTTGACAGTAGCGTTGATCGTCATTGCGTTGGCGGTGGCTTTGCCCACGATCAAGTACGAGATTGAACGCGATCGCGAAGAGGAAATGATCCACCGTGGCGTGGAATATGCCCGCGCGATTCAGCATTACTACAAGAAGTTCGGTCGCTATCCGACCAAGATTGAGGACCTCGAGAACACCAACAACATCCGCTTCCTGCGCAAGCGCTACAAGGACCCGACGAACTGCTTCCAGGGAAAATGTCAGGACTTCAAGCTGCTGCATTACGGCGAAGTGAAACTGTTTGGTCAAGGAATTGGCGGCGGCACCATTCCCGGCGCGACTCCGGTCGGCTCGCCCGGCGACAACTCATCTGGCGGCCTGGGGACGCCTTCGACTCCCGGCGCTAGCAGCGCCTTCGGATCTTCTTCCGCTTTCGGCGGGAGCAGCTTCGGGCAAGGTTCCGCGTTCGGTGGCAACAGCGGGTTGGGGCAGTCGCCCGGCGGAAACAGCGCGTTTGGAGCAAACTCGAATTCCGCGTTTGGCGCGAATCAGCCAGGTGCCAGCCAAACGCCGGATTCGGATAACTCGACTCCGGGGACGAACCCCCAGGAGGGAGCAAACCCATCCGCCGCTGGCTCCGAGGAGAACTCGCAGGCCGCTAACCAAACCAATTCCGGCGAGCAGTCATCGAACCAGGTATTCGGCGGCGGACCCATCCTGGGCGTAGTGAGCCTCAACAAGAAGACCGGGTTTCGTGAGTTCAATCACAAGAAGAAGTACAGCGAGTGGCAGTTCATCTACGATCCAGGCACCGATATGGGCGGTTTGCTGATGACCCCCAACCAGCCTCCGATGCAGGGCCCTGGGCAGATCGGCACGGGCACTGAGAATCCAAACGGGCAGAACACTGGCAGCACTGGGATTGGTCCCGGTAACGGCCTGGGCACGTCTCCTTCCGGGATGCAGAACAGTCCGAATCCTTCGTCAGGCCCCGGAGCTCCGGCTCAGCCGGGCAACGCCCCGGATAACCAATAGCTCCATCCTGGCTGACATCCATCGCGAACGAGGCGATTCCAGCGACAAGAAAATAGCCTCATCCTAACTCGAGATGAGGCTGTTTAGTCTGCTCGGAAGAATCTCTGCTCGAAAGAACTCGCTCGGACTACCGCGCTGCCGCACATCCGTGCGGCCAATCGCCCACGCGGTTGTCCCCACATTTCACCTTCACACGCTGAACGACGACCCGCAGCCGCACGTGCTCTTAACGTTGGGATTTTCGAACTTGAAGCCGGCGCCTTCCAGCGTCTCAACGTAGTCCACGGTGCACCCATTGAGATACATTACCGAGGTGGCGTCCACGAACACCTTCAAGCCGTCCATGTCGAAGGTCTTGTCCATCATTCCGGCGCCGTTCTCAAACTGCATGGAATAGGAAAAACCGGAGCATCCGCCGCCCACGACGCCGATGCGCAGACCGGCGGGGATGGGGTTCTGCTGTGCCATGATTTCCTTAACCTTGGCCACGGCGTTCGCGGTCAAGGTAATGGGTGGCGTCTTCTTCGTTACTTCAGGGACGGTTGTGGTGGCCATTCGTATCTCCTTGGGTTTAAAGCTGGTTAATTATAGCAGAGCCCAGCTTGGCTCGGTCTATGCGCAGCTCAGAGATCCCAAACCCAACCCGTTCAATTGGATGCGGGAGGCGGGCACACGGTCGCAGAGTTCCGGCTTGCCCTTACAGCTTCGAATAACCGGGAATTTCTTAGCGGCGGTCTTGCCAAACAGGGCTATAATCTCTGCTGATAGGGCCTTTCGCAACCTGGGTGCGGGGTAAAACCGCCCGCCCGGCAGTGGGAAAGGCGTTCCTAGGGTTGGAACCCGCGAGGTGGCTTATGACGCCGATAGAAATTGTCGGGGCGCTATTCGGGATTTTCGCGATTGTATTGATCGTCCTCCTTATCTACAAGAGCACACTCACCATGCATGAGGATGACCAGTTGTTCCTGGACGACGCGAACTCGCACATGCAGGAGGAGCAGACCGAGTTGCTGACCAAAGTCAACCGGCTCGTGCTTCCTGTGCGCGTGTTCAGCATCGGTTCGGGAGTGTTTCTGCTGGCGTTCCTGGCGATGCTGATCTATCAGAAGCTAAACGAAGTACAGTAAGGCCATTGGCAGTTGTTTGGCAGCCGGGCAATCTTCTTGCGCAGCGCAATAAGACGCGGTCGCGATCCTCAATCGCGACCTCGTGTCCTGTCTTCTGGAGAATTCCGAAGACGGGTCGCAAGCACCGGCTGCCACGGCGATCTATTCCTGATGTCATTTCCACAGTAGGCACGACAGCACCAGGGACCTGAACTTTGCTTGGAAACAGGCACCAGTCAAACAACATAATGGGATAAGTCGGATGCAACCGACGGCCAGCGGACAGCCTCTACAGCAACAGGAGATTACCACATCAGAGAAGTGTTGCAGTCATGAACGCTCAAGCGCAAGCGAGTCTCGAGACTGAAAGCGCACTCGTTCAACCCGCGCCCGGCACGGAGCCGCCGCCGGATAGGGACCCAGGCCGCATATGGCTGCGCCGTGGTTTAGTAATGGGGGCCGCGGCGATCATTCTGAGCGCCGCCGTGCTGGTAGTGATGCGCCGTGGATCTCATGCCTCCGCAAGCCCGGCTCAGGCTCTCTCTTCTTATTCTGCGGCGCCGGTTCTGCGTCTGAAGGGAACAACGGAAGCGGTCCAGTCGCGGGCGATCCTCGCGCCTGTGCTGGAGGGACAACAAGTACCCACGCTGACCATCATCCAGTTGGCACTGGCAGGCACGCGAGTCAAGCAGGGCGATCTGCTAGTGGAGTTTGACCGGCAAGCCCAGATGCGGGACTTCGTCGACAAGCAGGCAGAATACAGAAAGCTGGTAGACCAGGTTGCCGAGGAACAGGCCAAGGAGAATGCAGCGCGGGCCAAGGATGAGACCGAACTGAAGCAAGCCGAAGACACTCTGCGAAAAGCGGAGTTGGAAGTGCAGAAGGCGGAATTGGTGTCGAAGATTGACGCCGAAAAGAACCAGGAGAGCCTCGAAGAGGCCCAGGCCACTTTCCAGCAGCTAAAAGAGACGTTTGACCTCAAGCGCAAGGCCGCACAGGCGGGAATCCGGATTCTAGAGATTCAGCGCGATCGCACCCAGCAGACCATGCAGCACGCCCAAGGCAATTCTGAGCTGATGCAGATCCATTCTCCAATCTCCGGGGTTGTGGTGCTGAATACGATCTGGAAGCAAGGGACGATGGGCGAGGTGCAGGAAGGAGATCAGATTTACCCTGGCATGCCTTTCATGCAAGTAGTGAATCCTGCCATTATGCAAGTCCGGGTGCTCGCCAATCAGGAGGATTTTCCCAGGCTTCGGGTCGGACAGACTGCGAAAGTGCGGCTGGACGCCTATCCGCAGCTCGTGTTCCCGGCCAAAGTAGAGCAGTTGGCGCCGATTGCCGAGCAAGGCAGTTTTTCCGACAAGGTTCGCCTTTTCTCGGTCATCGTTTCGATTCAGGGGAACGATCCCCAGCTCATGCCAGACCTTTCCGCCGCAGTGGACGTAGATGTACCGCCGGACAACGCCGGCTCAGGCGCGAGGCAAGGCGCCGGAGGCGCCTCGTAATGAGGGAACGCCTCCGTCAGCTTTGGATTCAGCGCAAAGCGATGGTGATTGCCGTCCTTGTGCTGGCTGGCTGCGGAGTCGTGCTCGCTGCGGTTCGCCTGAGCAAGCGATCGCCCACAGTTCCCACCTACCTGGTGCAGCGCGGGGAGTTTCTCGACTCGGTCCAGTTTCGCGGTGAGGTGAAAGCTCTTAAGTCGGTGACGATCAGCGCCCCGGCCGAAGTGGGCGATCTGCAGATTTTGAAGCTGGTGCCGGAGGGCACGGCGGTCAAACCTGGCGATGTAGTGGTGGAGTTCGACAAGACGAAAACGGAGCAGGATCTGGCGCAGTATCGCTCCACTCTCAAGTCGGCGGAGGCGACTATTGAACAGGCACGCGCCCAGGCGCGGCTCGCCGAGGAGGAAAACAAGACGACAGTGCTTAAGGCGCACTACGACGTGGAAGCTGCGCAACTAGAAGCCAGCAAGCAGGAGATCGTTTCCAAAATTGAGGGCGAAAAAGCCAAGCTGTCGTTGGCCGACGCCGAACAAAAGCTGCGCGAAGCCGAAGCCAAGCAAAAGTCGGATCAGGCTCTCAACCGGGCCACGATCGAGAGCGCGGAACAGGCCAGGGACAAGGCCAGCTATGACGTGGAGCGGGCCGAGCGGGCTTTGGCCCGCATGAGCGTGCGCGCTCCGGCGGCAGGGACGATCAACATTCTGCAGCACTGGGCAGGTTCCAACATGGCGGCCTACCGCACTGGAGACCGGGCATGGGCGGGAGCCGCGATTGCCGAACTACCCGACGCCTCGACTCTCCGCGTTTCGGCCCGCGTGGATGAAACTGAGCGCGGCCAGCTGGCACTGAAGCTGCCTTGCACTGTGCAGTTGAATGCCATCCCCGACCGGCAGTTCACCGGCTCCATCGAGTCCATCAGCGAGATTGCCACTATGGATTTCTCCAGCGGCTGGCCGCTCAACCGCAACTTTACCCTCGAGATCGTTCTTGATCAGACCGACTCCCGCTTCAAGCCGGGTACCACAGGCCAGGTGACCGTAGTGGTAGATCATGTGCCCAATGCGATTAGCATTCCGGCTCATGCCTTGTTTCAGAAGTCGGGGCGCACTGTGGCCTACGTGTGGGATGGATCGCAATTTGAAGAGCGTGAAGTCCAGGTAGGCAGAAGAAACGAGGACAAGGCCCTGATCGCCAAGGGTCTCGATCCCGGTGAGCGAGTCGCGCTCAAGGAGCCTGAGGGAAAGGAATAAGCGCGCTATGCTCCCGGAAAGGGGAGCGGCACGATCAAAAAGCGATTCGAGATGAGAGGACGGCGGGCCATCACGTGGACGGTTGTAGCGGTAGTGCTCTGCGCCGTAGCCTTTGTCGTCGCGGCAGTGCGCAAGGCCGCGCCGGTTGCGGCCGGAGACGACCTCCCTACCAGCCGCGTGAAACGCGGCGATCTCGATATGAAGGTCCATGCCACAGGTGAACTCCGCGCCAGCCATTTCGAGATGCTGACGGCTCCTCCGATCGGCGGGGGCTCACTGGAGATTACGCATCTGCTTCACACCGGTGCCGTGGTCAGGAAGGGCGACCTGGTCATGGAGTTCGATCCCACGGAACAACGCTACAAACTGGAGCAGAATCGTTCCGAGTTGCTGCAGGCGGAGCAGGAGATCACCAAAGCGAAAGCCGACGCGGCGGTGACGGCGGCGCAGGACAAGGTCGCCTTGCTCAAAGCGCGGTTCGACGTGAGGCGCGCGGAACTGGACATGCAGAAGAACGAACTCGTTTCTACCATCGACGCGCGCAAAAATGACCTCGCGCTCGAACAGGCAAAGCGAGTGCTGGCCGAACTGGAGCAGGACGTCAAATCGCGCAGCGCATCGAATCAGGCGGCGATTGCCCTCGCCGAAGAAAAGCGCAACAAGGCCAAGCTGGCTATGGATCAAGCGCAGCAGAACATCCAGAAGATGCACGTGACCGCTCCCATGGACGGTCTGATCGCGCTGGAAAAGAACGAAAGCGCCGCAGGTGGAATTTTCTTCGGCGGCATGAGCTTGCCCGAATTCCGCGAAGGCGACCAGGTTGAACCCGGCCGCACCGTTGGACAGGTAATTGACCCGAAAGAAATGGAGTTGACCGCTAAGGTAGGAGAGCTGGAACGCAACAGCATCAAGGAAGGACAATCGGTCGACATTGAGCTCGATGCGCTGCCGGGCAACATTTTTCATGGCACGGTCAAGGCGCTGGGTGGCATGAACAACCGCCGTTACTGGGAACCGGACACTGACGCCAAGTTCGACATCACCATTGCGCTCACCAGTAAGGATTCGCGGATGCGGCCTGGTCTTACTGCGCACGTTGTGATCCAGGGTGACTCCCGCAAGAATGTGCTCGGCCTGCCGTGGCAAGCCTTGTTTCTGAAAGACAGCAAACGCGTCGTCTACGTCAAGGACGGTAACAACTTTGAGCCGCGTGAGGTGAAGATTCTGGCCGAGAACGAGAGCCGCGCCGCCATCGAAGGAATTGGCGCAGACTCGGAAGTCGCATTGGTTGACCCAACGGCTCCACGGAAAACAGCGAACGTCAGCGAGCCCGCGCCACCTGCAGGCGGAGGAGCACCCTAGTGCCGCATTCAGCCTCAGTCATTCCCGCGCGTGTGTTGCACGGCGGCCAGCAGTGGCTGCCGGACTTGCAGCTGGGACTGCAGAGCCTGCTGCTGCACCGGCTGCGCTCGTTGCTGACCATGCTGGGCATGATTTTCGGCGTTGCGGCAGTGGTTTCGATGCTATCGATTGGCGCAGGCGCGCGGCAGAAGGTCATGGCGCTGATCGAGCAGATGGGCGTTCACAATCTGATTGTGGAAGCCAAGGAGACTCTCGACTGGCAGGCGTATCGGAAGATTCGTAAGATTTCCCCAGGCCTGACCTTTCAAGATTACCGCGTGATCCGGGACGACGTGGGCGATATTGTTGCGGCCACGCCCCGCAAGCGAATGACTCCCGCGAAAACCATCCCGAAGTCGCAACAGGATCCGCCGACTTTATACGGGGTCAATCCCAGCTACTTGAAGATTGCCGGCCTGCACCTAGTGGAGGGGAGATTCTTCACCGACGACGAGGAAACGCGGGCAGCGCCGGTGTGCGTGCTGGGCGCGGCGGCAAGGTCGAGTCTGTTCGGCAGCGCCGACCCGGTCGGCCAATACGTTAAAGCCAACGAGGTATGGTTTCGGGTGATCGGCGTAGCCTCGCCGCAGCTCAGTTCGCAGACGGAAGTGGCGGGCATGCTCACGCAGGATCTCAACAACACTCTCTACGTCCCACTGAATTCGGCGGTCCTGCGACTGGAGGATTCCTACAGCGACCGCCGCGACGAGATTGACGGAATGTATCTCAACATCCGGGACGGCGCTGACATGAGCGCGGTGGCGCAGCTTGTGCGTGCGATCCTAAACTCGTCGCATCATTCCGCGGGAGATTTCAGCGTGATTGTTCCGGCGGAATTGCTGGCAGAGCAGAAACGCACAGAGCGGCTGTTCAACGCCGTGATGGTGGCGATTGCTTCGATTTCCCTGCTGGTCGGCGGGATCGGAATCATGAACATCATGCTGGCCAGCATTCTGGAGCGCACGCGCGAAATTGGCGTGCGCCGCGCGGTGGGCGCCCGCCAAGCCGACATTATCCGGCAATTTGTCGTCGAGGCCACGCTGATTTCCGTTGTCGGCGGAAGCTTCGGCATCGTTTTCGGTTTCGTGATGTCGCGCCTGATCGCGTGGCTGGCGGGATGGTCCACGATCGTGACTGCAAGCTCGATTCTGCTGGCCTTCCTCGTTTCGATTTCCGTGGGGCTGGTGTTCGGGATTTATCCCGCCGTCAAGGCTGCGCGCCTGGACCCGGTGGAAGCGATTCGATGGGAATAGGCGGCAGAGGCAAGGCCAACATTTCTTCACCACACGGTCAGACTCAGGGAAAGCCTGATTAAGTCAGTTTTGTCATTCCGAGCGAAACGGGATTGCCCGTTTTATGGGCAATCCCGCGAAGTCGAGAGCCTGCCCTGAGCGACTGAGCACAGCGAAGGAGTCGAATGGGAACCTGCTTTTGTTTTCCTGAACCTAGTCAGAGCTTCCTAAAATCACTGCGACTCCACCAGGAGGTTTGAATGAAACACTTTCGTCTCTGGCTATCCTTTTGTGTTTTGTTGCTTTTCATCGCGCCAGGTTGGGGGCAGCGCGAGGGATATCGTGAGCTGGTCACCGAGCAGGTTCGCTCCGGCAAGCTGGGCGCGCCCGAGCACCTGCGCAACTATCTGGTCGAGGGCAAGCTGCGCCTGAGCCTGCGCGACGCCGTCGTGCTCACGCTCGAAAACAACAGTTTCGTGCGGATTCAGGAGACGCAGGTGGAATCGGCCAAGGTATCCTTGCTCGGGGCGCATCAGCCGTTTGATCCGCAGGTAACGGGCTCGTACAACGCGAACAGCGCTTCTTTTCCACCGGGCAGCACATTCCAGATAACCGGTGTCCCGACCACAAATACGACAACGCTGGCGAGTCAGTTCAACTACTCCGAAACTTTTTGGACTGGCACGAACGTGCAGGCCGGCCTGACCAGCACCAACGTGCAAACGCACGTGAACCCTCTCAATCCTTCCATCACCTCAGCGCTGAATTTCCAGTTTACGCAACCGCTGCTGAAAAACGGATGGCTGTTTCCGAACCAGGCGTCGCTGAAGATTGCGCGCCGCAATCTGGAGGAGTCGCGCGCCAGTTTTGCCGCTCAGGTGAGCAATAGCATTCTGCAGGGTGTCAGCCAATATTGGGCAGTTGTGGAAGCGCAGGGAAATCTCGACGTGGCCAAGCGCTCGCTGGACGCGGCCGAAGCCTCCTACAAGCGCGACAAACGCGCGCTGGAACTGGGAGCGCTCCCGCCGCTCGATATCTACCGTTCGGAATCGCAAGTTGCGTCGCGGCGAGTGCTGGTGATTCAGAGTGAATATGCGCTCAAGCAGGCTGAAGACGCGCTGCGCATGACCATCGGCGCGGACCAGGATCCATACTTTGAGGCGCTCGACCTGGAACTCACCGAACGTGCCGAGCCCGAGGGCGAGCTGCGCACTATTGACGCCGCTACCGCCTTGCAAACCGCGCTGACGAAACGCCCGGAGGTCGAAGCAGCGCGGCAGGCTCTCGCCATTGACGAAACACGCGTCCGGCTCGCCCACAATCATCTGCTGCCAGAACTCGATCTTACCGGCATCTATGCCAGCAACGGAGTGGGCGGGACACAGTTCATCAGTACGAATCAAGGGATCACAAAGGTCACAAGCTCCTCGCTGAATCAGTTGTTTGGCTTCGGTTATCCAACCTATGGCGCCCAGCTGTCGTTGACTCTGCCCATCAAAAATCGCGGAGCTAAGGCAGAACTGGGCAATGCGTTGGTTTCACGGCGCAGCGATTTGTATGGTGAACGCCAAGTCCGCGAGCAAGTCATGCTCGATGTCAACAACGCCGTTCACCAGCTCGAGCAGGCCAAGCTCAGCATCGCGGCGGGCAAGGAAGCCTTGGATCTGGCGAAGAAAAACACGGCGGCAGAACAGCGCAAGTACGAATTGGGATCGGGAACGATCTTCCTGGTGCTGGAGGCTCAGACCGAAGAGGCGACGGCAGAACAAATCCTGCTGCAAGCCGAGGTCGGCTATCAGCTGGCGGTCGCGGCAGTGGACCATGCGACCGGCGAGCTGCTGGAGCCGTATCACGTGCAGATCGCGGAGCTAACACACTAGGATGCGCGCGCTGCATGCGACAATCGCGCATCGGGCTCGGCCCCCGATTACAACTTCAACTTTCGCGCTACAGCTTCCAGAATCCTCTCATGCGTCTGACGTGGTGTTCCCCGCGCGTCTACGATCACGACGCGCCCCGGCTCCCGCCTGGCAATCGCCAGATACCCTTCGCGCACGCGGGCAAAAAAAGCCCGCGTTTCCTGCTCGAAGCGATTCTCATCGTGGCTGCGACTGGCGGACTTCAACGCGCGCTGGTTCCGGCGCCGCGCGCGGCCCAGGCTAGCGCCTGGGTTCGAATCGAGCAGAAGCGTCAGATCCGGCTGCAGATTCCCGCACAGCACGCGATGCAGCTCGCGTACCGGTTCGCTGCCCAGCCGCCGCCCGCTCCCCTGATAAGCTTCCGTCGAATCCGTGAACCGGTCGCAGAGCACGATGCTGCCTGCGGCCAGCGCCGGCTCGATCACTTCGGCAATATGCTGCGTCCGCGAAGCAAACATCAAGGCCATCTCTGCCGCTGGGGCAAGCCCGGCCGTGCCTGAGTCCAACAGCAGCTTGCGAACTCTCTCTCCCGTCGGCGTCCCTCCGGGCTCGCGTGTTTCCACCACTTTGTGTCCACCAGCTCGCAACGCTGCTCCGAGCATGCGTATTTGCGTGCTCTTGCCCGTTCCGTCGAGACCTTCCAGAGTAATGAATTTTCCGCGCCGATTCATCTGTCGCATGATACCGCGATTGGTCTCTATACGCCTCCCCTCGCGGGCTGCTATAGTCTAGTTTCTGCTGGATCAAGTCGTGTTGTCTTCATCACGCGAAAAAGGGGAGCCGTTCAGATGAGACTCTCGAAAGTCTTGGGAGTAATCTGCATCGCAGTTTTGTCAGTTTGCAGTTGGGCCATCGGTCAACCAGTCATCACACTCTTCGTAGACGCCAGCGACGCTCCGCGCAAGATTTTCCATGCGTCCTTGAAGATCCCCGCCACTGCGGGGGATCTGACGCTCTATTACCCGAAGTGGATTCCCGGCGAGCATTCCCCGGACGGCCCCATCAACGGGCTGGCCGGATTGAAATTCACCGCCGGCGACCGGATTCTCGAATGGCGGCGCGATACGCGCGACACCTTTACCTTTCATGTTCAAGTCCCAGAAGGTGTAACGGAAGTTACCGCCGCACTCGACTTCCTGTCGCCTGCAACGCTTGAAGGTGGCTACACAGCGGGTTCTTCGGCCACCGACAAACTCGCGGTTGTCAGCTGGAACGAAGTTCTACTTTACCCAAAGGGATGGAAGTCCGACGATCTCAACTACACTGCGACACTGAAGCTTCCCGACGGCTGGAAGTTCGGCACTTCCCTTCCCGTCTCCAGCCAGAGCGGAAATGAGATTCGCTTCGCCACCGTTTCTCTGACCACGCTGGTCGATTCTCCCGTTCTCGGCGGTGAATTTCTGAAGGTTGTCCCGCTCGCGCACGATCCTCCCGTCGAACTGGACGTTGCCGCCGATAGCGCTGCCGCCCTCGACGCTCCCCAGGACATTTGGGACCGTTACAAGAATCTGGTTGAGCAAGCGCAAAAACTCTTCGGCGCGCATCACTACCGCGATTATCACTTCCTCTACACGCTGAGCGATCACGTGGCGCACTTCGGCCTGGAGCATCACGAATCGAATGACAGCCGTACCGATGAGCGCGCGCTGGTGGACGAAAACGTACGCAAATCGGAGGCCAGCCTCCTGCCCCATGAGTACACCCACTCGTGGAATGGAAAATTCCGCCGGCCCGCCGATCTGCTCACGCCTGACTATCAGCAAACGATGCAGGACGATCTGTTATGGGTGTACGAGGGTCTAACCAACTATCTCGGATTCGTGCTCACGGCGCGCAGCGGCCTGCTCACCGCCGATCAAGACCGCGACGACCTCGCCCTTATCGCCGCGCGCCTCGATCACACGCCCGGCCGGCGCTGGCGCAATCTGCAGGACACGGCCGATGCCGCCCCGCAGCTCTACTTTGCTCCCAAGGGCTGGCAGTCGTGGCGGCGCGGCGTCGACTTCTATGAAGAAGACACTCTGAACTGGCTGTGGGCGGATGTCATCATCCGCCAGCAAACCAAGGGCAAGAAAACTTTGGACGACTTCTGCCAGCTTTTCCACGGTGCGCCCAGCACCGGCCCCATGGTCAAAACCTATACCTTCGACGATGTAGTCAGCGCTTTGAACCAGGTCGCGCCCTACGATTGGCGTGGCTTCTGGACCGAGCGGCTCACCAGTCACGGGCCGGGCGCGCCGCTCGGCGGGATCGAAGGCAGCGGCTGGAAGTTGGTTTACAACGAGATCCCGTCGGAAATGGAGAGCTATCCCGGCGGCGTGTTCCGAGTGGTGCCGGCGGAGTTCGAACTTGGCCTCGGACTGCGGGACGATGGCGAAATCACCGACACAATCGAAGACGAGCTCGCGGCCAAAGCCGGAATCGGCCCAGGGATGAAGATCATCGCGGTCAACGGCCGCCGTTATTTCCCCGAGGCTTTGCGCGACGCGATCAGGGCCTCGAAAAGCGCCGCCGCCCCAATCGAGCTGCTGGTCGAAAACGCCGACTACTATCAGACTTACAAGATCGACTATCACGGCGGCGAGAAGTACCCGCACCTGGTGCGCGATGAATTGAAGCCCGACTTGCTGAGTGAAATCTTGAAAGCGAAGTAGGCCGGGTTGTGCGGGCCGGATCCTTGACCCGGCCTTGCGGTACAAAGCACCGCAGCGTTTCGCAACCCCGTTGTGTTTGCCTAGAATCGACCATGGCTTAGGTCTGGCGACATGAACCACGACAGCTCTTCCGGCATCGCTCGCAGCGCTGCCTTCTGCTTCTGCACTTTGCTGATCTTTTCTTTGGATTTGCTCGCACAGAATTCACTCATTTTGGGCTTCACCCCTGCCCACTCCGCGCACGAAATTGCCCTCGAAGCTAAGTTCAAGTCCATCCCTTCGCCCGACGAAGAACTCCGCCAGCACCGCATCTTCACTGCCGAGCCGCACGTCGCCGGATCGAGGCGCAACAACGAACTCGCCGACTATATCGCCGACCAATGGCGCAAGCAGGGACTTGAAGACGTCGTCATCCGCCGCTACGACGTTTACGGCACGAATCCAAAATCTGCCTCGCTCGAAATGATCGCGCCGGTTTACTATCACGCCCTGCTGCGCGAAGCCCCGCTTGACGCCGACCCTGACTCCAAGAATCCCGCCATCAGCGGCGCCTGGCTGGGCATGTCGATTTCCGGCGAAGTCACGGCACCCGTTGTCTACGCCCACAGCGGTAATTTAGAGGACTACGACCTGCTGCGCAAGAACGGCATCAGCGTTAAAGGCAAGATCGTGCTCGTGCGTTATTCGAATCCTTACAGCTACCGCGGATTCAAGGCGCTCACTGCGCAGCGCGAAGGCGCGGCCGCGCTTCTGATCTACAGCGATCCCGCCGAAGACGGATACAAAAAAGGCAAGGTCGATCCCGACGGCCCCTGGGGACCGGAGTATCACATCCAGCGTGGCGCCATCACGTACGACTTCATGGTCCCGGGCGACCCGCTGACTCCCGGCTGGGCCTCAGTGCCTGGCGCTAAGCGCATTCCCATTGAACAAGCTGCATCCGCACCGAAGATCATGGCTTTGCCGCTCTCCTGGCACGACGCCAAACCTCTGCTCGAAAACATGGACGGCCCGCTCGCTCCCAACGACTGGCAAGGCGGGTTGCCGATTCAATACCACCTCGGCGGCGAACGCGAGAAAGCTCATCTCAAAATCGAAATGGACAACGGCCTCCAGCCCTACTATGTCGTCGAAGGCCGTATCCGCGGTTCGGAGTTGCCCGACGAATGGGTCGTGCTTGGCAATCATCGCGACGCGTGGGTCTTCGGGGGCGTCGATCCCTCGAGTGGCACGGCCGCAATGATGGAAATGACCCGTGCGCTCGGCCAGCTTGCGAAGCAAGGCATGCGCCCGCGCCGGACTATCATCGTCTGCAGTTGGGATGGCGAGGAAGTCGGCCTTACAGGGTCCACCGAGTGGGGTGAGCAATTCGCCGACGATCTGCGCGCCAAGGCTGTTGCCTATATCAATGTCGACGAGGGAACTTCCGGCCCGGACTTCCACGGCCAGGCGGTCGCCTCACTCGCTCCTATGCTGGTTGAGACTACTCGTACTCTTCAGGATCCCTCCGGCAAGAGTCTCTACGATGCATGGAAAGCCACGGTTGCACGTGAGAAAGAGGAAGGCCATCAGTCCGGCCAGATGAACGACTCCGGCGTCGCGGACGAGAGCCTTGCCGACACGCGCATTGGCAGCGGCTCCGATCACACCGTGTTTCTGAACTTCGTCGGCGTGCCTGTCATCGGGCTCGAGTTTGACGGAGACTACGGCGTATATCACTCCGCCTACGACGATTTCTACTGGATGAACCACTTCGGCGACCCGGGCTACCGTTATCACACGCTCGTGTCGCAGTTGTGGGGAGTGACGGCGTTGCGACTTGCCAACGCCGATCTGCTGCCGTTCGACTTCGCCAGCTACGCAAGCAACATACGCCAGTTCGTGAACGAACTCGCGAAAGCCAACAGTAAGATCATGTGGGGACAGCCGCCCAAGCCCGCTCTGAGCGGAGTCGAAGGGGCTGTCCAGCCGGGCGAAGCCCGGCAGCAGGAGACCCTCCCGAACACTGTCATCCTGAGCGGAGCGCGCTCGAACGAGCGCGCGGAGTCGAAGGATTTTGCGCCCGCCTGCTCCCCCTGCGGCTCCGGGATTTGCTGTGTCGGAAAAGCCCTGGATCCAGGAGTGCCAATCGGTCTCGATCTCAAGCCGATCTTGAAAGACATCGATGATTTCGAAGCTGCAGGCAAGAAGTTCAACGAGTCGCTAATCCACAAACTCGCGGACGGCCCGATCGACCCCACACTTGCGTCAACTTTGAATCGCGGGATGATGCAGGTCGAACGCAACTGGCTCAATCCCGACGGTATCCCCGGACGCCCGTGGTTCAAGCACATCCTCTACGGCGCACGCTTCACCTACGCGCACCTGGAACTGCCTGGTCTGACCGAAGCCGTCGAGAAACAAGACTGGCCAACCGCTAGGCAGCAAGCCGAAATCCTTCGCCACGCGCTCGAAAAGAACACCAAGCTTGTCGACGACTTACATCGTCGGCTTCAGCCCTAGCGATGTAGGTGTACGTCCTTGTCGCGACGACTGCCGATCTTGACTTCACTCCACTGGCCGAGTGGTCTCGTGCACTAGCGCTGTCGATGTGTCCTGCGCATCCGGAAACAAGGCGAGAAGAAAGCGAACGACATCTCGTTCTTCTTGCGGCCGAAGGCGCCTGGCACACCCGGTCACCAGGATCTCCAATGAGGAGGAAGAACCCCGAGAACACTATCCACCACACCGAGGGGCGATCGCCCAACAGCCAAGGAAACAAAATTATCGTCAATGGAAGGAGCGCCATCACCTTATCAAAAGGATGCAGTGCGAATGAGCCGCTGAGATCGCTGCGCCCATCTGCGTCTCTCACTTCGCC
>Ga0187771_10000983_pt1 | contig 18623 bp, 14 predicted proteins | sample 0116_SJ02_MP15_1_FD_133139 | JGI IMG/M metagenome (GOLD analysis project Ga0187771, IMG submission 133139) | Tropical peat soil microbial communities from peatlands in Department of Meta, Colombia - 0116_SJ02_MP15_10_MG | ecosystem: Environmental > Terrestrial > Soil > Wetlands > Peat | place...
AGACGCCAGCCGGAATCAAGAGATAGAGCGCAAACGATCCAACGGCAATCAATTGCCAGGACCATTTTCGAGGATGGACCAGCGTCCAAAGAAACTGGCGCGTCCCAACATCACGCGAATATGATGCGGAAACGATCCACGCCGCAATCGAGGAAGTCAGGACCGCTACAATGAGCACTTGTGAAGAAAATGGAGCTTGTCGTTGAACGACGGCAGAGAGTATGGACGTCATGCCTGCAAACAACGCCGCAGCGGAAAAAAGAAGGACGCGGTGCTTCCATCTCGCCCCTTCGACTCGTTTGCCGCGGTGGGATACGATCATCCCCGCAACTGCGGGGCTGTAAATACCGAGAGCGCCAAAGCTAACTATTCGCCCATGGGACACGAGGATCCCCGGAATCCAAAGAGTCCATGCAATTCCAAAAGTGAGGACAAGAAACGCTAAGAGAGGATAGCAGTCAGCAAAACGCCGCATCCATTTCACTTAGGTAAACCTCCTGGATGACCGCAACGACGAACGTGAGCCATCTGGGTTCATCGCAGCTTAGCACTCCGGCATCGGGAACAATAGCTGAGTTACTGCTTGCCCTTTTCGTTCTTGGATCCGGCGCTGGCGCGGCGGGCGGCTACAACGGCTTGGCCGAGCGACAGCCCCCCGTCGCCGGCGGGGACCTGGGCATGAGTGAACACGGCGAAGCGCTCGGCAGCCAGGCGGGACGCCAGCTTCTCGAGGAGATAAGCATTCTGGAAGCAGCCGCCGCTCAAGCAGACTCTGCGAAGCCCCAACTGCTCGCGGAGGCGCAAGGCCGTCTGGCACAGGATTTCAGCCAGGCCGTCGTGGAAACGGCGGCTGATGAGGGCGGCGGGGGCGCTTCGTTCCATATCGTCGAGCAAAGCTTCGAACATGGGCTGAGAGTCAATTTGCCAGGGGGTGACGGAGTCGAGCAGACGAAAGGGGTAAGCGTCTTGGGGCGCGGCGGGAAGCTGTGCGTGGCTCGCTCCCAGGCACATCTCGAGGGCCATGGCAGCCTGCGCCTCGAAAGTGACCGTTCCGCAGATTCCCGCGAGCGCCGCGACGGCGTCGAACAGGCGGCCGCAACTGGAGGTTCTGGGGGTATTCAGGCCGCGCAGGACCATGCGCTCGAGCATTTCCAGGTGAGCGCGGTCGAGCCGCTCGATGAACGGGATGCGCTTTTCGAACGCCCGGGCTCCAAAAAACTCGATCAGGCACCCCACGGCCATGCGCCAGGGTTCGCGGATGGCAGCAGCGCCGCCGGGCATGGGCACGCAGCGAAGATGGGCGGCGCGCTCGAAGTCTTCATAGGCGGCCAGCAAGACTTCGCCGCCCCAGATGGTTCCGTCAGGACCGTAACCCGTGCCATCGAGAACGATGGCGATGACGCGGCCATCCAGATGGTTCTCCGCCATGCAGGCGGCCGCGTGGGCGTGATGGTGCTGTACGCCGATGCGCTGGAGGCTGGTCTGTTGCAAAGCCCAGCGGGTGGAGAAATAGTCCGGATGAAGATCGTGGGCCAAGATATTCGGACGGAGTTCGAGGATTGTCTGCAAATGCTCGACGGCTTCCTCGAAGAACTTGTAGCTTTCCAGGTTTTCCAGATCGCCAATGTGCTGGCTGAGGAAGGCTTCGTTGCCGCGCAGGAGGCAGGCCGTGTTCTTCAGCTCTCCGCCCACGGCGAGAACCGCGGGCAACTCGGCCTCCAGGGGCACGGGGGCAGGAACGTAACCGCGCGAGCGCCGTACCTGGCGGGGCCGGCCGCCGGCCATGCGCAGTACGGAATCGTCGCAGCGGCGGACAATCTCGCGGTTGTGCACGAGGAAGGCGTCAGCGATTCCCGCAAGGCGCTCGAGGACTTCCTGATTGTCGCTGGCGATGGGTTCTTCGCTGAGGTTGCCGCTGGTCATAACCAACGCCGCGAAGCCGCGGGCGGCGAAGAGCAGGTGATGAAGCGGGGTATAAGGGAGGAAAACGCCCAAGTAGCGCTGGCCGGGAGCCACGGCGGGAGCGATGCGGCTGCCCGTCTTCCAGGGAAGCAGGACGATGGGCCGCTCGGGAGACAAAAGCAAAGCTCGCGCGGAGGCGTCCATTTCGCAGAAGTTTGTGATCGCTTCGATGCGCGGGGCCATGATGGCGAAGGGCTTTTCCACGCGGCGCTTGCGTTCGCGCAACCGCTCGACCGCAACGGAGTCGGCAGCGTCGCAGGCCAAATGGAACCCGCCGAGGCCCTTGACGGCCACGACAGCTCCCGAAGCGAGCAAGTCCGCAGCGGCGCGGATGGGATCCTGGGCGCGGATTTTTTCGCCGGAAGGACCCAAAAGCTCGGGACGCGGGCCACATTCCCAGCAAGCGTTGGGCTGGGCGTGGAAGCGGCGATTGGCGGGTTCGTCATATTCGGCCTGGCAAGCGGGACACATGGGAAAGACGGCCATGGAGGTGCGCGCGCGGTCGTAGGGGATCTCGCGCAGGATAGTGAAGCGCGGTCCGCAATTGGTGCAGTTGATGAAGGGGTAGCCATAGCGGCGGTCGCGGGGATCGAAAAGCTCGCGGAGGCAGTCAGCACAAGTGGCGAGATCTGGGGAGACGAGGGCGGTAGGAAGGGGACCGAGGCGAGTGGCCAGGATGCGGAAGTCGCGCTCATCGTTGGCAGGCAAGAGGCGCGAGGCCAGGGAGGTGATGCGGGCCATGGGAGGAGCTTCGCGAGGCAAGCGCCCCAGGAAGGCTTCCACTTTGTCGGGGGAGCCCTGCACTTCGATGGTCACGCCCGCTGGGGTATTGGCGATAAACCCGGACAGGCCGCATTCGCTGGCCAGGCGGTAAACGTAGGGCCGAAAACCCACTCCCTGCACCATGCCGGAAACTTCAATGGCTTTGCGAATGACAGGAGGGTGCTGGTCTTCGGTCATTAATTCACCAAGAAACCCCGGAGAGAGCGCCAGCCATTATGAACGCATCCTTCGCTCGGGTACCCGGAGTGAAATCGAGGTCCTCGTACACGGACGTTCCCCAGGGCAACCAGAAATGGAACGGCTCAGCAGATGCGCGGGAGCTGGTCGCCGGCCAGCATATCCACGATGCGCGAAGTGCCGAGCGAGGTGCGCATCACGACCAAGCCGCGGTGCTCCTCTGTGACGCGCCCAATGACGCGGGCCTCCCGGCCAAGCGGGTGCCCGCGCAAAGCCGCCAGCGCAGTTTCCGCGGCGGCGGGGGACACGATGGCCACGAGTTTGCCTTCATTGGCCACGTAAAGGGGGTCGAGGCCGAGCATCTCGCAAGCTCCGCGGACTTCGGGCCTAACCGGAACGCTGCGCTCGTCAAGTTCCATGCCCACGGCGGAACGTGCGGCAATCTCGTTGAGGGCGCTGGACAACCCGCCGCGAGTGGGGTCGCGCAGGCAGCGAACCTCCCGGGTGGCGTCGAGCAAGTCCCCTACAAGGGTGTGCAGGGGTGCGGAATCGCTGGTCAAGGCGCTCTCAAATTCGAGTCCCTCGCGCTGGGCCAGAATGGCCATGCCGTGGTCACCCAGGGTTCCGCTGATGAGGATGGCGTCGCCTGGGCAGGCCAGTTGGGCGGAAAGTTGCACGCCTTCGCGCACCAGTCCAATTCCCGAAGTATTGATGAACAACTGGTCGGCGCTGCCTCGCTGGACGACTTTGGTATCACCGGTGACGATGGTCACGCCCGCGCAATCTGCGGCCGCACGCATGGACTGGACGACGCGGCGCAGGGTTTCGCGCTCCAAGCCCTCTTCGAGAATGAATGCGGCGCTTAGCCAAAGGGGCTCGGCGCCGCCCACCGCCAGGTCATTCACCGTACCGTTTACGGCCAGCGATCCGATGTCTCCGCCGGGAAAGAAGAGCGGTTCCACGACGAAGGAATCGGTGGTGTAGGCCAAGCGGATGCCGCCGACGGAGACAATGGCCTGGTCTTCGAGGCGCTCGAGAATGGGATTGCGCAGCGCGGGAAGGAACAAGTCCTGGAGCAACTCCGCGCTGAGCTTTCCGCCGCTGCCATGGCCCAGGAGAATGCGATCGCCCGCGGGGAGCGGTACGGGACAGGAAAGGGATATGCCTGGCTTGGCTTGGCTCAAGGAGCCTCCTTCACGGAGACGAGCCGCCGGTACTGATAATAAGCGGCGCACGCTCCCTCGGAAGAGACCATGGGCGCGCCCAGCGGGTTCTCGGGCGTGCAACGCACGGCAAAGGCTGGGCAATCGGTGGGCTTGCGCAAGCCCTGGAGCACCAAGGCGCTAATGCACTCGGGCGATTCCTCGGGGCGCACTTCGGCGAGCGGGAAGATGCGCAGGGCATCGAAAGCGGCGAACTCGGCCCGCAGGCGCAAGCCGCTCTGAGGGATAAGCCCCAGGCCGCGCCACTTCTGGTCGCACGGTTCGAAGACGCGCTCGACGGCTTCTTGCGCGGCACGATTGCCCGCATAACTCACCGAGCGGGTGTACTGATTTTCGGCCTCGGCGCGCCCTTCCTCGAGCTGTTTCACGAGCATGAGAATGGCCTCGAGCAGGTCCACCGGCTCGAAGCCTCCGACGACAATGGGCACGCGGAATTCGCGCGCCAAGGCGGCGTACTGTGCGTAGCCCATGACCGTGCAAACGTGCCCCGGGGCGATGAATCCTTGCACGCGATTTTGCGGGGAGGCGAGCAACAGCCGGATGGCCGGGGGAACCAGCACGTGCGAGCTGAGCAGGCTGAAGTTGGCCAACCCTTCGCGCGCGGCCTGCAAGACCGCCAGGGCGTGCGCCGGCGCGGTGGTCTCGAACCCAATGCCCAGGAAAACCACGCGCCTCGCGGGCATGGCGCGGGCCAGGTCCAGGGCAGCAAGCGGAGAATAGGCCAGCCGCACGTCCCCGCCTTCTGACTTCACCCGTAGAAGATCGGAATGTGAGCCGGGGACGCGCAGCATGTCGCCATAGGAAACCAAAATCACTTCGGGGCGGCGGGCCAGGGCGATGGCGCGGTCAATGGTTTCCAGAGGAGTGACACAGACGGGGCAACCAGGCCCGTGGACGAGTTGCACATTTGGGCCGAACAGCTCGTCAAGGCCATAACGTATCAGCGTGTGGGTCTGCCCGCCGCAAATCTCCATCAGCACCCAGATGCGAGTGCATCGCTTGCGGATTTCCTCCGCCAGCGCCCGGGCGATGCTTGCATCGCGGTATTCGTCCAGGTACTTCACGCGCTTCTATTCCGCGCCCGGCGGTTCGGCAAAAAGCTCGCCGGCTAGGGCGCCCATGCTCCTCAGCAAGGCGTAGGTTTTTTCTGCTTCTTCGGGGTCCACCTTGCTGATGGCGAATCCCACGTGCACCATGACGTAATCGCCCGGCGCGGCTTGGGGAACTAAGTCCAGGCATACCTGCTTTACGATGCCCCCGAACTCCACCCGCCCCATGCGGGTGCCCTGTTCCTCAAGGCTGAGAATCTTTCCTGGGATGGCCAGACACATTGCCGCCCACCTTCAAGTTCCGCGCACGGGCGGTCCTGGCAAACTTCTTTCCGCTCCGGCCCGCTTACCATCTTACTCCCAATTGGCATTTGGGCCGGCGCAGGCAGCGGAAGCAGGCGACAACGGCAGCGCCCTTACCTTACCGGAGCAGACTGAGGAAGAGGGTAACGTAGCGCTTGGCGTTGCTGGTAATCAGGAAATGTTCGCGCACATGCTCATGTCCTTGCTGGCCCAAGCGCGCGGCGATGGCGGGGTTGGAGAGCAGGTAGCGGACCTGGAAGGCGGTGCCTTCCACCGAATGGGCCAGCATGCCCGTGTGCTTGTGAATGACCTGGGAAGGGATACCGCCCACGGCAGAGGCCACCACCGGTTTCTTCTTCCACAGCGCTTCGGTCACCGTCAAGCCAAATCCCTCGCGCAGGCTTTTTTGGATCACGATGGTGGAGGCTCGCTGAAGGGCGTTAATCTCCAGGGCGCTCCAGGGAGGAAGGTCAAGAACGTGCACGCTGGCATCGCCGTCCACGGCAGCCTTGACTTCTTCCAGCACGGCGCCGCCTTCCGGATCGTCCGGCGCGGACCCTCCGGCCAGGACCAACTGGCAGTCGAAATAGCGCTTCACAATCTGATAGGCGCGAATGACGCCCAGAGGATCCTTCAAGCGGTCGAAACGCGAGATTTGCGTGAGGATAGGCCGCGTGCGGTCTATCTGAAAGCGCTCGAGCACGGCATCCACGACTTCCGGCTCCAAGTCCCTGTTTTTCTCGGAGAGCGGGTCAATGCAAGGGTAAAAGAGATACTGCGGGATGCGCAGTTGGCGAGAAAAAGACGGAGAGGAGAGAATCGCGCCATCGTATTGCAAAACGAATGGCTCGAGGAAGCTCCAGACCTTTTCATTGGGCTGGGAGAGATCAATATGGCAGCGCCAGAGCCAGCGGTTCTTGCGGTTCTCCCGGGCTGCGACCAACGGAAGGGGCTGGGGATCGTGAATGACCACGAACTCGGAGTCGAATTGAAGCCTGGCCTGGTTTTGCGCATTGTAGGCGAGGTAGGTCTGGAAAGTATCCTCGGGGAGATCATAGGACCCGCCATGAAGCGCGTTATGAAACGCCTTGGTGATCTCGAAGAAATCGTTTCCTCCGGTGATGATGTCCCAGCGAGTGCGCACGGCTAACTCATTCAGGATGGGAACTAGGCGATTCAGCATCTCGGCCACGCCCCCGCCGACGGCCGTGGAATTGACCATCTGAACGGAATGCGAACCCAGACGGGCAGCCAGGGCGCGGAGTTCGGCCAACTCGGCCTCGCCGACGAAGACCGCATAGTCGTTCACAGAATGCAAACGGGGTTCCGCTGGGGCCGTGGTCATGCGCCGATCTCCAGGTCCAGTTGGTCAATCACTTGTTGGCGGACGCCGTCCAGCGTCGCGGTGTAAATGTCCAGGCGGTTGATGCGCCGCGCCAGAGATTCACGGCCGAGCTCGCCGGCCAGCCAAAGGGAAAAGTCGTTGGAGCGCAGCCGCAGGCGCAGGCGCGAGGTGATGAAGTGGAAATGGAAGGCGGCGTGGCTGAGGCCGGTAATGCCCTCGCGGAACTCCTTGAGGTTGCGCGCCTGCTTCCCGAGGGGCACCTCCACCTCAATGCTTTCGCAGAAGTAGAGGGGCTCGAAAGCAGGCTGGCGTGCTTCGCGGGGGTTCTCCAGGCAGTAGGAGTTGACCAGACCCCAAAGGTCGGCGCGTAGACGGGTCAGCGAGAGGTACTCGCGAATATCCAGAGAAGCCAGTTGTTCGGCCAGGCGAGGCTGGTTGCAAGACTTGAGCACCCATTCGGCGAAATCGTTGGAAAATCCCTGGGGGATGAAATGGAGGCGTCCGAGGCTGTGAAACGTGTGATAGAAGATGGAGGCGGCGCTGCAACGTTTCAGTCCGGCGCGCAAGGCGCGCACATTGGAGGCCCGCTGGTTGCAAATGCGCGTCAGGTAGGAAGCCGTCTCGAATTGGAATGGATGCGCCGCTTCGTTCACGGTAAGGTCCTAGCCACAGTGGATAAGAGTGCCGCGACCTCCCTTGGGTTGCGCAGGAAGAAGCGGGCCCGGGTGGGCCGCCCCTTGCCGACCTTGACGGTGATGGCCTTGGGGAGGCTGAAGAAGGCAGACTCGTCTGTGGTGTCGTCGCCGATATAGATCACCAGCGGCCTGCCATGCACCGTTGCTAGGATGGAGCGCACAGCCGTACCCTTTCCCTTGACCTGGGGCGGCACGACCTCCCATACACGGCACCCCCGAATTACGCGCAGCCCTTTGCCGGAGGATCGCAGGGCGGCTTGCAAGGTTCGCCAGGCCATTCCCACCGAACTGGGGCGGGCGCCGCGGTAGTGCACGCCGATGGTCACTCCTTTGTCTTCGATGCGAATGCCGCGCCGAGGCGCCAGCGCAGCGGAGATGTTTTCCAAGAAGGGCTCGAGCAGCGCGCGCGCGGCTTGCTTCGCCCGGCGGCTGGCTTGGCGGTGGTCCGTTTCCCACCCGTGAAGTCCCGCATAGCGCACGCCGCGAACGCGCACGTGGCGACGCACGTCGGCGATTTTTCGGCCGGTAACAATCCAGAATTGCACGCCAGGGTGGCGCACGAGGCGGCGGATGGCGGCACGCACCGAAGGGTTCAAAGAGACGGACCTAGGGCGCAAACGGAAGCCCACCAGCGTCCCGTCGAAATCACATAAGAGGGCGAGACCGCGGGCTTGGCGAACCTTTTGGGCCAGGGTCTGGAGGCGGGGAAGAAGATAGACTGGCGGCGGCAAGCATTCCCCCCAATAAAAAGCTTATCGCAAAAAAAAGAGGGCGTCGAATTGCGCCGGGATGTCTGGAGATTGTGCGGAGCAGATTCTGCGGGAGTCAGCGAATCGGCCAGCGGGAATCCATGTCCAGGTTCAGCTCGAGAATGTTGACAGTGCGCTCGCCAAGGAAGCCGAATAAGGGCCTGCGCGTGTGCGCGCGAATGACTCTGACCATCTCGGCTTCGGAAACGCCCCTAGCCCGGGCAACGCGGGGGGCCTGAAAGAGCGCGCCGGCGAGGCTGATGTCCGGGTCCAGTCCGCTGCCGGAAGTGGTGAGCAAGTCCACCGGCACAGGGCGCCCGGGGTTTTCGGCCGCCAGGCGCGGAGCATCGGCGCGAACGCGCTCAACCAACTGATTGTTGGTGGGGCCGAGGTTCGACCCGCCGGAGTTGCCCGCGTCGTATCCGTTAGCGCCGGCGGCCGAGGGACGCCCATGAAAATAGATTTCGGCGGTGAACGGCTGGCCAATGAGGCGCGAACCGATGACCACGCCGTCCTTGCGGATCAATTGACCGTCAGCCTGGGCGGGAAAAAGCCAGTGGGCCAGCGCAGTCACCACCAGCGGATAGGCCACGCCGAGCAAGACCGTGGTGACCACGGTGATGCGCACGGCAATGAGCAACTGGCGTTTCATTCTCCGCCTCCTAGGCCAAGTGCAGCGCGGCGATGAGCAGGTCAATCAACTTGATGCCCACGAAGGGGGCAATAATTCCGCCCAGGCCATAGATCACCAAGTTGCGCCGCAGCAGGTCGGCGGCGCCCAGGGCGCGATAGCGCACGCCGCGCAGGGCCAGCGGGATCAAAGCCACGATGATCAGGGCATTGAAGATGACCGCCGAGAGCACGGCCGACTCCGGCGTAGCCAAGTGCATGACGTTGAGGACGCCGAGCACAGGGAACCTGGCCGCGAACATCGCCGGGATGATGGCGAAATACTTGGCCACGTCGTTGGCCACGGAAAAAGTGGTCAGCGCGCCGCGGGTCATCAGCAACTGCTTGCCGATTTCCACGATCTCAATGAGCTTGGTGGGGTTGGAATCGAGGTCCACCATGTTGCCGGCTTCCTTGGCCGCCTGCGTGCCGGTGTTCATGGCCACGCCGACATCGGCTTGGGCGAGCGCGGGGGCGTCATTGGTGCCGTCGCCGGTCATGGCCACGAGGCGTCCTTGGCCTTGCTCGCGGCGGATCAAATCCATTTTATCTTTAGGTCTTGCCTCGGCCAGGAAGTCGTCCACACCGGCCTCGCGGGCGATGGCCGCGGCAGTCAAGGGATTGTCTCCGGTGATCATGATGGTGCGGATGCCCATGGTCCGGAGCTGCAAGAAGCGGTCGCGGATGCCGCCTTTGACGATGTCCTTGAGGTGAATGGCGCCCAGGATTTTCTGGTCGGAAGCCACGAGCAACGGCGTGCCGCCGGAGGAAGCGATTTGCTGAATGGCGGCCTGGATGGTGCCGTTGCCGCTGGGTTTGGTTTCCGCGTAAGTCCAGATGGCGTCCGGGGCGCCCTTACGAATCTCGTGGTTGGAGAAATTCACGCCGGACATGCGCGTTTGGGCACTGAAGGGAATGAAAGTGGCTTCGCTCGGCTCAAGCGATTTGGCGCGCAAGCCGTACTTCTCCTTGGCCAGGACGACGATGGAGCGGCCTTCGGGGGTTTCATCCGCCAGGGAGGCAAGCTGCGCGGCCTCGGCCAGTTCGCTGGGCGAGACGCCTGGCGCGGGGAGGAATTCGACCGCTTGGCGGTTGCCCAGGGTGATTGTGCCGGTCTTATCGAGGAGCAGGACGTCCACATCACCGGCGGCTTCCACGGAGCGCCCGGACATGGCCAGCACATTCTTTTGCACCAGGCGGTCCATGCCGGCGATGCCGATGGCGGAAAGCAAGCCGCCGATGGTCGTGGGAATCAGGCAGACGAGCAGGGAGACGAGCACGAAAATGGTTTGCGGGGAGCGGGAGTAAATGGCGAAAGGCTGAAGGGTGACCACGGCCAGCAGGAAAATGATGGTCAGCCCGGCCAGCAAAATGTTCAGAGCGATTTCGTTGGGAGTTTTCTGGCGCTCGGCGCCCTCGACGAGAGCGATCATGCGATCGAGGAAAGTCTCCCCGGGATTGGCGGTGATCTTCACCTTGATTTCGTCGGAGAGCACGCGCGTGCCGCCGGTGACGGCGGAACGGTCGCCGCCGGCCTCGCGGATCACGGGGGCGGATTCGCCGGTAATGGCGGACTCATCCACGGAGGCCACGCCCTCGATGACGTCGCCGTCGCTGGGGATCAGTTCTCCGGCGCAGACGAGGACCACGTCTCCGGAGCAAAGCTTGGCCCCCGGAACAGTTTCCATCTTGCCGGTGGACAGAACGCGATGGGCGAAGGTCTCGCCCTTGGTCCTGCGCAAGGCGTCCGCTTGCGCTTTTCCGCGCCCCTCGGCCATGGCTTCGGCGAAGTTGGCGAAGAGCACGGTGAACCAGAGCCACAGGGTGATCTGCAGGTTGAACCTCATCCAGAAGAGCGACTCGCCGCGGAAAAGCCCGCGAATGAGCAGAAGGGAAGTGATGACGCTGCCCACCTCGACGACAAACATGACCGGGTTGCGCCATTCGATGCGCGGGTCCAGCTTGCGGAAAGAATCCACAATGGCCCGCTTCATGATCTTCGTATCCCAGGCGGAAGTGGCTCGTTTGGGGTTCATGGCTCCTCAGAACACATGGCCGGCGCGCATCAAAAGCTCTTCGAGAACGGGTCCCAAGCTCAAGGCCGGAAAGAAAGTGAGCGCGCCGACAATCAAAACGACGCTGACGAGCAGGGCGGAGAAGAGCGGGGTGGTCACCGGGAAAGTACCCAGAGAAGGGGGTACCGCCTTCTTGCGCGCCAGGTTGCCGGCAATGGCCAGCATGGGCACGATGACCAGAAAGCGTCCGACCAGCATGGTGACGCCCAGGGTGGTGTTGTACCAATTCGTGTTGCCGTTGATTCCGGCGAAGGCCGAGCCGTTGTTCCCCGCGCTGGACGTGTAGGCGTAGAGAATCTGCGAAAGGCCGTGGGGCCCCGGGTTGGATATACCCGGCAAGCCCAGGGTCGGCGTGAGCACGGAAATGGCGGAAAAGACGAGGATGACCAGTGGGAAAATGAGCACCGCCAGCATGGCCATTTTCACGTCGTAAGACTCGATTTTCTTGCCCAAATACTCGGGCGTGCGGCCAACCATGAGACCCGCCAAGAAAACGGCCAAGACCACAAAAATTAACATGCCGAATAAGCCTGCGCCCACGCCGCCGAAAATGACCTCACCGAGCATGATGTTAACCATAGGAACCATGCCGCCCAGGGGCGTAAAGGAGTCGTGCATGCCGTTCACCGCGCCGCAACTGGTGTCCGTGGTGACCGTGGCGAAGAGCGCCGAGGCGGCGATGCCGAAGCGCGCCTCCTTGCCTTCCATGTTGCCTCCGGGCTGAAGCGGGCTGGGTTTCATATCAATGCGCGCGCGCGCCGAGGCGGTGGCCAGCAGCGGATTGCCGCGCGCTTCGGACCAGTAGGCCACGGTTACGCCGACGAGGAACATGAAGGCCATGGCGGCCCACACCGCCCATCCGTGCCGCGGAGAACGGGCCATGCGGCCGAGCGTGTAGGTGAGCGCGCTGGGAATGACAAAGATGAGGAACATCTCGAAGAAATTGGACAGCGGAGAGGGATTCTCGAAGGGGTGGGCGCTATTGGCGTTGAAAAAACCGCCGCCGTTGGTACCCAACTCCTTGATGACTTCTTGCGAAGCGGCCGGCCCCTGGGCGATGGTCTGTTCGGTGATCCGCTCGACAAGCTGCTTGCCATCCGGGCCGAGCACGGGCTTGCCGCTGGCGTCCACTTTGGGAACGGGGAGTGGGTCCACGAGCTTGGCGGTGGTGTAGGGATGCAGGTTCTGGACGACGCCCATGGAAACCAGGGCGAGTGCTCCGATCAGGCACATGGGAAGCAAGATCCACAGGGTCGCGCGCGTCAGGTCCACCCAGAAGTTGCCGATGGACTTCGCTTCGCGGCGGACGATGCCGCGAATGAAGGCGATGGCCAGGGCGATACCGGCGGCGGCGGAAGTGAAGTTGTGATAGGCGAGCGCGGCCATCTGCGAGAAGTAACTCATCGTGGTTTCGGGCACGTAGTTCTGCCAATTCGTGTTGGTGGTGAAGGAGGCGGCGGTATTGAAGGCCAGGGCGGGAGGAACTCCGGCAAGCCTTTGGGGGTTCCAGGGAAGGAAGCGCTGCAAGCGCAGGATGGCGTAGAGGAGCAGCATGGAAACGCCGCTGAAAAGCAGCTTGGCCACGGCGTATTCGACCCAGGTCATCTCGCGGTTTTCGTCCACGCCGGACAGGCCATAGACCAGGCGTTCCAGGGGGCGCAGGAGAGGATCCAGAAAGGTCTTTTCGCGCGAGAAGACGCGGGTCATATACACGCCGAGCGGCTTGGTCACGGCAAGAATGACCAGCAGGAAGACGGCAATCAGCGCCCAGCCGACGGTGGTCATCAGAACTTCTCCGGGCGCAAAAGAGCGTAAAAGAGATAAACGAGCAAGCCCGCGGAAGCGAGCAGTCCGAGGAGCGATTCCAAGCTCATTTTCCTCGCCTCACTGCAGGCGCTCGCAGGCGTACACGTAGGCGAGCGCGACTCCAAAGAAAAAAACGGTCAAGAAAAGAAACGTGATTTCGGCCATCACCTGTCCACCCGGAAGACGTCATGGAGCCACCGCTCCGGCCCGTTTGCCCTCTTGGGTCACACCGGCAGCGCGCGAACCTTCCGGGACCATCTAAAATTCGCAGAGTCAAGTTACCCGAGCGGGGATAAAGAAGTCATAAAGGCGCTGTAAGGATTCCGTGGCCGCGCACGGCTGGCGAACACTTCCCCTATTCTCACCCGCTTATATCAGTGGACCCTCAGACCGGAAGGCTGGAGCGAGAAGCACTCCGCGAGACCATGCAGAAAACACCCCCGCTCTCCAAACACTACGAGCTCGCAACGCCGGGGCCGGGCTCGAAGCGGTAACCCACCCAGGGTTCCGTGAGGATGTGGCGAGGCTTGTTGGGATTGGCTTCCAGTTTCTTGCGCAGTTGGTTGATAAACACGCGCAGGTATTCGGTTTCCTCGCCGTAGTCTGGTCCCCAGACGGCCTGCAACAGGGCGCGATGGGAAAGAGGCTTGCCTTGTTTCTCGACCAGGCAGCGGAGCAGGTCAAACTCCTTGGGGGTGAGCCGGACGGGCTTGCCGCGCGCGAGGACGCTGCGCCGCTCGAAATCAATATTCAAGTCTTTGGATTCGAAGACGGCCTGGGCGCCCTCGGCGGCCTGATAACGGCGCAGCGCGGCGCGAATGCGCGCGAGTAACTCCTCCATGCCGAAGGGCTTCACCACGTAGTCGTCCGCGCCGGCATCGAGAGCGCGCACCTTGTCCTTTTCCGTGTTGCGGACGGAGAGCATGAGGATGGGAACGTCCAAGGCTTCGCGAATCTCGCGGCAAACCTCGAGGCCATTCATGCCGGGCATGTTGATGTCCAGGAGGACGAGGTCCGGCACTTCCTTGCGCAGGAGTTCGAGGGCCTCATCGCCGTTGTGTGCTTCGAAGAAGATGTAGCCGCGCCCGCCCAGGGTGGCCCGAAGCACGCGGCGGATCTGGGGTTCGTCGTCCACGGCAAGAATTTTGGCGGTTTTCAAGGGTTTTGCTCCGCAACCGGCAGGGAGAAGGAAAAGACGGAACCCTGGCCGACCTGGCTGGTCACACCCACGGCGCCGCCCTGGGCCTGAATGATGGCCTTGACGATAGCCAACCCCATGCCCGTGCCCTGCACTTCGAGGCGCTGGTTTCTGCCGCGGTAGAATTTGTCAAAGACGAAGGCCTGCTCGAAGGAATCTATGCCGCCGCCGCGATCCGCGACGTAGGTCACCACCATGCCATCTTTCTGCTCGCTGCTGACGCTGATGGGCGAACCCGGGGGGGAATACTTCACCGCGTTATCCAGAAGCTGGCGGACGACCTCGGTGACGCGGGCAAGGTCCATGCGAACCGGAGGCAATCTGTCCGGCACGATGACGCTGACGAGGCGTCCGGCGAGAAGATTCTTTTCTTCCGCGAGGGCGGCGTCAATGGCCTCGCGCATGGAGTGGGGCGCGAAGTCAAGCTGCACGTCGCCGGCGTCCAGGCGAGCCATTTCAATGGCCTCGCCGACCAGGCGGTTGAGGCGGTCGGCTTCCTCGTTGATGACCTGCAGCAGTTCGCCGCGCTGCGGCTCAGCGCCGGGGGTGTTCTGAAGGAGCGCAGTCACGGAGGCCTTGATGGCGGTGAGCGGCGTGCGGAACTCGTGAGCGACGGAATCGAGGAGGGCGGACTTGAGCAGTTCACCCTCGCGCGCGGCTTCCGCTTTGCCGAGAGCTTCGGTGGCGCGGGTACGCTCGATGGCGATGGCCAGGAGGGTACTCAAAGCTTCCAGCGTTTCCCGGGAAACCGCGGCCCCCTGCACCTCGATGGCGCCCACAGGCTTGACCCCCAACAGCAGGGGCACATAGTACAAGCCCTTCTTCGGGTCGCTGGAGATATCTCCGCGGGCCATGGCCAGGTTCAACTGCACGGTGTCCAGGTCGTGAATGGCTTGCCCGGCGCGATAGATTTCCTTGCTGCCGGTAAGCACCAAGGCCGCTCCGGCCACCTGAAAGTTTTCCACCAAGGCTCGCGGAATGGCATTCACCAGCTCTTGCACACTCTTGCTGACCATGAGTTGCTGGCTCATGGCGTACAACTTCTCCACTTCGGCGCGGCGGAAGTTGGCGTCGCGGGTGCGGCGGCGGGCGCGTTCGGCGAGCTGGCTGGCCACGACGGCGGTGACCAGAAAAGTGAACAGGGCCACCCAATTCTGCGGCTCGTAAATGACCAGCCTCCTGACGTGGGGAGGAAAATAGAAATCCAAGGCCACGGTGGAGACGAAGGAGACGAACACAGCGACGCGCAGTCCCCAGAAAGCGGAGAAAAGCAGCACGGCGAGCAGGAGAGTCAGCGCCACGGTCGTGGGGTTATCCGGAAGGAGGCGGCGGTAAAAAAGCACGATGCCCACGACCACGGCGAGCCCGGCGGCAAACCGCTGGAGGTAACGAATCAGGGCTTTGGGCATGGGCGTGATTATAGACAATTTCCCGCGCGTTTATAACAATAGGGCCGTGCCCAGGACCCCCGAACAATGGCTGGACCAGGTCACCGCCGCGGAACGGCCTCCGCAGGGGGTGCTGAAACTTTTCCTGGGCTATGCGCCCGGGGTGGGCAAGACCTACAACATGCTGAGCGAAGGAATACGCCGGCGCAGCCGCGGGGAGGACGTGGTCATCGGCTTTGTGGAAACGCATGGGCGCGCGCGCATCGGCGAGCTGGCCTCGCAACTGGAAAGCGTCCCCCGCCGGAAACTGGAATACAAGGGATCGCTGTTCGACGAGATGGACTTGGACGGAGTGCTGAAGCGTCGTCCACAAGTGGCGCTGGTGGATGAACTGGCGCACACGAACGTGGAAGGCAGCAGGCACCGGAAACGCTACGAAGACGTGATCGAGCTTCTCGATGCCGGGGTCAACGTCCTCTCCACCATGAATATCCAGCACATCGAGAGCATCACCCCGACGGTGCAGAACATCACCGGAATCACGGTGCGGGAAACAGTGCCGGATTGGGTGCTCGAGCGGGTGAGCGAAATCGTCATGGTGGACTTGACGCCCGAAGCACTGCAGACGCGCATGAAGCGCGGGGACATCTACCCGGCAGACCGCATCGAGCGGGCCCTGGGCAATTTTTTTCGGCGCGGCAACCTTCTGGCGCTGCGCGAACTGGCCCTGCGGCGAGTGGCGGAGAAAGTGGACCGCAGCCTGGACGACTACCAGCAGCAAAAGGCCATCCAGCAGAATTGGGGAGTGCGCGAGCGCATTGCCGTGTGTATCAGCGAGCACCCTTCGGCGCAACATCTGATTGCCCGCGGAGCACGCATGGCTCAGGCCATGGACGCAGAGCTCTATTGCCTGCACGTGGATACGGACGGGTCCAGGAGCGACCAGGCGGAGAAAGCGCTGAAGGCTCATTTCGCCTTCGCCGAACATCTGGGCGCGACCATTGTGCGGGTCAAGGGCCACAGCGTGGCCGAGACCGCCGTGCAGTTCGTGCGCGACCGGCGCATCACTCACGTGGTCTTTGGGCGGTCGCTCTCGAAGGGATGGCGGCACTGGCTGTACCTGTCCTCGGTACACCGTTTCCTGCGATCGGCCCCGGCGGTGGACGTACACATCGTCAGCAGCGACATCCCCCGCTAGTGCCGTTCCAATGATTGTGGCAAATGGGTCTGCGCTGTCTTTGGCGGGTCGGCGGAAACACGCACGCCCTCTTGTTCGTGAAATTGGTTGGGACGGCACTAACCATCCAAACTTCCTACGCACTCGCATTCGCGCCTGCGGTCGATTTGCAGCATTATCGAGTATGGTTTGAATTGGTGCCGGCGAAGCGCTGAATTTTCGGCCGTACCTTGGTCGGCGTGCCAGCAACCACACGCAACTGCAACACGATCCTCGCCGTCGAGTGTATTTTGAAGAATCAGGCAGGGAGGGCTGACGATGAACGCCGTTGAGACCGTCTTGCGATTTCTTGAGCTAATCAACGGACGCGACGTTGATAAGCTCGCAGCTATGATGACGGAAGATCATGTGTTTATCGATTCGCTCGGCCAGGCTGTGCGGGGCCGCGAAACGATGCGGACCGCGTGGCACGGCTATTACGCGTTCTGCCCTGACTACTGGGTCTCTCACGAAGAAATCTTCCAACATGGAAACATTGTGGCCGTGTTCGGGGCGGCGGGAGGAACGATAGCCGCGAACGGGAAGCTCCCACCTGAGAACAAATGGCGTATTCCGGCAGCCTGGTTTGCCTTGGTGGAAGGTGGTTTAGTGAAGGAATGGCGAGTGTACGCGGATAACAAGCCGGTGTACGACATTCTAGCTAAATCCAAGAGTTCGGCGGCAACCTGAACCACTCGCCGCAACAGCGCTATCAGCCCACAATCCCTTTGACACACAACCACTGACAATCGGAACGGCCTCCGTCAATCCGGTTGACAGCACATCCCCAAGCTTCCTCTCCAACTCTCTCGGCTCTTAACCCACAAGCAGGGAGCAACACCCTTGCGAACGAAAACGCAGGAGGCGGTTTTGTCTGCACGCCGCAGGCGGCTCTGCCTGCATCGCAGTTTTCTTCTTCGCACTCCGGCCCCAGCGCCGACACCGCGCCGGGGTCCCCGTCGCGCCGCGCGCACCCTATGTGCGTGCAACTGCCGGAAAACGCAAGCGGCGAGACGCTGAGCACGACCCCGCCCAACTTTGCCCACTCGCGAACTCGATCAATCGTTTGAACCCGAATTCCGAACTTGAAGAGGTGCCTCTTTTTGTGGATCAATTTCGGAATTCGGGCTGCACGAGATGGCCTGCAACGGCGGTCTCACGGTGCGGCGGCAGGGGCGTTCGCGATATGGCACAATGAAAATGTATGGCTCAGAAAGCAGCCGTGGAATCCGCGGGGCCGGGGACGGAGGAACGCGAGCGCGTATTCGAGGCCTACCGGCGCTGGGGCTACCTGGCCGCCGATCTTGATCCGCTGGGCTTCTTCCAACCCTCGAGACCGCCGGAACTGCCGCAGGCCGGGGAGGCGGCGACGCAGGCGCGCCAGTTCTATTGCGGAACGATTGGCGCCGAGTTTATGCACATCGCCGACGCCGGGCGGCGCAACTGGCTTGCCGAGCGCCTGGAGACAGACCCCGGTCCGGTGAATCAGCAGGGAATCCTGGAGCGACTGGTGCGCGCGGACCTTTTCGAGCAGGTCTTACAAACGCGCTACGTAGGCACGAAACGCTTCTCGCTGGAGGGCGTGACGTCACTCGTTCCTCTCCTGGACGAGGTTCTGGAGACCGCGGGAAGGTTGGGCGCGGAGCAGGCGATCCTGGCGGTGAGCCACCGCGGACGGCTCAACATCATGACGCACATCGTGGGCCGGCCGGCGCACGAAGTGGCCGCTGGTTTCGAGGACGTAGACCCGCGCAGCGTGCTGGGAGCAGGCGACGTGAAATATCACGTGGGCGCGACGGGCGCCTACAAAACGGCAAGCGGCGCGACGCTGAGCATCCACTTGGTGTCGAACCCCAGCCACCTGGAAGCGGTGGACCCGGTAGCGCTGGGCCGCGCGCGCGCCAAGCAGACGCGCATCGGCGCGGAAGGGCGGCGCAAGGTTCTGCCGGTGCTTCTGCACGGGGACGCTGCTTTTGCCGGGCAAG
>Ga0187771_10000984_pt1 | contig 18621 bp, 17 predicted proteins | sample 0116_SJ02_MP15_1_FD_133139 | JGI IMG/M metagenome (GOLD analysis project Ga0187771, IMG submission 133139) | Tropical peat soil microbial communities from peatlands in Department of Meta, Colombia - 0116_SJ02_MP15_10_MG | ecosystem: Environmental > Terrestrial > Soil > Wetlands > Peat | place...
AGGCGAAGGCGGCAAAGGACTTCAGTTCGTTCAAGCCCGAGCTCGAGAAGCAGGTGATGCTGATGAAGGAGGCGGCAGCCATCCTGAAGGACGTGAAGGGCACCAAGACCTCCTACGACGCCCTCATCGATCGATTCGAGCCCAAGATGTCGGCCGACGCCATTTCGCCGATATTTGACGACCTCAGGAGAGGCATATCTCAGGTCTTGGAAAGGTGCGTCTCCTCCTCTCGCCAGCCGAATCTTGACCTTCTCTCGAGGCGCGTGCCAATCGAAGTGCAGCGGGAGATCGCGGTCTCACTTTCCGAGTTCCTTCTCTATGATGTAGTTTCGAAACAGGCAGGGGGAAGGATCGATGAAACCGAGCATCCATTCACGACGGGATTCTATGACGACGTCAGGATTACGACGCATTACCATGAGAGCCTCCCCACCTCATCTGTCTTCTCTGTGATGCACGAATCCGGCCACGCGACATATGAGCAGAATCTCCGAAGGGACTGGATGTACCAGCCGGTGGGAACCGCATGCTCCTTCGGGTTTCATGAGTCTCAGTCGAGATTCTGCGAGAACATGGTCGGACGCTCCAAGGAGTTCTGGTCCTTCTATCTTCCGAAGTTCAAGGAGCTGACGAAGGGGGCCTTTTCCGGTGCGAACCTGGAGGACTTCGTGCTGGCCATCAACGCCGTTCATCCGTCGAAAGTACGGACCGAGGCTGATGAGGTCACCTATGGCTTTCACATCATAATCAGGTTCGAAATCGAACGCGACCTGTTCGCCGACAAGATCGCTGTATCCGAACTTCCGTCAGTGTGGAACGAGAAGTACAGAGAGTACATGGGGGTCAAGGTCGAAAACGATTCGGAGGGGGTAATGCAGGACACCCACTGGGCCAGCGGCATGTTCGGCTACTTCCCATCCTATGCCTTGGGCAACATCTACTCCGGCCAGATCAGACACACATTAGAACAGAAGCTCCCCGGCTGGCGTTCGCGCATCGCCAAGGGAGATTTCGCCCCAGTGAGGGACTGGCTCACCACGAACCTTTACGCGTATGGCAACCTCTATGATCCGGTCGACCTCCTGAAGAAGGTCACTGGCGAGGGCATCAATGTTGCGCACTACATTGACTACCTGAACGAGAAATACTCCGAGCTTTACGGATACTGACCATACGTCTGGGCAAATGTTTAATCCCGCCGCCATCGAAGTCACTGACGTGCCCTCTCTTTCTCATTCGATCGACCTTAGGGACACCCTCACGGGGAGCACCATCAGGCTGGACTCGTCGACAGAGAAGAGGGTGAGGGTTTACGTCTGCGGCCTGACGGTTTACTCCTACGCGCACATCGGCCATGCAAAGAGCTTCATCTTCTTCGACGTCCTCAGGCGCGTGCTTGTAGCGAAGGGCTTCGAGGTCACCTTCGCGCAGAACTTCACGGACGTCGACGACAAGATCATCAACAGGGCGAAGACCGAAGGGGTGTCTCCATCCGCCCTCGCGGAAGAGAACATCAGGGGCTACTTCGAGGACTTCGCCCTCCTCAACGTCCTCAGGGCGGACCTCTACCCGAAGGCCACCGACAACATTGACGAGATAAAGGCATTTGTGGCGGCGTTGGTAGAAAAGGGTGCGGCGTACAGGGCCCAGACGGGGGTGTACTTCGACGTTTCAAAATGCTCGAACTACGGCAAGCTCTCGAAGGTGGACCCTGAGCAACTTCAGGCTGGGGCGAGGATCGAGCCGGATCCTGCCAAGAGGAACCCTGCGGACTTTGCACTGTGGAAGTTCTCCGATGGCGATCCGGCATGGGAGAGCCCTTGGGGTTTGGGGCGCCCGGGCTGGCACATCGAATGCTCGACCATGGTTCACAGGTACCTTGGCGAGCCGGTCGACATACATGGCGGGGGAGAGGACCTTATCTTCCCTCACCATGAGAACGAAATCGCCCAGTCCGAGACCCTATGGGGGAAGCCATTGGCTCGCATCTGGACCCATGTCGGGCTGCTCAACTTGGCCGATGAGAAGATGTCAAAGTCCCTGGGCAATGTGATAGGAGTACGGGAGGCCGCGTCAAGGTGGGGCCCGAACACCTTGAGGTACTTCCTGATCTCCAACAGGTACAGGAACCAGGTCGCCTTTACAGAGGAAGCGGTGAGGAACTGCAACTCCAACTGGGCTCTGGTTGAAGGAGCGGCGTACGAGCTCCTTCATCCTGCCGGGGTGGACCGGGGGTCCCCATCCGGCGAGTTCGCTCGGTGCCTGCATGCCTTTGACATCGCCATATCGAACGACATGGACACTCCTGAAGCGCTCTTGCAGCTTGTAGGCGCTTCAAGGGCAGTGAACAGGCTTGCCTCTCAGGGCAACTTGGGCTCTGCCACAGCCGCGTCCATAATACCTTACTTCCGCCTGATGTTCGATACCCTTGGCTTTGCCCTCCCTCAGACGGGCACGGAGGAGGCAGAGGCCATAGAGGCCATGGTCCGCCGCCGGGCCGAGCTCCGATCGAAGGGAAACTTCGAAGCGGCGGACAAGATCAGAGAGGAGCTCATCGCTCGCAAAGTGCGACTTGTGGACAGGAAGGATGGCACCATCTGGCTAAAGGTCGAGACGATCGAGTAAGGGAACACATACAACACTTTTAAAGAGGAGTGGCGAGGTGCTGACTTGGCTACGCGGTATGCTAGTACCTCTCCAGGTTGGGGCAGATGCTTCGACCTATCTCTATTATGCTATCTACACGCTCCTCTTCGTCCTGATGTGGATCTACGGCCTTCGGCTTTCACTTTATTTCACGATGCGTAAGATGGGCAAGGACATGGTGAGGCTGGAGGGAATGAGGGAGGGAGCGAAGGCCAAGCTTCGGGACGAGCTCGCAAAGTACGGTGGCGATCCCGCCGTCATCAAGGGCCAGGTGGACCAGCTCGTCACGTCCATCATGATCGAGCCCGTCTCCATGGACCCTAAGGGGATAGTGTACAAGCTGGACAGGATCCTCAAAACATATGAGAACTACTTCAAATCTCGCGTCGCATCTCTGACCCCCAACGCCGACAAGACCACCAGGCAGAACCTTTCGAACCTCGTCGAGGTCGGGATGGCCTTGGACTACCTATTCAGATACGTGCGCCATCTCTACACCTCCGCCAAGAAAGAGCACGACTTCATGTCCTCGGTGATACTGCAGATGAACCTGCCACAGCTTATGGAGACCGCAGATGCGTATTACTCGTCCATGGGCTCCTTCACGAAGGGCGAGGTGATCGGCGACGGCCTTGGCCCACTCGTCGCGTCCAAGATCATCGCCTCCAACCCTGTGAAGCTGGTTGACGAGGAGACCGTCTTCTCTGAGATGCCCTATGACGGAAGGAAGCTCGTCGTTGTAAGAGCCGAAGGACCCGGAGGCACAGTGGGAAGGCCGGGAGAGGCCATCGAGAAACTCCTCCAACTTTATCCCGATACTTCGATGGTGGTGACGGTCGATGCAGCCCTGAAGCTCGAGGGTGAGAGGTCAGGGGAAATCGCGGAAGGCATCGGCGCCGCCATAGGCGGGCCGGGCGTGGACCGTTTCATGATCGAGGAGACGGCGACGAAGAACAGGGTGCCGATGTACGCCGTCGTGGTCAAGATGTCGGAGAAGGAGGCGATCACCGCAATGAAGGATGAAGTAAAGAACGCGTCCGACGGGGTCATCGCCAGGGTCAGGAAGCTCATCGAAGACAAGACCAAGCCCGATGCGACGGTGCTCCTAGCTGGAATAGGGAACACCATCGGCGTCCGTTGACTTTGTGGCACTGTCTTTCTAGGCCGAAATCTCGCACAGGCGTGACGGCACTCTTCCGCTATGTGTGTGTACCTAGGGTTGATGCCACGCCCAGCCATGCGCGGGCGACGTTCTCAGGCGAGTACCCTCCGCCTCCTAAAGCTAGGAGGCGTCCCTCAGAGAACCTGTGGCTCACGTCTACGAGCCTAGAAGCAGCGTACTCATGAGATGCGGGCGTCAGATTCAAGTGCGTAAGAGGGTCTCCCCCTAGGCTATCGGCGCCGCACTGGAAGATCACAAGGGCCGGCTTCGCCCTAGCGGCTATCTCGAGGGCTCCGTCAAAGGCGGACCTGAAACTTTCATCGGTGCAGCCTGGCTGCAGCTCAACGTTCACCTTTGTCCCGCTAGCGACCCCTTTCCCAGTCTCCCAGGATTGGCCCGTCCCGGGATACAGGAACCGGCCGTCCTCGTGCAGGTCCACGATGTAGACGTCTGGGTCGTCCTCGAACGAATAGTATACTCCGTCCCCGTGATGGGCGTCTATATCCACGTACAGGATTGGCGCTAGCCCATGCTTCTTCTTCGCCGTCTCGATGGCGACCCCGACGTCGTTGAAGATGCAGAAGCCAGCGGCCGAGCTGCGACGGGAATGATGAAGGCCCCCCATCGGGTTGAATCCATGCGTTACATCAGCCGAGACGATCTTCTCTAGGACAGCAAGGGTCGACCCCACGGTATAGGACGCCGCTTCGAACATCCCCCGGAATGCCGGGGTGTCCCCACCATCGAGGTAGCCAGTGGGCTTCAAGGAGCGGATTTTGACTTCGCCCAGGAACCGCTCAGTGTGAAAACGCTTAAGCTCCTCTTCTGATGCAAGGCGTGGCGGCACCCTGACGAAGGTTCCGGACTCGAAGAGGCCGCTTTTCTCCACTTCTGAGAAGAACCGGCTTACCCTCGCCGAATTCATGGGGTGGCCTTCGGGGAAGTTGTAGAGAAGCAGCTCTTCGCCGAACGCGATTCCGGTCTTGCAGGTCAGGGACGCCCTCTACCTCTTGTAGCCTATCTTCCTAAGGAATGCCTGTCTATCTCGCCTGTCTTCGGGACCCTCAAAGCCCTTCGGGCTCACTCCATCAACAACCCCCAGGATCCCCCTCCCCTGTTCCGTGACTGCCACGATGACCTGCACTGGGTTCGAGGTGGCGCAATAGATCCCCACGACCTCCTCCACGGATTTCACCCGGTTGAGCACGTTAATCGGGAAGGCGTCCTTCAGGGCCACCGCGAAGGAGTGGCCAGCACCGATCTTCGAGGCGATTTCAACCGCATCGGACATCATCGCCTCGTCATTCCCGTCTGACCTGATAAGGGCGGGGCCGCTGGACTCGCAGAAAGCCACGCCGAACTTTATGGAGGGAGACGAGGAAACCAAGGTCTCGTATAGGTCTTCGACGGTCTTGACGAAGTGGGATTGGCCAATAATTAAGTTGAAGTCCTTGGGGACGATGGAGACGGTTTCTAGGTCCAAGCCTTATCGAACCTCAGAAAGAGGGTGGCCTAGTCTTCTATTATTCTTTATGGACACTAGAAAGTGTTACACAATGAGCCGGTTTCAACGTCTGGGACGCCTACCAATCACGATGAGGCGAAGTTCGAGAAGGAGATCAAAGGAACCCCGGGGTAATTGGGCCAAGCGAAGCGATTTCGAGGTTCTCGGAGGGATATGGATGCCCGAGGACTAAGCGGCTCTACTTCTATCATTTGGTGAGGAACTTCGCGTGGTTGAAGGGGGCCAAAGGGGTCGCGATGAAGCCAGACGAGCTGATTATGGATAACCTGCGGCGCAACACAACCTCGCGCTCATATGCCCGTGATGCCAATACCAAATCTGAAATGAAATTGACAGATTACCATATCATTGGCTTTGGCGAGAAGATCCCGGGCATCATAGGGCGTGCGAATTCGGTGCCACATCGCAAGAGTCAAATATGAACAACAGACATCGCATCAACAGAAGCGAAATAGGATCACGTCTTCCTCCATCTTGCCTTCCAAGGATCATCAAGCTGTGAAACTCACAGTCACATTTCTCTTGGTCCTCTTTGTTGCTCTCCCTTCAATCGTTTCTTCGACCTATTTCTCCCAGCTGGCATTGGGCCACGCGTCGCCAGCTCTCGCTTACTCAGCAGCCGTCGTTGCGGAAGTTGCTTTGCCCAACAGAGTGGGAACCTCAGCCGGGTTATCGACTGGCCCCCTCATCTACGATTCCAACAAGAGCTACGTCTATGTCGCCTCGCAGGGGTGCAATTCTTCCGCCTGTTCGGGCAGTTGGATGATCTACGCCATCTCTGACGAGAACAACAGCGTTCTGGCAGGCATTGAGCTCGGCGCCAACTCATCGGTGGTTTCAATGGCCTTTAACCCGTCCATGGGATACGTCTACGTCCTAACGGCCTACGTCAACTCCAGCAACTTCTACCCGGTGTCCGGCGTGCTTGTGGTGATATCTGACAGTTCCAATACCATTCTCAATGAGCTATACATTGGGAACTGCTCGATGGGGGAGATACTCTACGACCAGGGCAATGACTGCATCTACGTATTCGGCAACAACCTGATCACCGGCTCTTTTGTTTCGGTGATATCTGCGGAGACCTATAGTTTCGTAGCCAACATTACGTCGGAGCCATTCTACTATCCCGGGGACGCGGCTGCCTATGACCCGGTGGACGGATACATGTTCTTGTGCAACCCATACCCCGGCAGCTACGTATCTGTAATATCAGATCGTGCGAATACGGTGGTGGGTTACTTCACGACATCCTGGAGGGGAGGCCTATTCGCTGTCGATCCTTCAAACGGCAACCTCTACATTTTCGAGAACCCCGGTGTGGGGACCATAATTTCGGGGTCGGACTTCACAATCCCGGGCTCTGATTTTAAAATCGCGGGCCCCATTTTCCCGGCCATTGGAATCACCTTTGATCCAGGATATGGCTACCCATATCTTCTTCAGATGGAGTCCTTCACCTCAGTTGGCCTTTCTTGGGGTCCTTACCTGAACAGTACCTACGTAGGGAATCTCACGATTCCTTACACTTACGCATATGAGGGGCTTGTCAATATTGTGTGCGACTTGGCGACACATTCCCTCTATGTCACCGTTGCAACTGGTCTGGCGGTAATTCAAGTGTCGCCTCCTTCATCTGTCACCTCAGAGTTCCCGAACGAGGCCTTACCGTTGACATTGGTCCTCGCAGTCCTGCTTGCCGTTGCGATTGAGAGGAAGATTCGGACTGAGGGAAACTCTTCCCCCTGCGCCAAGGCCTCGAACCTCTTTCATTTGATTTGAAGCCGACATCTTATGCCCCTATCCCGGCGCGAGCACCGAACCATGCCCAACACCTGGTATTAGGCACAAAGAACCGTCGAGGCGCCTTGGCTCAACGTTTTTAGCTAGTCCATTATCCTTTGCTGCGCTGACAGCCGTTTCACGTGGCTCAGCAGGAGGTCAGCCCTCTCCTTAAGCTCCTTCCCTTCCAGCTTGATCTTTATTGATGACGAAGCGAGCTCAAGCCTCGGATCCTTCGAGGCGGACTTCTCTGAGAGGAACCAGTCGAGATAGAGCATCGCGTCGAAGGCCTTCATGTCTCCAAGTAGGCCGTCGACCTTCATGCTCAGGACGATGGCCTCTGATTCCGGCATACCCGCCTGTAGCTTCGCGGCCCGTCGTTTGACAGCGGACTCGGTCGCCTGATCGAAGTCGAGGACCGTCGCCACGGGGTTCAACGAAGCTGCGCTCCTCATCTGTTCGACGAGGTGTGAAGGGTGCGGTTTGATTCCCCTAAGGAGGAGCGCTGCTTCGGAGTACTTGGCAGCCGCTGCAAGCAGGTTGAGGCTGGCCTGATGGGGCCTGTCGTTGGCCTCGCTGCTGTAGACTATCCCCAAGTGCTTTATCGTGGTCGTCAATCGCCTCATCGCGGTTGCAAGGAGGAGCTTCTCCATCCTGCTGTCCACGAAGCTGGCCTTCAAGCTTGAAAAGGACCACTTGTCGTCTCTTACGACCACAAGCTCTTCGCTCTCCAAATACAGCTGTGAGAGATTTGCCACAGGGATGACCTCGTAGTACTTCCTCCCCCCGGAGACGGTCCATGGCCTTCCGACCGCCGGGTAGGCGGCGACGTCCACTTCGCAATAGGGCCGCGCTATCTTGGCGGCGTGGCAGCCAATGATCGCTAGGCTGGCGTCAGGATGCTTCATCCTGATCCTTTCAACGATCTCCAGCGGCAGGGGGGGCTGCAAGGTCTTTCGAGTGATGGTTCCGATTATCTCTCTTACGTATTTAAGAATTCGAATCGACCCTCCACTGGGGTGAAGTTGCGGAATTCTTATTCTGGCTGCGCTTATCGAAGGTACAGTTTAAATATAACCCATTTAAGGATATACGGTGCTTAAAGGCTTTTTGGTGACATGGGATGTCCTCTAGAAGAGACTTGTTTCCAGGAGATCAGAATGCCCAGTCGGAGCGCTGCCCCCGATGCGGAAGGCGGCCGATGGTCATAGACTCAGCCACTGGGGAGATGGTCTGCAGCTACTGCGGTTTCGTGGTCAAGGAGAGGATCGAGGAGACGGGCCCTGAATGGAGGGCCTTCTCGAAGGAGGAAAAGGAGGATAGGAGCCGGGTCGGGATACCAACTTCTCTTGCGATGCACGACATGGGCCTTGCGACCGTGATAGGCCCGGAGGATAGGGACGCCTCGGGGAAGACCCTTGCAGGGAGCGTGCGCACGGCGATGGAAAGGCTTCGCACCTGGGACGGCCGAAGTCAGGTTCATGAGCCTGTGGACAGGAACCTCAGGCAGGCCTTCAGCGAGCTGGACAGGCTCGCCGACAAGCTGAACATCTCAGATGTAGTCGTCGAAAGGGCTGCATACACCTATCGGAAGGCCCTTGAGAAGGGCTTGGTGAGGGGCAGGAGCATCAGCGCGTTGATCGCCGCCTCTGTCTACGCCGCTTGCAGGGTCACCGAGACCCCGAGGACTCTCAAGGACGTAGCCGCTGCAAGCAGCGTGAAGAAGAAGGACATCGCCAGATGCTATAGGCTCCTCCTGAGAGAGCTCGACCTCCGCATGCCAATAATGGATCCCGTCAAATGCGTCTCCAGGATCGCCAGCAAAGCTGGCCTGACTGAAAGGACCAAGAGGCGGGCCGTCGATATCCTCAAGCGGGCCATCGAGTCGAGGACCAGCGCTGGGAAGGACCCTATGGGCTTGGCGGCCGCAGCGCTCTATGTAGCGTGCGTCCTTGAAGGTGAAAACAAGACCCAGAAGGACATAGCCGAGGCGGCGGGCGTAACGGAAGTAACCATCAGGAACAGGTACAAGGGCCTAAAGACTGCGCTGAAGATCCAAGAGCCTGCCATATCCTAGGGCACATGTGATTCCTTTCTTTATCATAGGATGAGCCCCAGCGTGGGCTGCAGGCTAGCTTACAGTGAGACCATCGCAGGGCTGAGGATCCTCGATTCTGCCAGCTGGCGGAGCTTCTTCTGGTCATAGATGTCCGGGAACTCCTTCCCTATCAGGTCGGTGTAGAGCTTGACCTCTTCGTCGTCCATATACTGGAAGGAATATCTTCCGCCGTACGGTGCAGGGCTGCCCAGCCGAGTGTTGAGCTCAAAGTGCATGAAGGGGTCGCTCTTCCTGATGGTTATCGGCTTCCTCGCATTATTGAGGTTCACCGCCTCGAGGACGAGCCTTCCTACGTACCCACTGTGAACTTTCGCGGCGTTAAGAAACGAGAGGCCCATCCTTCCGAAGATGCTCTTGGCCGTAAGGTGGGCAACGTATGAGGGCGGGACGAAGACAACCTCGTTGGACAGGAGGTTGTGGTGCTCCAAGTAGTTCATCGTAACGTCCTCCTTCACGGTCAGGACGTAGCCATCGCCGTCCAGGAGGGCCTCGTTGAATGGATGGATGATTCTGAGCTTGGTCTGCAGCTTCAAGAACTCGTCCTCGCCTATGACGCACACTTGCAAATCACTCACGGGTATCAGCATGCTGGGCTCTTTATAGTTGGTGGGGGCGCCCACTCAAGCGGCTTGATTCGGAGGGAGGGCGCCAGCCGAGGTGGCCCTCTGCCTAGCCACGATCTCCCTCCCGACGATATAAACGACAAGGACGAGGACCCCGATGCTGATCATGTATGTGAGCAGGTCGGAGTAGAACTGGGTGTATTGGAGGGAAGCGAGGGAGGTGAACTCGTTCGATAGCGGAGGAAGCCCCCTTATCTGGTCGAAGTAGAACAGGGAGTAGCCGAAGTAATCGAACCCCCAGTGCATGATAACGGCCAGAGGAAGGCCATGGGTGTAGTAAAGAAACCCGAACACCAGCCCGACCGCGAACGCGCTGAAGAATTTTCCGATCTGCCAGCCTCCCAGGACGTGAGCAATGCCGAAGATCGCAGCGCTGCCCAGGACCGCCGCATACATTCCCGGTTGCTTCCACGTCTCAACACCGATGGAGCCCAGTGCCCTTGAAGGGTGCCACAGCGCCCAAAGGCTTCTCCAGCCCCCACCGGCGTTCATGGCCATCAGAAGTGCGACGACGCCCACTATGGTCACTCTGAACCCTATTTCTTCGACAAGGGGAGCGTAGGTCGTCTGCCAAAAGACGAAGCGAGCATCCACTGTGGGAAGGGAGCCTATGGGAACGCCCGCGGAAGTCACGAGGTTGTCGATGAATACGGCCATGAGCAACGTCAGCGGAAAGGCCAGCGACCACACGAGCGCGCCGCTAGAGTATACGGCGAGCGTGCCGTCCGACGCGATGGACCTCAACGCCTTTACGAGGCTGTACCATGGGCCCCTTACTAGGAGGACCATGAATGCGACGTATATGGCCCACATCAGAAAGAAGGTGTTTCCGAGGGTGGCGAGCCCTGCCGGAACGGGGAAGAGGACCTGGACTCCCACTACGTACAGGTAGAGCTCGTTGAGGTTTGCCGTCGCGGACGTCCCGTTGATCTGGTTGCTGAAGAAAGCATAAGCCCCGACAGGCATGGAGATGAACGCGAGCGCCAAGAGGGCTATCCCAAGGGCGGCGATGGCCAGGAGGAGGGCTCTTTCGAGCGGGTCACCCTTACTCTTCATCCTCGACCTTCTCCAGCGCGACACTGCCTACATAGCCGCACTTCTCGCAGTAGTACTCCTCGGGAGTGACCGTCCCGATCATCTGGTTCAAGGGCCGGAGTTCGGCGAGGCAGTTGGGGCACAGTTTGGTGGTGAAGAACCGTCTCCTGAACCGAGGCTTGTCCGCCGTGCCCTCTCTCGCCTTCTTCGATGCTACCGATTGTCTCCCTTTTAAGCAGAATGTACCATGGGAGGAAGGCCTGAGCCTCACCGGGCTACTGGACTTCTATGCTCTCCGCGCCGAATCCTTGAGTCTCCAAGAAGTCCTTTACTTCGTCCCTGTGATCTCCCTGCAGGAGTATCACGCCCTCCTTGGCGCTCCCCCCGCAGGCGAACCTTCGCTTCATGTTGCTCGCAAGCTGAGAGAGATCGATGTGCTTGGGGTCCATCCCTTCGAGGATTGTCGTGGGCTTCCTGAAACGCCTCATCTCTAGACGTACGACAATCCTGGACTGTTGTTTTTCAAGCTCTTCACATACACATAGATCCTTCGGCAGGCCGCAAACCTGACAAACTTCGGCCACTGATAAATCCGACCCTACACTAATGCGCGAGGATTATAAAGCTATCCCTGTCGGAATCCTCCTAATCGTCTGAAGTGAACCTTGATCTGGCCCAGGATGAGGAGACAGTCGGCCTCCCCCGTCGGATCAGGCTGGCAAAGCTCTCCCAGCGTTTTTATAATATGGCGCCTTAGCACACAAAAGGTGCAGGGTTGACCCTGGTGTCCGCGCTGAGCGCAGTCGGCTCGTTGAGCTTCATACTTCAGTTGGCGACGGCCATTGCCGCAGGGGCTACGGGCGCCACTGCTCTCAAGGGATACAGGGCCACGGACAGCCCGACGCTTCTTAGGTTGTTCGCCAGCTTCACCTTCTTGGGCCTTGGCCTCCTCCTGCAGGCATTGTCCATGATAGAGGGTGACCAGGTCATCTCTGTTTCGATCCTCGTCATCGGCTCGGCCCTCGATGTGATCGGCTACTTCCTCTTGGCGCTCTCTCATTTCTTCACGGTGAGGAGCGAAATACCGACCGTGGGGACGCTCCTGTTCCTGCCGGCGGTCTCCATTCCATCGCTCATTTCGCTTGACCTTTTCGTCAACGCGGCTTCGTTGTACCTCCTCCTATACATCAGTGTTGAGACGCTGATCTTCTTCTTTCAGAATAGGAACAGCAAGACCCTCATTTCCATCATCGGGTTGCTTCTGATCACCTTTGGCGTCCTTCTGCAGATGCTCAGCCCGTCGGCTGCCGACCTGACGGTGGTTCTCAATGCGCTAAGGCTGGGCGGCTTCCTCATACTCTTCTCACCAGTAGCCATACTCTTCATACACAGACCGGAGGTGCCGGCGGGCTGACGACATATCGTTCCCAGGTCAAGGTCATGGAAGACCTGCTGAGGGCCGTTAGGGACGACGACGAAGAGGGCGCTAAGGTCACGGTCCTCCTTCGAAAGGCGAACATGTCCTATTCGAGGCTGGTCGATCTGACCGAGGAACTGGTCGAAAAGGGCCTCCTCGTCAAGATCCCGGTGGAGAGAGGATCTCTTTACAAGCTCAGCGGGAAGGGAAGGGAGTTCCTTCAGAGCATGGAGAGGTTCGAAGAGTACGCGAAAGCCTTCGGCCTCAGCATTTGAGGGACCTCAGAGGTTCGAATGCCCAGGGTCCTCGGTTGCAGTGGAAACCGCCGCGCGTTGGCCGCTACCCCTTAAATACGATGGGGCAGGCAGTAGCGGTGTGGCCTCGGCCACGACCCTCAGGAGATTCAGGTATGGGGAGCTAGGGACGATCATCTTCTCCGTCGTCCTCTTCGGCCTGGTCCTGCTCAGCGGGCTTGGGACCCTGCTGACGACGAGCCTTTCTCAGCCCGTGGTGGACTCAGGCGCGCAATCCGTGACCATCTCCATGGCATATCATTCCACGAACCCTGGACCGTTTGCCATGGCTGACGTCGATGTCTCGGTGACCCTTTTCGGCCCAAACGGCTCGGCAGTCGTTTCGGCACCGGCACAGAGGTTCGGCGTCGGCGCCTTCGCGACCGCCTCGGGGAACCTGACCTTCATACTGGATTTCTCCTCCGTCCCCCAGAGCCTGGTCGAGTCATTCCGGAACGGGACGGCCACGCTCACTCTCAGCGTCGACCTTTCGTGCAGGGTGGAAGGGCTTGCCCACATGTCGGTGGTTTCGAGCCTTGAGCTGACGGAGGTGGGCTAGAGCTGGCGCGCAGCAAGTGGATCGCTCAAATTACAGGGGTCGTCGTAGGCCTCGTGGTCGCATACGCCGTGTTCTACCTTCTACCCCAGTCATTGGTGCTGTTCGGGCCGTTTGTCGGCATGGGTTCCAAGACGACCGGGAGCTCGACGCTAGCCTCCTTGGAGGATCTACTGGTTCCTGCCCTTGTCCTGGGCGCCCTCTACCCCCTGGCGCGTAGGACCCGCTACGAGGGATTGATTGAAGTCGCAACGGGCATCTTCGTGATCTTCATCTTCTTCTACGTTCTGGGCGGCGGATCCGTGTCCATATCGACGGTTCAAACGGCTTCCACGGGGCTGCTGGTGAACGTCACAACCGAGCTGACGTTTGTGCCCCTGCTCCTGCTTCTTGCCATCCCAGTGTGCGTTTTCATCGCGAAGGGCTTGTATCTCCTCTACTCTCCTTCTCCAGGGCCAGCTTCGAACCACGAAGAGGGTGTCAACTCACGGGGGGGCACACCTGAGTCTCCCACTGACGGTTCGCCCTCGTCACCTCCTCCCTGATTATTGCACCCGGGCATTTCCGTTAGGGGCTCCGCCCGCTGCCGGTGATGCGATCAATACGGAGATACTGCCACGATAGCCTCCGATGTGGAGACCGGTCGGCTCGGCTGCACTCGCTCTTACGCGGTTGGATAGCTTGCCGCCTGGAAGAGGCGGCTCGAGATAACCAGTTTCATCACTTCGGAGGTCCCCTCTCCTATCGTCATGAGCCTCGCGTCCCTCCAATGGCGATGGATGTCCAGGTCGTCGGTGTATCCGTATCCTCCATGAATCTGGATGGCTTGGTCACAGACCATGACGGCCGTCTCCGAGGCGAAGAGCTTGGCCTCGGCCGCCTCTCTACTGTAGTCCAAGCCCATCTGACGGAGCCATGCTGCGTGATAGGTGAGCCCCCTAGCTGCGGAAATGGATGCGGACATGTCGGCCAGCTTCTCCCTAATCATCTGCTTCTGAGAAAGCGGGGAGCCGAAGGTCACCCTGCTCCTGCTGTACTGGACAGACTTTTCGAGAGCCATCTGGGCGATTCCGACAGAGAGGGCTCCTATGGTTATGCGTCCGCCGTGCAACATCTGCTTGGCGTATTCAAAGCCCTGGCCCTCCTGTCCAACCAGACCCGATGCCGGGATCCTGCAGTCCTCGAAGAACACCTCGGTGAGCGTCGACCCCCTCAAGCCCAGCTTTGGCATGTTCTTGCCGAACCTCAAGCCAGACACGCCTTTGTCGATGATGAACGCGCAGGGCCCGTCGGCGGACTTTGCGAAGACAAAGTAGACGTCGGCCTTTCCGCCGTTGCTGATGAATATCTTGGAGCCGTTTAGGACAAAGTAGTCCCCATCCTTCTCAGCTCTGGTCTCCAGGGCTCCCGCATCGGAGCCTGAGTGCGGCTCGGTCAGGGTGAAGGCTCCGAGCTTTGAACCGGCGAGCATGGGAGCCAGGTATTCCTCCTTCTGCTTCTCCGAGCCGAACTTCTCAATCCCTCCGCAGGTGGTCCCATGTATGGCCGCCGAAATGGCCGTGCTGCCGCAGCATCCGCCGAGCATCTCCATGGCTGCCACGTAAATCGGGAACGGAAGCCCCAGCCCGCCGTACTGGGAAGGGAAGGCCATTGCGGTGAGGCCCTGGGCGAAGACTTTGCTCAGGTTCTCCTGAGGGAAAGTCCGTTCTTCGTCCACCTTCCTCGCAGAAGGTAGGATCTCCTTCTCTAGGAAGTTGCCGAAGGACTCGAGCAACAAGGAATAGTCGGGCGCAGCGGCTCCATACATCATCTCGACGAGGCGGCGCTGTTCGCTCCTGTAAAGTGTCATTGGACCCCCTGCTTCGCCTGAGGATTAAGGCTTTGTCCGGTTTCCACCGGGATCTCTACTTGCGGTGGGCCTTCCTGATGGCATCGACGGCCGGAGGGTTGTCGAGGGTCGAAAGGTCACCGGTCTCCTCGTCGAGAAGCGCCGTTCTGATCAACCTTCTAACTATCTTGCCGGTGCGCGTCTTTGGAAGATCGGACACAAATAGGACGTCATCGGGTCTGACGATCCTGCCAATCTGGTCGGCAACGTAGTTCTTGATCTCCTCGCGCAGTGAATCGCTGGGAACATGCCCAGCCCTCAGGACAACAACTATGACCAGGGCTTCGCCCTTGATCTCATGAGGGACCCCAACCGCGGCTACCTCCTGCACGGCGGGGAGGCGTTCCAAGAGAGCCTCCACTTCTCCGCTGCCGATCCTGTAACCGGAGACCTTTATGACGTCGTCCACCCTACCATGGATGAACCAGTAGCCATCGTCATCTATCATGGCCCAGTCCCCATGGAACCAGACACCCTCGAACTTCGACCAGTATGTGGAGATGTACCTTTCGGGGTCGCCCCAGATCCCACGGGTCATCCCAGGCCAAGGTTTCCTGACTATCAGGTATCCGTCGGCTCCCCTGACAGGATCCCCTCTTTCGTCCACCACATCTGTGGCCAGGCCCGGAACGGGTCCTCCCACAGTGCTAGGCTTCAGAGAGAGGATGGGCACCGGGCTAAGGAAGGCTCCCCCGACTTCAGTGCCCCCGCTGAGGTTTATTATCGGGGCCTTGGAGCCCCCCGCTTCTTCAAAGAACCAGTTCCATTCGGCAGGGTTGAGGGGCTCACCCGTCGACGCCAGGATCCTGACCCTGCTTATGTCATGGGACCTGGGACCCTCTCTCCCCTGCTTCATCAACACCCTGAGGCCCGTGGGAGAGGTCCCAAAGATTGTCACCCGATGCCTTTCGATGAGGTCCCACCACCTGTCGGATCTGGGGTAGTCGAAGGCACCATCGTATATCAGAGCCGTCCCGCCTGATATCATGCTGCCGTAAAGGCTCCAAGTCTGCCCAGTTATCCATCCGATATCCGCCGGCCAAAACACGACGTCCCCAGGTCCTTCGTCAATGAGATAGGCGGCCTGCTGTCCAGCAAATGCCGTGTAGCCGCCATGGACGTGGACGGTCCCCTTGGGCTTGCCCGTCGTGCCAGAGGTGTAGAGGATGTAAAGCGGGTCTTCGGACTCCATGACCTCAGGCGGACATTTGTCCTCCTGGCCGCCAGCGGCGTCTCGAAGCCAGAAGTCCCTCCTTGGCGTCATGTCGACCTCGTTCCCCGCGTAGCCGGAGACGAGCACTGTAGCTACCCCCTGGCTTGCCGCCAGAGCCGCGTCGGCCTGCCTCTTTAGATCGAGCAGCTTCCCCCTGCGGCGGTACCCGTCGCAGGTGATGAGGGTCTTCGCACCTGAATCGTTGAGCCGTGCCGCCAGAGCCGGCGGGCTGAATCCCGAGAAGACCACGGCATGAAGGGCGCCTATCCTCGAACAGGCCAGGAGAGACGCCAGGGCGTCGGGGATCATGGGCATGTAGATCCCCACGACGTCCCCCGTCCTCACTCCGAAGGACTTCAGGGCGTTGGCCACCTTCGAGGTCCTTCTCGCCATTTCACCGTAGGTTAGCGCGGCCATCTTGCCATCTTCACCCTCCCACAGGAAGGCCCGGGAGTCGCCCCTGCCCTCTTCGATGTTCTTTTCCAGGCAGTTGTAGCTGATGTTGCATGTCCCGCCGACGAACCACCTTGCCCAAGGCGTGCCCTTTGACGTGTCAAGTACCTTGTCGTACCTGCGGAACCACCTGATGCCCAGGTCTCTGTCCACCGCGTCCCAATACCATTCGATGTCCTGAGTCGACCTTTTGATGAGATCTTCGTAATCCGAGATGCCGTTTCCTTTCATGAAGCGGCCGATCCTGCTGCGGGAGATCATCTCCTCCGTCGGGCGGAAGACGATGTCCGATGCGTCCTGCTTCACGATAATTCGTCGCCAGCGAGGAAGTTATAGAGATTAGGCAGAAACCGGCCTTGAATGTTCGCCAGACAAGTGGCGACCATTTCACGCGGTGAGCCCTTCAGGATGGAGACAGAAGTCGAAATACCTTTAAAATCACCAGAGGAGGCGTTTCAAATTCGAATGTTATCCCTCGTCGAAAGAGTCCGGGTTTCCGCGGTGGCGTTTCCTCTGTCGGAGCCAATGTCCTCCTGCTACGCTCCACAAGGTGTCCGGCCTTGAGCGAAGACGTCGCCATCATAGGCGTCGGCTACTCCGGCTTCGCCAAGTCGACCGAGTCGAAGTCCTACAAGGAGCTGATGTTTGAAGCCGCCTCGAAGGCCTATGAAGACTCTGGAGTTGACCCGAGGAGGGAGATTGGAAGTTTCGTCTGTTGCGAAGAGGACCTTTGGGAAGGCACCTCCATCGCCGATGAATATGTCCCTGACCAGATCGGTGCTGCCCTTCGGCCCACCTGTACCGTCACCAACGACGGCCTCGGTGGCCTCGCTACGGCCTTCATGCAGGTGAAGGCGGGCCTCGCGGGAGTCGTTGCGGTTGAGGCTCACAGCAAGCTCTCGGACGTCTTGAGCAAGATGGAAGTCGTCACCTTCGCCCACGACCCTGTCTTCGCGCGCGAGTTCGCCACCGACGCCTTCCTCTTGCCGGGCCTGGAGATGAACAGGTTCCTCTATCAAACAGGGAACGACCGCGAAGCCTGCGCCGACGTTTCGTCCCTTAACAGGGCGAACGCCCTCCTGAACCCGAGGGCCTCATACGGCAGCAACACCACTCCCGGCGAGGTGCTGGCGTCCAAGCCTCTCGCATACCCCCTTAGGGCCCTTGAAGCAAGCTTGCCTGCCGACGGATGTGTGGTCATTGTAGTGGCGTCGGCCGACGCCGCAAAGGCTTCAGGCCGAGTGCCGGTATGGATCAAGGGCATCGGCTGGTCGTCCGGGACGCCATGGGTGCAGTCGATGGACATGGCCCACGCAGTTTACGCCCGCCAAAGCGCGGCCGCGGCCCTGAAGATGGCGGGCTGGGCGAAGCCAAGGGCCGACCTTTACGAGCTGGACGATACCTTCGCGTACAAGGAGCTCCAGCATATTGAGGCCATAGGGCTTTGCAGGGAGGGGACGTCTGGGAGGCTGCTCTCGAAAGGAAGCTTTTCACATGACGGAGACTCTCCGGTCAACGTGTCTGGAGGCTCGCTGGGGGTAGGCCAGCTCATAGAGGCCAACGGCCTTCACAAGGCCCTCGAAGCAGTCCTTCAGCTGCGCGGAGAGGCAGGAAGGATGCAGGTAGATGGCGCGAGGACGGCGCTCGTGCAGAGCTGGAGGGGTCCACCCTCTCCCAGCGGCGCGGTGGCCATCTTGGGGGTCGAATAGTCGTTGCGGAGAAGGGTCGCTGTCGTTGGTGCCGGAATGACCATCTTCAGGAGAAGGCTTCTCGAGACGGGCAAGGAGCTGGCGTTCGAGGCATCTAGGGCCGCTTTGGACTCCGCCGGCGTCGATCTCAAGGACGTTGACAGCGTCGTGATGGGGACGGCCCCCGAGGCCTTCGACGGCGTCCACATGAAGGGAGAGTA
>Ga0187771_10000985_pt1 | contig 18607 bp, 18 predicted proteins | sample 0116_SJ02_MP15_1_FD_133139 | JGI IMG/M metagenome (GOLD analysis project Ga0187771, IMG submission 133139) | Tropical peat soil microbial communities from peatlands in Department of Meta, Colombia - 0116_SJ02_MP15_10_MG | ecosystem: Environmental > Terrestrial > Soil > Wetlands > Peat | place...
GTTAATCCGGGGTTTGGCGGACAATCTTTTATTCCCTCGACCCTGAAAAAAATTGAACGGTTGAGAAAAATGGTTGATCAACATCGTCCGTCGTTGGAAATAGAGGTGGATGGAGGAGTCAAAATCGAGAACATTAGAGACGTCTCAGCAGCCGGCGGAGACATCTTCGTTGTTGGCACAGGCATCTTTAAGACGGAAAACTACCAAGAAACCATAAAGAAGTTGAGAGAAGAGATTGGGTGATGATTGCGGATTTCGGAATTTCTTATTAAGTGCTCTTAGACACTATGCGGTTTGCGCTATGCGCTCTGCGTTTTTCAGGATAGGATGGAGCTTTCTAAACAGAAAAATTATCAACAGTCCTTTGATTTGGTCTGTGCCTCCATTAGAAAAATGAATCTGGAGGAGAGGGCAAGGAGGGCCGGAGCAGATTATCAAAAAGGAGAAGACGGAGAGAAAATCACCATCTATTTTTTTTCAGAACCCTACCAGATCCGGTTTCCTCAGATAGAATTCTATTCTCCATCGAAGAAAGTGGTTTCTCTGGTCACGCGTATCCTCCTGCTCCATTATCTCATCCGTGCGGATGGAAACTCCCTCACAGGAAAATGGGTGGCCTACAAAGATATTCCAGGCGGTCTCCTCTATGCAGGTGTTTTTTCGAGAAGAGTGACAGAACCTTTGCAGCGGAGGTTTGGGAAATCAGCCGAATCATTCAGGGAGGCTGGAGTCAAATTGGGGGGGGAACCTGTGGAAATTGGGGATGCTTCTTTTATTCTCCGGGCTTTCCCCTGTGTGCCACTTCAGTATGTTCTTTGGCAGGGCGACGAAGAGTTTCCGCCGTCCGCCCAGCTTCTTTTCGATGCGTGTGTGGATCATTATCTTTCCCTGGAGGATATCGTGGTTCTCGGACAGGTTACTACCGGTAGATTGATCAACCGTTCTAGCGGCTAAATCTTGGATCTGTTAAAAATTGAGAAAGAAGAACTGAACCACCCCAGGGCTATATCTATGGAGAAAAAAATGGAAGAAATCGTCTATATTGAGAGGCCGGTTCTTAATAAACCTTATTTGATCATGGGATTTGAAGGATGGCCAAACGCAGGAGAGATCTCCTCGTTTGCCCTTCGCCATTTGATCGATAATTTAGGAGCGAGCAAATTTGCCTCCGTTCCAACTGAGAATTTTTATCAAATGTCTTCCTTCCGACCGATGGCAGTGATTAAAGAGGGCAGATTGGTCGAGCTGAAGTCCTCGGGCAATCATTTTTACTACGTCAAAGGACTTCCTTCCAACGACCTGATCCTTTTTTCCGGAGTCGAACCTCATCTTCGATGGAACGTTTTTGCCGATCTTATTCTCGATTTGGCTGAGAGATTCCATGTGATGGAGCTCTTTACCATCGGCGGTACTTACGACTACGTCCCTCACACTTATCCTCCGATGGTCAGCTGTCTGTTCAATCATGAGGAACTGGGGGAAAGAGTGATCCGGTCCGGGCTGGGGTTGACGGAGTACTCCGGACCCATCAGCATCCACACGTTTATCCTCGAGGCGGCCAAGAAGAGGGATTTGAGGGCAATCAGCCTTTGGGGTCATGTCCCACAATATCTTCAGACCAGAAATGTAAAGGTGGTCTGCTCCGTTCTCAAAAGGCTGACCGATTTGGTCGGAATAAAGACGGATCTGTCTGAGCTTGAAAAGGCCGGTGATTACTTCGATCAGCAGATCAACCAATTGGTGGAGGAGGATCCGAAGCTCCAAGAGGTCATCTGTAAGTTAGAAGAAGTCTACAAAGGGTCAGAAAGGCTTCGTCAACCGTTGAGAAAAGAGGGGGGCCCGAAAGAAGACAAAGTGGTCTACATTCAGGCCTTCGTAAAGAAATCGGAAGAAGATGAAGAAAAGTAGGCCACCCGTCTTTCCTGAAGCATCGGGGTCCGCTTTCATTTAAGAAAATCCGGTAAACCGAGATTCTGTCCGGCGGCCAGATTTTTTATTTCCCCTTTGCCGTCGGCTTGGAAAAATCCACCACTCTGTAGGCCAATGCCCAGCGCTGTTGTTCAGAGTATTGTGTCCATGCCACCATCGCCGAGTTTGGAATCCCCTTCGAAATAACTTCGAAGACTTTTTGAGGGTCTCCCTTCGTATTGGGCCATTCTTTCAAGGGCTTCTGGAAATCCGTCGGCGGGGGCTTGAGCACAGCCCCGGCTGGGCCCTTTCCGTCTCCTTTGCTGCCGTGACAGGATGTGCAGACCTGTTCATAGATTTTTCCTCCTTCTTTTAGCAGTTCGGGCGTTTTCTTGGGAGGCGTAAGGTTTGCAGCGAGACCTATCGTTGTGAGGAGAAAAAGAGACCCAATCATCATGATCCATGTCCGTTTTTTCATTTCTTTTACCCTCCTGCTCGTTTAGATTTTTTTAAAAAGCTCATGTGATAAAAATCAACCCTGAAAACGATTGCGAACCCTGAATTACGGACTCAATACTCTGTCTACGGAAAGGAGTGAGATGACGAGGACGGCATAAATATTCAATTTCATGAAGGTAGCCCTCAACGAGTCTTTATCGTCGCGAGATCTCAGAAAAATGATGGCACCCCAAAAAAGCCAAGACACCGCGGCCACTAACAAAAGACAGAAGAAAACGGAATTGAGAAGCCCGAATAAAGGAATGATCAGAGAAGAAACTCCTGTCGACAAAAGCCAGATGAAAATGATTCGCCTGATCTGTTTCGCCGAAAAGATCTTTGTGATGTGAGGGAATCCGGCTTTCTCGTAGTCTTTTGAAAAACCCAAAAAAAGAAGCCAGAAATGAGGTACTTGCCAGATAAAAAAGAAGAGGGCGACTCCCCATATTTGCGGGTCGACCATGCTCCCCCCACCCGACACCCACCCCAAAATGGGCGGTATCGCACCGACCAGGGCGCCAGGAATGGCCGCAAAGGCCGTCTTTTGTTTCAGGTAGGTATAGACTCCATTGTACCAGGCCACAGCGAACAATCCCAGACAGAGCGCGATCCTATTTGCTCCGTAAGGAAGAATGAGCAAGCCCGAGAGGATCAACCCCAAAGAAATGAAGAGAGCAGTCTCGGGGTTTAATCTACCCGAGGGAATGGGCCTCAGCCTCGTTCTCAGCATCAATTGGTCAATCTTTCTCTCCTGGTATTGATTAAGTGCACAGGAACCGCATGCAAGAAGGAAAATGGCTGCGGTTGGCACAAGCATGTGGATCGTGATCTTTCCTGCTGCGAGAAGATAACCTGTGACCGTGGAGAGAGTGGCAAGGAGAGAGATTTTTATTTTTCCGAGATGAAGAAAGAGATTGGCCCATTCTCTCGGTGAAGCGGCTTGGTGGCCGGCGTTGCTTCTAACGTTAATGGCAGTTGTCCTCAGGCTTTCCCTCACCTCAAACTTTTTATATAATCGACCAGCGCCGTAAGTTCCTCATTCGTCATGCCTATTTTGGGCATAATGGGCGGGTATCCCTCAATGTGGACCACGTTTGGTTCCGATATAAATTTCCGGACGAAAGCCTCATCAACGACTACCGTTTCCTTCTTCCCAGCGCTTGTGGCCTCTTCCTTCTTTCCGAGAAGCCCCTTGAAGGTAGGCCCAACTCGTGGACTTCCATCGGTGCTGTGGCAGGCGACACAGCCTTTTACTTCGTAGAGATGCGATCCCTGGGGCAGACCTTTTGCCGTCACTTCTTTCTTCTTGCCCTGATACCAGTTTGTGAACTGTTCTTCCGGAAGGACGATCATCTTCGAGAGCATGTGAGAATGTTCCAGCCCGCAGTACTGGGAACACATAATATCATATGTCCCTATCTGGGTAGGCTGGAACCATAAAGTATTCGTCATCCCCGGGACCACGTCCTGTTTGATCCGGAAGGCGGGGATATAAAAACCGTGGATTACGTCGAGTGAATTCAGACGCAATTTGATCGGCTTTCCGACCGGAACTCTCAACTCTGTATCTTGAATTCCGTTTTCATACTGGAACAGCCACGACCATTGCCGGGCAATCACCTTCACCGTCATCGCCCCGGGAGGAACTTTCTTCAAAAACTCGAAGCCCGTTAGCCCGTAGTAGAACATGGTCAGAACGATCAGCGTTGGTATGACGGTCCAGGTAATCTCGAGCCAGGTGCTCCCCTCAATGTCAACCGGCTTGGGGTGTTTTTCCCGACGGTAACGAACGACGAAGTAAACCATTAGAAAAGTGATGAGTGCCAGCAGGATGATGCAGATGGTCACGATGTAGAGAAAGACGTTATCTACCACTCTGCCAGATATACCTGTGGCGGCTGAAAAGATCATTTTACAACACCCCGAAAAGCCACATCGGAAAAGGTCAAAAGGATGAAGACAAGAAAAACGGCCACGACAAGAGGGATAATGACTTTAAATATGGTAAGCCTCTCGAGCCTCAAATGCATAAAGTAGTTTAGCACCAGGCTGGATTTCGTTCCGGCGATCGCTAAGGCCACTAAAATGGCCCACCCTCCTGGGTGAATCCTTATGGCGACGGTATAGGTAAGTCCTGTAAGAATTACTAGTCCCATCCAGACGAATACATAGGTCCTGGGCTTAACCAGATGAATTTTCTCTTCTCTATTCTCCATGGAAATGTCTCGCTTTTCGGGAGCTTTCAAATGTGAACCTCCGCGTCCACAGGGGGGCCCTTCAACAGAGCTCACGGCCCTGAGTATATCGAATGGGCTTCCCAGGCACGTACATAAATCTTCCCGCTTCCTCTCTCCCCTGGGGGAGAGGGGATGCGGGAAGGGGGGTATTCGAAATTGGAGTTTGGATATTATTTGGGATTTTGGTGCTTGGAAATTGGTGTTTCTCCTTTCTTACGTGATCAGATAGAACAAGGGGTAGAGAAAGATCCAGATAATATCCACCAGGTGCCAATACAGCCCGGCATTTTCCAGGGGAACGAAACGCACCTGGTTAATCCTGTCTTTGGCAATGAGAATCAACATTACCGAGAGGACCCAGATCCCCACCAGCACATGTAAACCGTGAAGACCTGTCATAACATAATAGAGGCCAAAGAAGAGAATCTCACCCTTTGGACGGGCCAAAAGAGTTGGAGAATTAGGGTAAATGCCATGTCCAATCTTGGTGGTCCATTCAAAGCCTTTATTCGCAAGGAATAGAAGGCCAAGAGCCATCGTGACCATCAGCAAGACCATGGATAATCTGCGCTCTCCTTTTTGGATGGCGGTAATGGAGACTGCGATGCTTAGGCTACTTGTCAGGAGGATGATCGTGTTTAGGGTTCCGAGAATGACATCGAGTTCCGTCGAGGCGTGATGAAAATCGGCAGGATTTTTATAGCGGTAACTGGAATAAAGAATGAACATTCCTCCGAAGAGGAGAAGCTCCGAAAGAATAAATAGCCACATCCCCAGTTTGGCGCCGGTGTAATCCCTGGCCCCTTCGAAAACGGCTTCTCTTGCTTCATCCATTATTTTCAAGCTCCTTAAAATCATGAGGGCCATGTCGGATGACCGGGATTTTTTCAAAGTTTTCAGTAGGGGGTGGAGAAGGAATCTGCCACTCCAGTGTCGCTCCCCCCCACGGATTATCTTCTGCCTTTTCGCCCTTAAAAAGTCCACGGAATAGATTAGCAAACATGAGAGTCAATCCTGCGATGAGAATCCAGGAACCGAAAGTGGCTGTCATGTGAAGGGTTCTGAATTGAGGAAGATAGTCGTAATATCTTCGGGGCATTCCCTCCCAGCCCAGCAGGAGCATGGAGAAATAGAAGATGTTGAAGCCAACAAACATGACTGCCCATGCCCGCATGGCTATATTTCTGTTGTACATTCGGCCAAACATCTTCGGAAACCAGTAATGGAAAGCAGCAAAGAGGCCAAATCCCATTCCACCGAAGATGATGTAATGAAAATGGGCTGGGATCCAATAAGTATCGTGGAGGTGCATATTAGGTGCCAGTGCCCCCTGGATCAAGCCTGTAAGTCCGCCAATCGAGAAGAGAAAGATAAAGGCGAGACAGAAGAGGAGAGGAGGTTCGATGACAATAGAGCCTTTGTGAAGAGTGGCGACCCAGTTGAAGACTTTGATTGCGCTGGGAATGGCCACCAAAAAAGTGAGAAGGGAGAAAAGGATGTCGGCGAAGTCACTCTGGCCGCTGACAAACATATGATGGCCCCAGACGAGAGACCCCACGGCTGCGATCGCCATGCCCGAAATGGCGATCGCCATATATCCAAAAATCTTTTTCCTGGCAAACACGGGGATCACATCAGAGACAATCCCCATGGCAGGAAGGATCATGATGTAAGTCGCCGGATGGGAGTAAATCCAGAACATATGCTGGTAAAGAATGGGATCGCCACCCTTTGTCGGGTCAAATACACCCACTCCAAAAAATCGCTCGAGAAAGATAAGAACCATGGTAATTCCGATCACCGGAGTGGCAAGAATTTGAACCCATGACGTGGAATAAATCCCCCATACAAAAAGGGGTAACCGGTTCCAGGTCATTCCAGGAGCCCTGAGCCTGTGAGTTGTTGTCACGAGGTTAATGCCCGTTAAAATAGAGGACATGCCTAAAATAAAGACACCAAAAACCGCAAGGGGGACATTGACCGTCGTTCGCAAGCTATATGGCGCATAGAATGTCCACCCCGTATCAGGGGGACCCTCACCGGTGAAAACGGAGATAGCAACAATGGTCGCTCCGGTGATATAAAGCCACCAGGACAAAAGGTTAATTCTTGGAAAGGCAACATCCCTTGCACCGATCTGAATCGGGAGAAAGAAATTTCCAAAGGTCGTTGGAATCGCAGGGATGACGACCAGAAAAATCATAATGATCCCATGCAACGTAAATAGAGAATTGTATGTCTGGGCTTTCATAATGGCCCCGCCGGAGGCAATCATTTCCAGACGCATGAAGAATCCCAGAACGACCCCACTAAAGAAGAAAGCAATAACAAAGATGAGATAAAGAAGGCCAATCCTTTTATGGTCCAAGGTAAGAATCCACGAAAGGATTCCTCGACGGTCCTCGTAGAAACTGATTCTCGGACGGACAATCTCCGTTGCCTCGGTCGATGTCATTCTCACGGCTCCTGTTTTTGCGGTTTCTTCCCTTTCAAAATTAGAAACAGAATGAATGATAAGGCAAAAAGCAGAGTGATGGTTCCAGTGACTCTCAACATGTTGAAGACGAGCTTGTTGGCTTTTGGGTCATAGCTGAAGCAGAAGCGGACCACCTTCGCAATCGTGGGCCCAATCCTTCCCTGGGAAGCTTCTACAAGTGCCAGCTTAAGATCAAAGGGGAGGGGATCTGCGCCGTACATGTAACGAACAATCTTTCCGTCGGGGGCGAGGATAACCAATGATACTGGATGTTCAAAATCTTCCCCCACTCTTCTGAAATGGAAGCCGATGGCGTCCGTCAGTCTACGAATATTCTCTTTGTCTCCTGTCAAGAATCTCCAGGCTCCGGAAGGGAATGGTTTTTGGATCATTTTCAGGTAAGTTTTTTTCTTTAGACTGGCGAGATCTGGCTTTTCCGTTTCATCAAAACTGATGGTGAGAACAGTGTATTCCTTGCCCGGTTCGACGGGTAACTTGTCCAGAGCATCTGCCAGATTTTGCAACAGGAAATTGCAGATATTCGGGCAGTGTAAGTAGACAGGGGTGAGAACGGTAGGCTCGTGAATCAGTTGTCTCAGAGTAACAGGGCCACCGTTCTCGTCATTGAACGTTAGATCAAGGGGGACGAGTTGCCCCAATTTTTCATCAATCCCGATTCCGGAGAGATCCTTCGGCTGCTCATACTCCACATGAGCGTTGACCGGACTATGAAAAAAAAGGAACCCCATGAGCAAGATAAATAGCTTTATGGCGAACGACGTTTTCACGCTACCCCTTACTCAGAGCGATGGGAAAAGAGTTTTGAGGCTGTATTAGTACTCTACGAGAATGGGCTGATATCGTAAATGGGGAATTCACTGTATTTGACCAAAAATCTTAAGGTATTTTTGTCGAACCCCGTCTCTTCTCGGTTTCGGGTCGCAGCCATACCTTGAGATTCCCTCTCCCAGTAACCGTTCGTTTTTTATAAAGGCAGGGGCGGAGAAAGGGAAGAACAATTTTGACGTTTCCGAATTTAATGTAGATACAAAGTTAGAGAAAATTTCAGTAGGGTCAGAATTTATTTGACATCAACAACGCATTGGTTATTAAATGTACTTATGGGGTAAGCGATGCTTCAACATTTGGGGAGAGGAAATATGGAAGTGGGAGTCAATGAAAAGAAGCCCTTGTAGCTCTGACCGGCCCATGGTAGGCGGATTTTTTTGGGCTGCAAGGGCTTTTCTTTATTCTTTTTTTAATCTTAAGACTTTTTATTATGTTTGGATGTATATCTAATTGAAATAAATAATGAATAATGAGCGTCGCGCCGGGCCATTTAAATATTAAGGGAGGACGAAGACCCAGTGCTATTATACTTCCATTTTGTGAAATCATTGTCGAACAGGCCTGAAAAGGCAGTGCATTGGGGGAGGAGGTCGCGACAATGGAAATAACCCGATTGGTTCCCAAAGAGAGAAGAGGACTTGTCGTTGTGATAACCGGCAACGGCAAGGGAAAGACGACATCCGCTCTTGGCATTGCGGTTCGGGCATGCGGCCACAACATGAGGGTCTGTATCATCCAATTCATGAAGGGCGATATGTATGCGGGTGAATGGGATGGGGTAAAGAAGATGGGTTGTGAGGTGGAGCTCATCTCCACCGGGAAAGGGTTTTGCGGCATCCAGGGAAATCCCTATCCTTACAAAGAACACAGAGCGAATGCTCAGCAGGCGATCAAATTAGCGCATCAGAAAATGGAATCAGGCCAAGAGGATATCCTTATACTGGATGAAATTAACAATGCCCTGCATCTTCGGCTCGTGGACCTGGAACAGGTTTTGGAAATCATTCAACACAAGCCCCCCTTGATGCGTCTGGTTTTGACGGGTCGGGACGCCCATGCTCAAGTGGTCGAGCTGGCGGATACGGTGAGTGAAATTAAGGAAGTGAAGCACGCATATAGCAAGGGGATTGAGCCGCAGCCCGGGATCGATTATTAACATAGATGGACATCATCCCGTCGTCACAGTTAAAGGCATGGAGGCCATTTCCCACATTTGCAACATCGGGTCCGAACTCCAATACCCTGCTCCCTAAAAAGTGGACGCGCTCTCCTCTGGTTCAGACTCATCTCGTAGCCGGATGCCCTTTTGCAATTATGAATTGCTTTTGAAGTTGTGGGTTGACGGATTTCGGCCATGATGCAATATTTCACGCGGTATGTCATTTCTTCCTTTGGAAAAATAAATGCCGTTATATTAATACTTATGCTATTTCTTGCGGGCAATTTCGCCTCCGCGCAGGAAGCTGAGCTTAAGACTTCTCAATCTGACGTAAGTGAAAGAATAAACTTTATTCAAAGCTCTTTTGACAAAGGCCAAAATAGTGCTAAGGTATGGTCATATTCGTGGATGGTAATAAATGGAGCAGCCACAGGATTACAAACCTATCAAACAATCAGTAGCCGTCACTATAGAGCATCTAATATCGTTGGGGCATCTGAATCTTTTTTGGGACTTGGTGCGCTGATCGTTGATCCTTTTCATGCACGCTCGTCTGGAAGTGACTTGAGAGAGATTCCAGGAGGTACCCCGGAAGAACAAAAAAACAAATTAGACAAGGCAGAAAAATGGTTGGAAAGAAACTATAAGCAAGAAAGACTTGGGAGGTCATGGCTCAGCCATGTGGGAGTACTTGCTGTAAGTATTATTGGGGCTGGGATCGTATGGCATTATAACGGATCTAAAAATGGTATTATAAGTGCTCTAAGCAATGTTGTGGGTGGGGAGGCTCTAATATGGACACAACCGACCAGGGGCATTAATAATTATAATGACTATCATAGCAAATATAAGGATGCTTATGGTGGCATTCCTGAAAAAAAGTACTTCATAGCCCCATCCCCAAATGGATTTGTAGCTGGTGTATACTTTTAGGCAAAGCGAGAGAATATGAGGGAGTTGGAGTAACATTGAGCGGTCAACAGACGGGCAGCTTTTCATTATATTCCGCCAAATATGAGGATATTGGTTAGATGGTGATCAAAACCTTTAAGTGTAGCGGCACCGCTCAAGTGGTGAACCTGGAGAGGTGGCTTACCCTTGCAGAGTTTTAACAGTGGACAGCAGAGGACCTGCCACCATAGTATTTTTATGGTGGGTTGGTGGTCCGGGATTTTACCTTTTACCAGACCTCAGCGGTATTGCTTGGAATAATCCTAAATCCGGAGGTGAAATTTGACTGTACTACAGGCAGTCATACTTGGATTAGCTCAAGGTTTGGGAGAGTTCTTGCCCATCTCGAGTTCAGCCCATTTAGTTCTGATTCCCTGGTTTTTCAGGTGGACCGACCCTGGACTTACTTTTGATGTTGCCCTACATATCGGGACGCTCGTTGCAGTAGTTCTCTATTTTTGGAAGGACTGGTGGCAACTGATCATAAAAGGCTTTTCAGATGTCCGAAGCGTACAAGGTCGATTGTTTTGGTATCTGGTTGCGGCCAGTGTGCCAGGAGCAATTGGAGGATTCTTATTAGAAGAAAAAGCCGAGACCATCTTCAGATCCCCTGTTCTCATTGCAGTGATGTTGATTGGGATGGGCATTCTTCTATATTGGGCAGATCGTAGAAGTGCCAAGAATATTGGGATAAACAATATCACTTTTGGAACAAGCATACTCATTGGGATATCCCAGGCGTTGGCGATCATTCCAGGAGTTTCCCGTTCGGGCATTACAATGACCACAGGACTGCTGATGGGGATGACCAGAGAAGGCGCAGCTCGGTTTTCGTTCCTGTTGTCTGCTCCCATCATCCTCGGTGCTGCCGTTATTAAACTGCCGCACGTCATTTCGAATTCGTCTACGATTACCGCGAGCTTTATGATAGGTATGCTGGTTTCTTGCGTGACCGGTATAGTTAGTATAGGCTTTTTGCTTCGATATGTTCAAACCAAAAATTTCTTACCCTTTGCCTGGTACAGGTTTCTACTGGGTGCTCTGGTTATTATGACGGCCATCGTCCGTCAATAAGAAATATGCCAGACGATCCTGTATAAAATATGGAGAGCACACAAATTGGCGCCATGGCAGCGAACCTCCTGGCGGCCCCCGCCGAATCCGTTCCGCGTACTAATCTCTAACCAGCGATCCTCAGTTGCTTCAGCTCGAAATTGCTTGTCCAATTGATAAACTCCATCGAACAATACCCTGTTTGAGACAATTAAGGAATCTTAACTTGTTTTTAATCCTTTTCATGATAATATGAAAAATTGGTGATGGAATTACCAGTGAAAAAACAACTTGAAATACTGCCCTCGGTGGTAGGAGTGCGAATCCGTATAGCGTGTCTTCTTCTTGCAAGCGTGATCGTTATCCTGATTGGACAGGTAGGGCGCGAACTTGTGGCCCCTGATGACCTTCGGGAAGTGGAGGTTGCACGTGAGATGTACGAGCAAGGAGACTATATCGTGCCCCGACTCGCAGGGCTTCCGTTTGTCGAAAAACCGTCTGGTTTCCAGGCCGCGGTAGCCGCGGTGTATCGAATCGTCGGTGAACCGAGTGCTGAGGCTGCACGTTTTACAGCAGCGGCTTTCGCTCTCTTATCATTAGTCGCTGTTTTTCTCCTTGGCTGGCGTATTCTGGGGATCGAAGGGGGCGCCCTCACAGTGGCCCTTCTGGCTTTCTCCGAACGGTTCTGTCGGGCAGCTCACAATGTCCTCCTTGACAATGCCCTGACTGCCGCCATTGCCTTCACCGTCCTCTTCACATGGGTCGCTCTTCAGGCCACTGACGTGCGCAAAAAACGCCTGGCTTATGCCGCTGCAGGTTTTTCACTGGGGGTGAGTTTCCTTTTTAAGGGGTTCGTCGGTCCTGCCATCTTTGCTTGCGGATTCCTTCTCTATCTTATCGTAGGCAGGCGGTTCGGTGAGATTCGGCATATTCTCCGACCACTCTCTGTCATCGCTTTTCTGGTCCCAGTCCTGACATGGATCGTCCCGTTCCTCTTAAGTGCTCCTTTGCACCTTGTCCGGGAATTCTTCATCCAGAACCATTTCGGCCGATTCATGCACGGGTATGATAGCCATAAGGGACCTATTTACTTCTACCTCCTCAATATCTGGCTGGAATTCGCACCTGGGTCGATCTTCCTCCCTCTGGCTATTTGGATGGCCTGGAAGACGCGAAAAGAGGGGGAGAATCGTGCCGGAATCTTCTTCCTCTCCCTCTTTGTTGGCCCTTTAGTGCTTCTCTCGGCTTCCTCGGCCAAGGATTATGTCTATTTTTTGCCAGTCCTTCCATCTCTGGCAATGCTCGTTGCCTGGTGTATCATGAGAGGATGGTCAGAGCCGGGGCGCGCGGTCAAGATTCTCACCTGGATCATGACGACGATGGCAATCCTTTTCGCCACCAGTGTGCTGGGGATGACAGTTATCCGGAAAGGATTAACTCTCTCAGTTGCGACAGCAACCGTTGCTTTTGTACTTGGCGCAGCGGGATCCTTATTTTACATTCGGCGCAATAACCTTCGCTGGACCACTGTTTACATTGCCGTCCTCTTCGCCCTGGGATGGAGCCTCTGGTTTACCGGACCAGTGGCAAAGGCGGATGTGGCAAGACGGAGCATACACCGACCCATGCTGGGAGCTCTTAGCCGTGTGGGCAGCAGGGACATCGTACTTTACAAACCAACGGACGGACTCCGTGGAGCGGCCAGTTTCTATCGGAACCGGACGGCGCAGGAAATGAGAACACCGGTAGCGCTAATCGAGCGGCTTGCCGATAATCCCAACCAGACTGTGGCGTTAATTTGCTGGATCGACAAAGATGCGGTTCCGCCTGAGTTAGATAAGGCCGCGCAATCTGTAGGAAGAGATCTCCAGATCGAAGCAAGTTTTCGCCTTGGGAAAAAATACCTCTTACTCGTCTCCGCGGGAGGTGCTGGCCGCGAAGCCGAAGGTACGGGTAGACTGGGTAGACGGGCCGAACTCCTAACAGAGGTTATCTTCCGATGAACTCACCGATCGATGCGAGTGGTTCGATATGATCGCAAAGTATTTTGAAAATAGCTAACATCGGAAATGCCAGCATGGCGCCGACGATGCCCCACATCCACCCCCAAAAAATCAGCCATATGAAGATGACTACAGGGTTAAGCGTGAAACGCAACCCGAGTACCAAGGGAGTGACAATTTGGCCTTGAATTGTCTCCAGTGCAATGTAGATCCCAGGGGCCAGCAGTACCCGACCGATGCTGTTAAAAGTTAAGAAGGCTACGGTGGTAACGATAGAGATGCCAATTAGAGGTCCGATATAAGGAAGGAAAACGAAAAATCCAGCCATCACTCCCCAGAGCACGGGGTTGGGCAGGCCGATTAGGTACATGCCAATCCCAACGGAGACTCCCATAAAGATATTAATCATTGTCACGGTATAAAGGTAGCGAGAGGTATGGTGCTCGACTTCTCGAGTGATTTTCACAATCTTTTTTTTCTTGTCGAGCTTGGGGAAGAGCTTAATCAACTTCCGCAAAAATAGGTCCCCTGAGGCGAGAAGAAAGTAGAGAAGGATGAACATCACCGAGCTTTTGACGATCACTTCCCTCGTCCCGGTCAAAACAGCATCGGCGATACCAGGGGGGTATATCTCAACTTCAGGTTTCTTTTCCGCACCCATCCTCGTGATTCTTTTCAACTCTTCAACTGCATTATTCACCCCTTCTAAGGGTTTGCGCAAAAATCCCACTTTTAACTCGATTTGGTGGAGACTCTCTGGAGCTTTGCTGATCCATTCGGCAGCAGGTCTGGAAAGTCTGATCATTCCGTACCCCGCGCTCCCGAGCAATGCGATTAACACTAAAGCGGCTCCTGCTAATTCCGGAATTTTGATCTTTTTTAGAGCTCGGACGGCCGGCCTCAGTAGAAAATTAAGGAGTAAGGCTAATGTGAACGGTAGGATCAAAGCGCGAGCGAAATAGATGGTGTAAAAAAGGGCGATGATAAAAAGGCCCTTGAGTGCGATCGATTTAAATTCGACGTGGTTTTTGCTGGTCTGGTCATGCACCGTGGCATTCATTTTGTCTCTTTCCTGTTTTTGTAAATCCCCTATCTGCGATGCCATGCTCATCATTTTCTCTCCCCTCTTTGACTGCTCTCTAAAACAAAATTAAAGCTCTCTTTTGACCAAAAATCAACCCCATTTTAGAAACTGGTCTTCTATTTGACCCTCCTTTCTGAAATCGCGAGGATTGAATTTTTGTTTAAGTGCTGTATTTGAAACAGCAATCGATAAGAAAAATTGAATCCCATATGTACAGAAGAATTGAGGTTTGTGGAGAGTTGGGTTAGAATTCAACATTGATCGAGCCACGGCTCTTATTAATAACGTGAAATCGCATTTTCCAAGATTAAGAAGTCTTCATCAAAATTTAATAGCCGTTTAATCTTTATTAAGTTATGTTCCTTTCAGATTACCAAAGGCAGAGAAAGTGGTTTCATTTATTGTGGAACTTGATATAAGATATAAACTCCCTAAACGAAACGCTTGTTTTCTTCTTTCCAAAACCTCCCAGAGTTAGCCAAGAATATTGGCAACGCAGCAGGAGATTTGAAGAGAACAACTGAGGAGGCGGAACCCACCGATGTACGACCATGCCCTCTGCGTCTACCCCTATCGAAGTGACGGGTTCCACGCGGGGTTCCTCCCGCCCTTGGGGCTTGAGCTGATTGCGTCCGTTCTGGAGCCGAGCTGTCGGTCGGTGGAGATTGTAGATCTCCGCAAGAGGCCCGGCCGCACCATCGATTTCTGCCGTCCAAAGACCGACCTGGTTTGCTTCTCTATCAACTGGAAACGGGATGTTGAATTCATCCGAGGGGAGATCCGGTCCGTGCCAGCAGGAACCTTCGTCCTTCTGGGTGGCAGGCACGTGACGGAGGATCCCGAGGACTGGTTCGCCGCCTGTCCCAACATAGATGCCATCGTCCGTGGGGACGGTGAGGAGGCGGTGGAGGAACTATGCAGAAATAACCCGCTTGAGGGAATCATGGGCCTCAGCTTCCGGAAAAACGGCCGGATTGTCCACAATTCCAACCGGAAGCCCGGTTGCCTCCGGGGAGATATCCTTCCTGCCCGCCACTTGAGAGTGGAACCCTACCAGCTCGGCCTCGAGGGAGTGGAAGCGGGAATCCTGATCGATATGGTGTCTTCTTCCCGGGGCTGCCCTTTTAACTGTAATTTCTGCTCCTTTAGCCGAAATCCGTGGGGCAATAAGCGACCGTGGTCGGCCCGCTCGCCGGAGTCCGTGGCTGATGAGCTTACCCGGATCGAGGCGCCGGTTGTCGCCTTCACTGACGATCTCTTCACTTTCGATATGGACAGGGTGGATCGGATCTGCGACCTGATCCTGGCCGGCGGCATTCGGAAGAAGTACATCATTAACGCCAGACTGGAAATCGCCCAGCGCCCGGAGGTGTTGCGGAAGATGGAGAAGGCAGGATTCTTGATGCTGATGCTGGGGATCGAGTCTACCCAGGACAAAACGCTTCGCTCGATGAGGAAGGGCTTTGACACCGCTCGGATCCGGGAGTGCTTCAAGGTGCTTGGCCAATCGAGCATGCTCCTCAACGGGTATTTCATTCTTGGAAACATTGGAGAGAGCGTAGAAGAGATGCTCCAAATTGTCCCTTTTTCACGGGAACTGGGCCTGGACTCGATTGCTATCTCAATCCTCAGATCGAGTCCCTACTCGGGACTGGATGAGTTGGTGGCGGAGAGTCCGGGTTACCACATCGCCCACAACGGAAAAATCTACTCGGACCATTGCTCGGTCAAGGAACTCAGGGATCTGCACCACCGGATCTACCGCGAGTTCTACACGCCCGGCCAACTATTCCGGATCGCCAGGAAAGGGATCCGGCATGGGGCCATCAGCTTTCTTCCCCAGGTGCTGCCACGGCTTCCGAGGATCGCCTGGTCCGTGGCGAGGAACTACAGGGAGCACACCCGACGTCGGCAGGCCATGGAGGCCGCCGCGAAGCCGGCACTAATATAGCCTCCGGGCATCCCGCAGGCCACACAGATGGCCGTTTCACCTCAAATCCGGTGAACTCGCTCGCACGCCTTGTCCATGACACCGCAATGATACGGAATGAGTAAGTTGCGAAACACCCCAAAGAGTGGGGTCAGAAGTGGCTCTGCCTTCTTTGCACAAATTTCAAACAGCAAATGAGGAAGTTTCAATAGCTTAACTGAACGTGTTTTTGCCTTGGAACCATCCAATCATTTGATTGACAAAGGTGACATTTTATCTTAATAGGGCGAATAGGTGGTAGAGCGCATGAGCAACAACGCTGGCAACTTAACAGAGGCTGAGTCTGGTGGCGGTGTCTCTCCGCCACATCATCCCATTCGCTATCGACTGCTTGGCCTTGCGGTTGCCATGGCCTTTGGGGCAGTCTTGGTATGGCCATTCGATGAGACGCTGAGCGATATGCTCTGCATCTCGAGAGTCGGTCATGTGGCTGCACCTCTCTGGTGGGAGGTATTGAAGGGAGTCAGGGTTTTCGGGAAGGCAGAAATCCTTTTTGTACTCGGATTTCTGCTGGCAATTCATCGACGAAAACAAGTAGCGGTTTTCGCATGCATCGCCGTCCTCCTCGCAGGTCTGATCGTAACCCCAATGAAACTTATTATCGCACGTCCCCGGCCGGACGGAAGCAATAAGATGTCATTTCCGAGCGGTGACATTGCTTCATTAACAGCATTCGTGGTGCCAATTGCCTCAACTATCCCAGCCATAAGACCAATTGCATTCGCCGGTGTGGTAGCTGTGGGTGCAGTCCGAGTTAGCAACGGGTTCCACTTCCCCAGCGACATACTCGCGGGGGTTGCGATCGGAATAGTTGCTGGGGCGATTGTGCTCTCGATGAAATTCTTGCTCAAGCCTCAAGTTCGTCGGTTGCTCCGAAGAAGCTGGCTTGCCGCGGCGCTTGGGATCCTTTTCTTTATCTATCTCTTCCTGCCGAGTGTGGGTAATTTCAGGACATTCTTCTCGATCTTCGGCCCTTCGGTTGTATTGCTGGCGGTCGCGCCGTTCATTCGGGCTCGGTTACGGACAAGGAGACATCCCGGCAGGTGTTCGCTCTTTGGGATGATCTATTTCCTTGGCGGCATCACACTGGTGGTGACCTCGTGGTTCGTGCTAGCGGTGGTACCAGCGTTAGGGGTTAGACTCCCGGGCATTGATCCGGCAGATCCCGGCCCTGTCTGGGCTATCATTGGCGTAGGGTGTGTACTTCTCGTTATGACCTTTCTCGGTCTAAGAGAATACGGTGCAAAACGGTACAGGTCAACCGTCGGCATTTTGGCAGCGGGCGTTGTGGGCCTTTGTTGCATTATCCTCATCTTTGTTGCCTTTCACGGTTGGGCGGTTCAGGGTCTTGAAGCCGCTGGCTGAAAAAACACTCCAATTTATCTCAGTGTTGAAGCTTAGGAGATGAAAGAAGTAACCCGCTTTTTAACTCTTCCTTTTTCTTTTACGGGCAGATTTCGACCATGGTACAAGATTTCAGATAATACGTGTACTACAAGGCTGCACAAGGAGAGAGGGCAGAGCTCTTCGGCGTTGGCTTACAGGGCAAACTCCAGACCGCCTCGCAAAACGATTTTGACAAGAAAGATTGTCCTCTGAAATATTACGGGCCTTAACCCTTATTCGCCGTCACCGAGAACATGCTTCAGTTTCTGACGGTCTTCCTCCAACATCTCGATGAATTTCAATCCCAATTGGTACCCCTGCCGGCCATCAACCAAATGGATTTTGTTCCAAACAACCTCGGCTAATACCTCAAAGTTTGCCAACTCAAATCCTTTAGAGAATAAGACCGCAATCTTTAATCTTGTGCCGATAGGTATGTTGTTAAGAGATCGAATGAGAAGGCCTGTTTCACTCGCATTGACGACCATTGCTCCGCGGACATAAGAAGCATCCATCATCCTAAATTCAATGGGCAAATTCAAATAGAAACGTGGATGTTTTCTTTTTTCTCTTGTTGATTCTGCGTCATGTGTCGAGTCCATCCATTGTGCGTTGGTCGATCCGTTCATTCTGACTCCCCTCTAATTTGATTCGACGCGTGACCTTCTTCTCTTGATCTTCTATTGAGCTGCTTCTCATTGTTCTCTAGGAGGCCGCTGGAAAACGCCCATCTTGTGCGTTTCCCTTATCCTTCGTCATTGCGGCGTACACTCAAGTACGCTTCTGGCCGACTCACCAACTCATCGGCGTGGCAAGATGTCGCTCTTTATTCGTCGCGACACCACTCTCAGAATTTCGGGGACCTTCCATCTGGCATTTTTGAGCAGGCCGGCTTAGATCGCTTTTCCAGCATCCTGTTAGGGGGCAATGACGATGCCAGACTATCGAAAAACCCGTAGCCCATCGAGAAATAAGACGTTTTTATGATTATTTCCAGACCGGAAGATTAGTTA
>Ga0187771_10000986_pt1 | contig 18598 bp, 10 predicted proteins | sample 0116_SJ02_MP15_1_FD_133139 | JGI IMG/M metagenome (GOLD analysis project Ga0187771, IMG submission 133139) | Tropical peat soil microbial communities from peatlands in Department of Meta, Colombia - 0116_SJ02_MP15_10_MG | ecosystem: Environmental > Terrestrial > Soil > Wetlands > Peat | place...
CCACTTGGCGGTTTTTCCATCTGCGACGGACTTTGTATAAGGGTAGAAAGGATTCTATGCCGAGCTCGGTGCAGTGCTGGGAAACCCGCTTTTCGTGCCGCGGCATGGAAAAAACCGCAAACCAGCCCCTCGGCTCGAAGCCCAAGACTGCGCCATTCATGACGCCCTGAAGGGCCTGATGATCCGCTAGCAAAATGCTCGACAAATTTTCCCCAATCTGAGTGCGAGCTTGAAAATCCAACCTTGAATCTTCAACGAACAATCCGCCTGCGGATCAAAGCAGCGAGAGACAATAGCCCAGCCCCCAGCAATAACATCGGGGCGGACTCTGAAACTTGGAGCGCTGTTCGATCGGGCCTCTCACTCCGGCCCGGATCAAGCGTGAACAAGCTCGACTCTTGCTGCTGCCCCTTCAGATGCCGCGCCTCCCCAGCATTTGGAACAAACAGGCGCGCCATACCCGCCACTAATGCCAACAACACCACAACAATCAGCAGTGTTTGGTGCCCGCTTGCTCGCTTGGGTCTGGAGGGCATTCGCCCGCTCACCTGAGTTTCTGGTTCGACTTCGGAGACACAATGGTCGGTTCCTGATTTCAGAGTGGAAACAAACTCGACGCCCAGGCGGGCACACCCCCACCCTCCCCTGCTCGCCGAGGAACTTGTTTGATTTGCCATTGGTCTTAATCCTTAGCGGCAGATTATCTTGCACTTGTGTTACGCCCGGATGAGCAGCAAGTTACAGTGACATGAATTTACCTGCCGAGGCTGTGAGAATCCCGGGCTGTGGCATAAGGGTGCGCGCGGGCTGACTCGGCATTTACTTCAACTTCCGGGCGCGTCTGATTTGTTAACAGTTTTTTCACAATGTTGAGTCAGGACGGAATGTTAGAGTTCTCTCCCGATACATTGAGTTTCACCACCATGCCCCGGTTACTTAATCACTTTGGAAAAAGTGCATAAGCGTCTTCAGCCTGCGCGACAGGGCAAGGGAAAAAATGCCCGCAAGTTGCAGGAGCGCGTCGCCAAGAAGTCTCGCGCCTCCCAGGCGGCTGGGTCGGATCGTGACCGACTTCCGGTCGGGGGCGTGCGGCTTGTGCTGGCAGCCGCCACCGTTGTTTGCCTCCTCCCCTTCGTTGGCAAGCCGTTTAACATCGACGATCCTCTGTTCATTTGGGCCGCCAAGCAAGTTGTTCATCACCCCACAGACCCTTACGGTTTTTCACTTGTGTGGTATGCGACTGAGATGCCGATGTCGCACATTACCAAGAACCCGCCTCTGGCCAGCTACTACGCAGCAATGATCGGTGCATGGACGAACTGGTCTGAAGTCGCCCTCCACCTGGCATTTCTCATCCCCGCTGTGGTCGTAGTCGTAGGAACTTACGAACTCGCCCGCGAACTTACCGGACGCCCACTTCTAGCGGCTGTATTGACCCTGGCAGCCCCCGGGTTTCTAGTTTCGTGCAACAGCGTGATGTGCGACGTCCCCATGCTTGCGCTTTGGATGGTCTGCGTGCTGGCGTGGCGGAAAGGATTGAGTTCCGGGCAAGCGCCATATTTTGTAGTTAGTGCGCTTCTTATCGCCGTGTGTGCGCTGACGAAATATTTTGGCGCTTGTTTGATCCCCCTGCTTTTCGCGTACTCGATTTACAGAAAACGTCGCCTGGGCTACTGGGCTCTCTACCTTCTGTTGCCGGTCGCAATCCTTATCGGCTATCAGCTTTGGACTATTCAGCAGTACGATGAGGGTCTTTTGTCTTCTGCGGCAGAATATGCTCAGGTTGTGCGGGAAGAAAAAGCTCCGTCCATGCTGGGCGGGTTGCTCACCGGATTGAGTTTTGCCGGTGGTTGTATGCTTCCGGTTTTGCTCATGGCTCCCTTGTTGTTTCGCAGACTGGGGATTGTCATAGCATTCTTGCTCGCCATTCCGGGCGCCATGCTTCTGGCATGGAATATAGTCGGGACAACATCGTACGCACACGGCCAGACTTGGGTCTGCGCACAGCTTGCGATGTTTATCGCAGCGGGGATTCTCCTGCTGGCGCTAGCGGTCCTCGATTTTCGGCGGCATCGCGACGCCGAGTCGGCGCTTCTTGGCGCTTGGGTGCTCGGGACATTCGTCTTCGCAGCCGATCTCAACTGGACCGTGAATGCGAGGACGATTCTGCCGCTCATCCCCGCGTCCGCAGTGCTCATCGCCCGTCGCGTCGACGCGTGCGAGGACCATCGGGAGTTTGCAAAATGGATGATCGCCTTACCGGTTGTCGCTTCTCTCGCAGTAAGCTTGTGGCTTGCATTCGCGGACCAGACGATGGCTCGCTCGGCGCGCCAGGCCGCGGAAATGATTCATCGCCGGACCGAGTCCACCCGCGCGAGAGTGTTTTTCTCAGGGCACTGGGGATTTCAGTACTACATGGAAGAGCTTGGGGCGCAGCCAATTGATGTGGTCAAGCAGGAGCTGGCGCCGGGCGATATCTTCGTGCGACCGCAAAACAACTCGAACAATGTGTCGATCCCGCCGGAAGGCATGGCTTCGATCGAGCCACTGGAAATGGATGTCAATCGTTGGATTTATCCTTTGAGTTTCCAAATGGGGGCCGGATTTTACAGTAGCGTTTTCGGCCCACTTCCCTTCTCGTTCGGTCGTGTGCCTCCCGAGCAATACACGATTGGCGTTGTCAAAGCGAATCTGCGGTATCGCGGTGATTAGGTCGATCACAGCAATATCGGTGGCTTTGACACCTGGAGTGCGGCGATCTTCTGGGTCCAGGCGATTATCCTCCGCGTTTGAATCGAAAGGCTGTTGAGTTCAGTCTCGTCTTGTCGTCAGAAATTTGTATTCAGAAAATCCAATAGCTCGCGCGCTCGCTTGAATTGCGGGTTCGCTCTTGTTGCTTCTTGCAATGTCCCTGACGCCTCGTCATTCCGTCCTTGGGCTCGCAGGAGAAGAGAGAGCTTGAGATAGCCGTCTTCGGAGCGCGCGTTCGCCAGTGAGCTGGCGATCGCTTTCTCAGTTCGGTCCACCACCGACGGCTCCGTTTGCTTCGCGGCCTGAAGATTCATCAGCGCCTTGCGATAATCCTTCGTGAGGGTGTAAGCGAAACCCAGGTCCAACAGGGCCGAACAGCGATAACGTTTGTCTTCAACGCTCAAGTTCCTGTCGTTCGTCAAATCCACTGCGGACTGAAATTCCTCGATGGCGTCTTGAAGGCGGCCATGAGCCGCGTAGTAGGCGCCGAGATTCACGCGGGCCCCAACATCCCTCGAATCCAAGTTGGTGGCGTTGACAAAGTGAACTATGGCTTCGTCGTCATTGCCCCGTGCGAGCAGGGCAAGAGCGAGCTTGTCTTCTGCAAGCGGATTCGCAGTTGTTACCTCGAGAGTGTGGGACCAGACGGCGACGCTATCCTCCCAGTATGAGATCTGTCGGCGAGTAACAAAGCAAATGCCCACAAGGATGATGATCGCTACCACCCGGCGCGCCGCAATTCCGGCATTCAGTCCATCCAAGGCTTCGAAAGCCAGCCAGACGGCCATGACAAACAAGCCGATCGTTGACAAATAGGCATAGCGGTCGGCCATCGCCTGGTCTCCCACTTGAACAATACCGATCATGGGGAATAGAACGCCCAAAAACCAAAGCCATCCGACGATCAGATACGAGCGAATGCTGCGCTGCATCCACACCGCGATGGCGGTCGCACCCAGAAGCGCGCCGGCCAAGAGGGCCTTTGAGAGCGGAAACGAAGTCCCAAGATGTGGGTAGAACAGGCCGAATCGAAAAAGCCAGAAAGTTTTCGCGAGATAGGCCGCATACGAGTAAAGTGCGTTCTCCAGTCGCGCACCAAATGGGAAGGTCTTTATGCTGCGCAGTGCTCCAGAACTTTGCGCCCAAACAGTGATGCAAGAACTCGCGGCAGACAGCGCAAACAGCGGCAACTTCTCCGCAAGCAGGCGCCAAATCGTCTGCTGCGGAATAGAGGATTCGAAGCCAGTTTTTGTCCAGCCCGCCACTCTCTGCAACGGCCAATAGTCAAGCAACAGCAACACAAACGGCAGAGTCACGGCCATCGGCTTGGAAGCCAGGGCCAGAAGAAATGCGCCAAAAACAACCACGAGTGCCGTTGCCCGTGGCTTGCGCGCATACCAGCCATAAGCTGCCAGCGTCAGAAAGAAGAACAACGCGCACAAAACGTTTTTTCGCTCCGCTACCCATGCCACCGACTCTACGTTGAAAGGATGCCAGGCAAACAGGGCAGCAACCATGAAGCTGCGTGTTGTCGCTTTGGTCGCCGCGTTCAAAAGGAGAAACACCAGCATTGCGTTCAGGACGTGAATTATTACGTTTGTGAAATGGTGAGAACCCGCATCAAGTCCGAACAACTCGTAGTCCAGAGCGTGGGACCACCAAGTGACCGGAAACCAGTTGGCTGCCTCCCGCGACGTGAGAGACCATCGCAGCGTCTCCCAACTCAACCCCATCTTGATGTGGGAATTGTTCACAACATAATCGCCATCGTCGTAATTGATGAAGTCATGCCCACGAACTGGGCTGTAAAGGACCAGCGTCACGACGACTAGCAGTAGGCTCAACGCTACAGGCACGAAGAACTTCCGAGTCTTCGACGCAGTGCTAGCATTTACGTTCTTGGCCAGCACCGACCCTTTGCGAGTTCTCTTCGGGCCCACCGTCTGCACCTAGTCTTCACTATAAATATCACGGAAGATCGCGGGGGCCGGTTGCCCGATCTGCAAGCGTGGTTGTGTGCTAGAATCTCCGAAATTCGGAGCCTCATCATGACGTTGTCGTGCAGTTCTTTTCCGACCGCCGCCGTAAATAATTGGGAAGCATCACGGCATGATGGTCGGGGCTGTCATCACGATGAGAATGCGAACCCAGCAGCGTCGGGCGAAGCGAGAAGCTAAGAAACAGTCTGCCCGGCGACCATCCCCTGAGGTTGGCGCACCACGGAAGTCTTCTCCTGCGATATATGTTTGGTGCCTGGTGCTCGCTCTGGCCACGTTTGCGGTTTACTATCCGGCCATCTTTCATCCCTTTATCAACTACGATGACTACGATTACGTCACGCAAAACCCTTCAGTGCAGGCTGGTCTCAGCGCGGATACAATCGCCTGGGCTTTTACTACTACCGAAGCTGCGAACTGGTTCCCGCTGACTTGGCTTTCCCACGCATTCGATTGCCAGATCTTTGGCCTCAACCCGCATGGTCACCACCTCACGGGCGTGCTTCTGCACATAGCCAACGTCGTGCTGCTGTTCCTAATCCTGCAATGGGCCACCCGTGCTACTGGAATGAGTGCCATGGTGGCTGCGCTTTTCGCCCTGCATCCCTTCAATGTGGAGTCGGTGGCCTGGGTGGCGGAGCGCAAAAATGTGCTCAGCATGTTGTTCTTCTTGTTGACCCTGGCCGCCTACGGGCGCTACGCCCGCCGCCCAGGTCTGGGTCGTTATCTGGTCGTAGCCGGGGCGTTCGCGCTGGGTCTGTTGGCCAAGCCCATGCTGGTGACACTTCCCTTCGTTTTGCTCTTGCTGGACTACTGGCCGCTGGCTCGCATCGAGGGATGGACAGAGCCTTCCGCAACCTTTCCCACCGTGCAAGCTTCCTGGTCTCGGTTGCTGCTGGAGAAGCTTCCCCTGCTCGCCCTATCTGCGGCCAGTTCTGCGATTACAGCAATCGCGCAATCAGGCGGCGGCGCCGTCCAATCGATCGACTTCATGCCATGGAAGATGAGGCTGGAAAACGCGATTTATTCCTATGCGAAGTACGTGGTGAAGGTTTTCTGGCCGGTCAATATGGCAGTGGTCTATCCCCATCCGCTAAACAAGTTGACCTTCCTACAGGTTGCGCTCTCGGCAGTCTTCTTGCTCTGCGTCACTGGCTTGCTCTGGCACTGGCGCAAACGTTGTCCCTATGCCATCACGGGCTGGCTTTGGTTTCTCGGCACGCTGGTTCCGGTGATCGGAATCGTGCAGGTGGGAGATCAGGGTATGGCCGACCGCTACATGTACATTCCTGTCATCGGCATCTTCGTGCTCTTGGTCTGGGGATTCCATCAGTGGGCGGCCGCGCAGTCCTGGTTCACTCGTGCCTGGGCGTCGCCTGGGCTGAAAGTGTTTGCCGTCGCGGTTCTGGTGTTGTTGGTGATGCTTACGGTTCGCCAGATCAGCTATTGGAGCAGCAGTTACGACCTCTGGACTCACGCCCTCCAGATCACCCAAGACAATTTCGTCGCGCATGACCACCTTGGCGGCTTGCTCATCGAGCACGGACAAACCGACGAAGCGAATCGTCACTTTGAAGCCGCTCAACGCGCGGCGCCCTGGGATGCCATCAGCCATCTCGGGCTTGGGGCTGCGGCCCAGGATCGCGGTGAACTGCAAGAGGCCATCCGCCAATATCGTGCGGCGTTGCGTTTCAAGAGTCCCGAGCTTCTAGCCCTGACCTATGCCAATCTCGGGGTCGCCTATCGTCAGATGGGCGACTATGCGGCGGCTCGTCAGAACTCGGAACAGGCCCTACGTACCTATCCTGAAATCTTCCGCATGATGATTCAACAGACCTCAGACGCACTTCAGTCCGCTCCGGGCGCATCCGGATATGTGCGGCTCGGCTTTCTCCTCGAGGGAGCCGGTCAGGTCCAAGACGCCAAGTCCGCCTTTGAGCATGCACTACAACTGGACCCGAGTTTCGCACCTGCTCGTCAAGCCCTGCAGGATATGAACCTGGTGCAGTAATGCACTGCTAAGGACGACCGGGATCAATCGAGATTAGTGAGCATCTGCTCGACGACGCGCTCGGAAGCGCCCAAATCGCCGCCGATGTTCGCAGCTCGTTGGTAAGCTTCCTTTGATTCGGCGAGCTGGCCATTCTTTCCCATGGCATTGGCCAGAAGCAGGGACGCTACTGCATTGGGACGAGCGAGCGTCGCCTGAGAATACCAACGAATTGCCTCTGGCAGATTCTTCTCATGCTGCGCGACCAACCCCATTCCGATCGCCGCCGCTGAATCCGTAGGGTTGATACGCAACGCCACCTCAAAACACTGCCGGGCCTGCGCGTAGTCGTGAAGGTTACGATAGGCAGTTCCAAGATTGGAGTACGCGAGTTCTGCTAGATCCATCTGGATCGGCCGTTGCAAGGCCATCTTGAAATGTTCAACGGCCGCCAGCGGATTTCCGTGTTTCCCCTCGTCGATACCGACAAAAACCTGAGCCAGTGAATTTTCCGGATCAATCGCAAGCGCGCGACGGAAGTGCTCGGCGGCCTCGTCTGCACGTCCCAGGCTGATGAGAGCGCTCCCCAAATTGCCCTCGGCAATTGCATTGTTACGAGTCGCCTCCAGTGTATGCTTCCACAGAGTCTCGCTGTCACGCCAGTAGCTGACCTGACGAATTGTAAGTGCGCCGAGCAGAATCAGGACGATTACAGAAGATACACCCAGCCAAACGTCAGAGATCCTGCGCTCTTGCGCTACGTTCGAAACACCCCAGACCGCGAGCAGAAATAACCCGATCGCCGGCAAGTACATATAGCGGTCCGCTCTTGCGGCGGAGCCGACCTGCACCAGTCCAATCATCGGGACCATCGTTCCCAAAAACCAAAACCAGCCAACCGCCAAATACCGCTGCTTCCGGGCGACGATAACAAATGCAGAGATCGCTAACAAAACGGCCAGAGCTGAAATCGTCTGCCAGGCCGGGACGTTCTCGAGCGGATACGGATAGAGCACCGCGAGATTCGACGGCCAGAGTGTACTGGCGAGATATCGCACATATTCAATTACCGCATTTTCCAGGCGCACGCTGATCGGATATTCCACCAGGCTGCCAACGGTTCCGGCTTCGGCCTGCGCCCGTAACGTAATCACGGAACTCGCGGCTGCTAGGAGGAAGAGAGGCGTCTTTTCCAGAATCAGGCGCAAGAGGGTAGATTTCTCCGGAGCCCCTGGCTGGCCAGCTTGGGGCCATCGCCCGAGAGGCCAGATATCCCACAGAAGAAGGACAAACGGTAGAGTAACGATCTGCGGCTTGGCCAGAAGTCCAAGCGTGAAGGCGGCTAACACGGCAAGATATCTTCCGATGGTTCGGCGAGTCGCATACCTTCCGTATTCGAGAAGGGAGAGCACAAAGAAGAACATGCTTAGAACATTCTTGCGCTCTGCACCCCACGCCACGGACTCGACATTTAACGGATGTAGGGCAAACAGCGCCGCCACGACCAGGCTTTCCCAGAATTTTGCTGTCGCTTTCTGTAACGCCAGAAAAAGGAGGACGGAACTTGCGGCATGAATGAGGACGTTTTCGAAATGAACAGCCGCAGGGGTCGACTGAAACAACTGATAATCCAGAGCGTGCGAGAGCCAAGTTAACGGATGCCAGTTGCCCAGCGCGAATCCGGTGAACGCCCAGTGAAACAGCCCCCAGCCGAACGGTTGGTGCATCTGGGGCAAACCCACGATGTATTTGTCGTCATCGTAGTTTACGAAGGAATTGTGGCCGACGGAAGAGTAGACGCTGACGGTCGCGAGTACCAGCAAAACGCTGAATCCGACGGTGCGGTAGTTGGAGGAGGAGAGCAACCCAAATCCGGTAACAGGCTTTTCTTCCGCTCTCGATTTCCTCTTTTTTTGTTTTCCTGCCGATCCCAAGCTGACCCTCCCGCTACACCGCGTAACTCGTGAGCTCACTGAGTCGCCTGCGACGCCGAGGCAAGCCTTCTGGCTTCCTCGTAATAAGCCTGCGCCTCAGAAAAGCGGTTCAACTGCTGCAGGGCATGACTCAGTTGCAGATACCCTTGGACCGACGGTTGAAGTTCCAGTGAGCGCTGATAATCCCCAACCGCCCTTTCGATCTGGCCCTCCTTTTCGAACAGCAGTCCTCGATCAAAGTATGCGTTGAACATTTTCGGATTCAATTGCAGGGCGCGGTCGTAGCTATCCTGAGCTTCGATCACATTGCCTGCGCCGTCCAGGTCCACGCCCAAGTCCGTGTAGGCCGACGCGAGCTGTTCGGGATCCGATGCAAGGCTGATGGCCTTGCGAAATTCCGCAATGGCTGCATCGCGCTGCTGGTTGGCATCAAAGCAGATTCCCAAATTGATGTGGTTGGTTGGGTCGTTGGAACTGATCTCAGCCGCCTCGCGGAAATGAGGCAGCGCCTCGGCAGCCTCGTTTGAACGCATCAGATTCCAGCCGAGCTTCCGATGAGCCAGGGAGTTGTTGCTCGTGATCGCCAGCACATGCGCCCACAGTTCTGCATTGCTCGACCAGTATCCTATCTGACGAACGGAAAGGACCGAATAGCAAATGAGCACGGCTGCTGCCAGTCCGGCGCTTAGAGCCCGGGAAGCTCTTCGCGACTGCAGGAAGTCCGCGCCGGCCCAAGTGACCATGAGAAATATCCCAATCAAGGGAATGTAAGCGTATCGATCCGCCATGGCCTGGTCTCCGACCTGAACAATTCCGATTACCGGAACCAGCGTCCCAAGAAACCAGAGCCAGCCAGTTATCAAGTGCTTGCTGCGACGGAGTGAAACAGTGAGACCGGTCACAGCGGCCAAGACGGTGCAGGAGAAGGCAATCTGCCACACGCTGATCGCGCTACCCGGATGCGGGTAGAACACCGCCAAATGCGCGGGCCACAACGCTTTCCACAAATAAAGGGCATACGCCAGGCTGGCGTTCTCCAAGCGCACAATGAGCGGGAACTGCGTCGCCGAGTGAAAGGCGTGGCCCGCTTGCTGGACTTTGAAGGTAATCACCGAGCTTGCGACGGAGAGCGCCAAAAGTGGAATCTTCTCTCTTGTCAGTTTCCTGAATGACTCCCTATCCTTCAGGCGCTCCAGAGGCCAGTAATCCAAGAGCAAAAGGACGAACGGCAGGGTGACCAACATGGGTTTCGACATCAGGCCACAGATAAACAGCATCATGACCGCTGCATAGCGCTTGATTGAAGGCTCGCGGACGTACCATCCGTACGCACCGAGCGTGAGAAAAAAGAAAAAAGTACTGAGCACGTTCTTGCGTTCCGCTACCCAGGCTACCGATTCCACGTTGATCGGATGAACCGCGAACAGGAGAGCCAGCATCAGGCTTGGTCCGAAGCGCTTGGTCCCCATCAAAGCCAGCAGGAACAAGATCACAGCGTTGACAGCGTGGAGCAACACACTGGTCGCATGGTGCCCGCCGGGTTCGATTGCGAACAACTCCGCATCAAGCGCGTGCGATATCCGGGTCAGCGGAAACCAGTTACCTTCGTCGCGAGACAAAAAAGCCCACGTCACCGTATGCCAGGAGAGCCCGGCGCGAACGTGCGCATTACTGGTTACGTAGTAATCGTCGTCGTAATCAGAAAAAGGATGCCGCACCACCGGATAGTACAGCGCTAGCACTGCGGCAAAGATCAGCAGACAGATCCAGAGGTCCCGCGTTTTGCTCACGTGCATAGCTATTTCAAATTCAATCAGCGGAAGAGAAGCCGGCCAGTCCGCAGGCGCGTTTGAGCCCCGGTCCGGGTCAGCTCGCGGAGTTAGATCCAGCCCCAGACGGTGCAATCATCGAGATTGTGAGACCCAGCGACAGAAACAGATTCAACAGGACATCAAACCCCAGCAACGACTTCGTCGGGAACCGAATGAACAACTTTTCCATCCGCCTACCAGTCTTTATATTTCGTGCCGTCGAGGGCCGTTTTTTCCGACTTCGTGTAGACGTCGAAAACCGCCTGTCCGCCCCAAGCGTCAGAATCAAGATCGTCTTGGTTCGATCGCAAACCCCAATCTGTGCTGTTGGTCATTGGATCTACGGGAATCCTGCGCAGATACTTGAGCCTAACCCCATCTCGCGAACTCACTCCTTTGACCAATGTTTCCAGATCGGGCGGGTACCCTACGGAATCCGCCTTGACCTGAAACCAATCGCGGTCCGCATGGTCTTTGTAACGATCGATGGCGTCCCGCATCTCCCACAAGGCGTGCCGCAACTGCTTTTCCTTCTCGCGCTGAACAACAAGCTTGGCCATAGGCAATACCATCAGCGAGAGCACCGCCACAAGGGTCGCGGCCACGACGAGCTCCAGCAGGGTAAGCCCGCGTTCGGACTTCCTACTACTGTTAGGAAATTGCAGCATAATCTGCTCGACTTTCTTTTTTTCGGCTCCGCAGTCTTAGTGCTTAGGGGTACTGGCCTCCTCTGTCGCCCCCGAATCCGGCAGCGCGACCAGCTCGCGTTTCATCCACTCGAGATTGGAGCTATAGGGGAACGCTGCCTTAAACTCCTCCATGGACTTGTACTGCACAAACACCGTGCCGGCCGGGGCGGTTGCGCGCACCTTCTCCTTTACTGCGTTCGGCGTGTCGGTATCAAACGCCGGTTGCTGCAGGCGGAATTTCTTTGCCTGAATCTTCGGCAGCCAATCGAGCGTCTCCAGGCATGCAACCTTCTTTAGGAATTCAGGCTTTACGTAATCCGCCCGCTCATCGGCCGGCACAAAAGTCGACGTGGCCAACCAGGTCGGCCAATCGGCCCACGGATCAAACACGTCCAGCACTTTGATTCGCGGGTCCGCGACCGAAGCCAGGATGGCGATCGTGCCTCCCGATCCGTTTCCAAACATGCCGATCCGGCTCGCATCCAGGTCGCCACGCTTTGTCAGGTAATCGATCAGAATTTGCACGTCATGCGCCGACGTCGCCAGGCTCTGCTGCAGCTCGCTCAGGAACCACTCCTTCAACGGCTTGTCATGATAGCGTTGGCCGGTAAGTGCAGACACGAAGCCTACGGCCGCAAAACCGCCCTTTACAAATTCTTTTTGGATGCCCTCCAGTTTGTACGGATCCGTATCGGTGGGGTAGCCGTACAGGTTCAAGATCACCGGGGGCTTTCGGGAGCCCACGGGCCTCAGGACATAAACATCGACCGGATCACCCGGCCGCCAGGTCAGCCGCAGCAATTCCACGGTGTAGCCTTCGTGAGCCGTATCCAGCATGGGGCCGAGGATCTCACTGACGTGCATTTGGCTCGTGGATAAGCCCGGCGTGGTCCAGTCTTCCCTAAACGAGCTCAGCGGTTTTCTGTTGGAATCTGCCTTCGCCTCTGGCGCAGGCGCCGGCGATTGGCCGGCCGCAATCCCTGCCAGATTGCACGCCAGTAGCAACAACACAATCCCAAAAACAACCTTGCGCGCGACAAACTGCCTGACCAACAACGACCGCCCGTGCAACATGGCTATTTCCTTCGGCGATTTCGATTGGAGGACCGCAAAAAGTACGAGTTATCATCCCACACTTACTTTTCAATTCTGTTAACGCAACAGCCCATTGCACCTGAAGGTTTCAGGGTGATTAGACAGCAGCGGGGCGCCGCATCCCGATGCCGGTCGCTTCTGCGCAGCACTGTTCCCCTTGGCCATGGCTTTTCCTTTTACCGAAACGAGAAAAAGAGCGGGCTGAACAACGCCCGCCCTTTTTGTTGAGTTAGAACTAGCGTTACTTGGCCGGCCGCAGCGCAGGCGAGTAGTTGTGCGAGTTGCTGCTCTGCACACCCTGAGTCTCAGTCGCCGGAGCAGACGATACGTTCAGGAGGATCTTTCCGCCCATATCGCCCCCAGCTTCCGAACTGCCAGTGTCTACGGGAGCCTTGCCCAACAGAGCGTCGCTTCCGTCAAGCTGCTGATAGTGGGACCGCCCGAGCACGAATCCCGGGTCGACGAACTTCGCCGAGCCGCACGCGCCGCCTGCGGCAATCGTCACTGCGGCAAGCGGGATGTAGTCCGGAACCGTGGTTACAGCGTACGTGTTGGACGCTTTGATCAGGTTCGAAACTGGAGTCGCCACGGTGCTGGAGTACGCCAGGCGCAGGATGTTCCATGCCCGGTAAGCACCGATGCGCACGTTCGGGAACGACAGACCGCCCTTCCAGATTTTGTTCTCGCAAGCCGGGAAGGTCGTTTCGGTTGAGCCGGGAATGGCGCCATTCGCGGCCGCCGGCTGTCCCGGATCCATCGCCTGGTCAAAGCTCTGGAAGATCGGGTCCACACCATCCAAGGTGATGTACGCGAACTTCGTATTGTCAGCCAGCACCTTCACGTTCCCATAGCTGAAGAACGTGTATGCTATACCGTCGACGTTGTTGCTGTTGGCGGTTTTGCCGTTGCACTTGCTTCCCGCACTGTCCGTACTGCACAGCACGGAGTTGACGACCTCGCTGGTGCCAATTCCGCGCCAGCGGAAGCCCAAGCCAGTACCAGCCGACTTTAGCTGTAGCGGATTGGACGCACTACCCGGAGTCGGAACGCCCACCCCCGTCTCCTGGCTGAGACCTTCAACGGGCTTGCCGACACCGGCGACGCTGCTGTACAGAGTCGGATAGCGGAACACTGTCGCTTCCGTGGTATTCATCGTACCCGACGTAGCTTCACGCAGGTAGGCGTTGATCGAAGCAGCGGATAGACCGAAGGCGCTGGCATCGGTGTTCGTGCCGGAGAAGACTTGCTGGAGCTGGGCCTCCGTAGCGTTTTGCAAGCCAGCCAGGTTGTTCTGTTGACCGTGGACGAAGACAACCGGTTCAGCGCCTACCGAAGCGACCGTATACGTGGGCAGCTTGGTACAGGAGAACGGGTCGAATCCGCTCAGGTTGAAGGCCAGAACGTTGGCAGCGTCGGTCGTGGTGCCGGTGTTCTGGAAGGCGGACATGATTGGCGTGCCCACGCCCTTAGCGAGCGTGATCTTCGTACAGGACGATGTGCTGGTGCTGGGGACGACGCCGGGAGCATTGTTCGCGTTGTAGCCGAGGCCGTCCAGCCCGTCGGAGTTCGCCGCGTCGTAGCTGTTAGCCCCGAGCGAGGAGTTGGCGCGGCCAATCGCAAACCAGGCATCTTCCGGACGGATGTCGGTCGCAGCCACGTTTACTGGCAGGTTGTTGGCTTTCTCGACGATCGCCAGCACGGCCGCCGTCAACGACGTGTCGCTGCTGCCGTCGCCCCAGAGGGTGCTGCTAATCTGGTTCGCGCCGGCAGCTGTCCAGTCCGCGAACGTTGTCGGGTTGAGAAAGTCGACTACCTGGCACGGCGGATCGCCGAAGAAGCAGCGATCGCCCACCACGGAGTCCACCTTCGCGTAGATCCAAACGTCCGGACCGCCGGCAACAGTGGAGCTATCCCATACGACCCAGACGGTCGCGGCATCTTCGTTGTTGCTGCCGCCGACCGAGGTCGGACGCGAATCCTGCAAGCTCAGCTTGTTGCTGCCGCTGGTCCAGTGAAAGCAAGGAGCCGTGCCGCCGCTGACGCAGCTCCCGCTGTTGTATGCGCCCAAAGCTGCCGTCTGAAACATAGCAGAGGAGCCCGCGGCTACCACTTTGATCGGGGCGGCGTGTGCCACAGACACAAGCCCCACGATCGCAACCACGGTTAGCACCGTGAGAACTGACTTCATGCGAAGCATAGACATAGCGATTTTTTCCTTTCGCGGAGTTTTGGAGTAATTGGTTGAACACGCGCAGGCACTACGGGCCCACACAACTCACGGACTGAGAGAGGACTTTCTTTACTTTCCCGACTCGAACACAAACGGGAGTTCAAGCTTGCGATTTTGAGCTGAGATGTGACTGCCACCACCCCAGCGCGCCGACAGTTCTTTGCTTGGGACAAGCGAGACAGACTATAAAGCTCTTACGCCGATCTGTTGTTACAGGTTTGTGAGAATTCGATGAAATTTGAATGAACCTAGTGTTACAAAGCACGATTTCGGTCAACTGACGAGTCAAGCAAATCCTCGACCTGTGCTGATAAATCCCCACTTTTCCAATTCTGGTGAGGATTGACTGTTGAAAAACAGGTTCGCTTTTTTTCGAAACCCGTCTGCTGGCACGTAACTTATTTTTTTCGTCTCACGTTTTCGTGTCACCTCCACTCTGATATTTCCACGCATCAAGCTTCAAAATTCGGCCACGTTACAAGCCGGCCAGGTGAGGTGAGAGTGGTTCGTGTTGAAGCTAACGAAATTTACAGTCTTTTAATACGAGAGATGATTTGCGCGTGTAGAATTCGCCGTTACCACTCCATCCCACAAGAATTCTTCGCGACGGAGAGCCATCTTGAGGTCGTTTATCCACTCTAGGTTCTTCTGCTTAGCTTTGGTCCTGTTGGTTGTGCCACTTAGCGTTATGCAGGGCGAAGCGCAAGCTCAAACGACGGGGCCACCGGCTGCTCCTCCACAGGCGCCCGTACAGGCGGCTCCAATCTCCGAGCAGGCACCTCCGGCACAGAGTCAAGCCCAGACGGTAGGGGAACAAGGCTCCATCTCTGGGACTGTCACAGATCAGACGGGTGCAGTCATCGCAGGCGCTAAAGCGGAACTCAGCAATGCGGCGGGACAGAAGCTTCAGTCTGCATCGGATGAGAAGGGCGTATACAGCTTCGGCGGTCTGAGAGCTGGCACTTACACCCTGACCATAACCGTTCCTAACTTCGCGGTGAAGACCTTCGACAATATCAACCTGCCCGCTGGGCTCGAATTGACCTTGGACGCGCAAATGGAGCCGGCTGCGCAAAAGACTGAGGTCAATGTAGAAGCTTCTACGGTCGGCAAGGTAGAAACCGAAAGTGCGACGGTGTCCGGAACGATCACCGAAAAAGAAGTGGTCTCGATCGGGCTCAACGGCCGCAACTTCACTCAGTTGATCGCCCTCGCTCCGGGTGTCAGCAATCAAACCGGCCAGGATGAAGCCAAGGTCGGAGTGCAGGGAAGCGTGAAATACAGCGTGAACGGAGGCCGCGTCGAGTACAACACCTTCGAAGTTGATGGCAGCGACGTGCTCAATACCGGACTGAACGGCGCCTCGAGCACGCTCATGGTTTATCCCAGCCTCGACGCGATCCAGGAAGTAAAGGTCCTCACCTCGAATTACGGGGCGCAATTCGGACGCACGGCATCGGGTACGGTCCAAGTCACAACAAAGTCGGGAACGTCAGGATTTCACGGGAATCTGTACGATTTCATCCGCAACGAGGCATTTAACTCCCGCAATTATTTCGACGTGGAGTACACGGTTCCACCTCCTCTGGGTTCGACTGCTCCCCCTCGGATTTACGGCAATCATGCCCCTCTGTACCGCCGGCAGGATTTCGGCGGCACGATTGGTGGTCCGCTTTACATCCCGAACGTCTTCAATACGAAGAAGGACAAGACGTTTTTTTTCTTCTCCGAGGAATTCCGGCTGGAAAAGACTCCGGTGGATTACACCCAAGCGGTGCCGGGATTGAAGGAACGGGGACTGATTCTGACATCCCAGGGCATCCAGCCGAACCTGCAATCCACTACCGGCGGAGCTGGTGTTTACCGCGCATTCGATTTCAGCGATGTTTGTCCCGCCCCGGGCGCGCCTTTTAGCCGCGCGAGTTTCCCGGACTGCCCGACCAACATCCAAGGGTCGCCGCTTAACGTGCTCGGCGTGCCCGGAAGCGGCTACGGAGTGGACAAGAACGCGATTGCCATTCTGAGCTCGAACCTTATTCCGCTGCCGAACGCTCCTTTCGGATGCAACCTGAACCTGCCGAGCGTGAACGCTGGACTAACGAACCTCGACCCACAAGATCCTAACCATTGCTACGTCGCGGCGGTTTCGCCCTCAACATACTGGCGGGAAGAGTTGTTCCGTATCGACCAGACGCTGACCAGCCGGGCAAAGGCCTCGTTCCGTTATATTCATGACGCCTGGGACACGACCGTGCTTTCGCCGCAGTGGGGCGTGGTGCGCGACGCGTTCCCAACGGTGCAGAACCGCTTCATGGGACCGGGAGTCAGCCTAGTGGGGCGCGTGACAGACACGATCTCGCCGACGCTGCTCAACGATCTCGTCTTAAGCTATACGAACTCCGGCATTACTCTGACCGACCGGAACGGCCCGGGGGGTGCAGTCTTCCAACGCGACTCGTCGCTCAGCAAGCCTCTGGTGGCCGATCCCAACAACCCCGGCCAATGCAATCCGTTGATCAGCGTCGATCCCGCCACCGGTCTGCCCGAGTGCGCGATGGGATACATCTTCAATAACGGTTTTGGCGGCAAAATGCCTGGACTCAATTTCGCAGGCACGAACGCCGCCTATGGCGGGGAAGGGTTCGCAGTCGATCCCTCTTACATGCCCTGGGGCCATACGAACCCTACTTACTCCGTGCGGGACGATGTGGGCAAGGCCTTCGGCAGGCACACCCTGCAATTCGGAGCGCAATACGTTTATTCGCAGCGCAATCAGAGCAACAACGCCATCGGCGCAGCCTCCGGAGACACACAAGGCTTGCTGACGTTCAGCAATCTGGCACACAGCAGCGGGAATGCTTTCGCCGATTTCCTGATTCAAGCGCCGGGAGCGGCCGCTGGGCAATCCGTCGGGTTTATCCAGAGCTTTACCCAGGATTCGGCGCAGCGCCGCTATTACCAGCGCTTCCAAGTTGCCGAGCCATACTTTCAGGACGATTGGAAGGTTACGCCTAAGCTGACCCTCAACTTAGGTTTGAGAGTCAGCTTGTTTGGCACTTATCGCGAGAAGAACCGCAACGCTTGGAATTGGCTCGCTACAAACTACGCGCCGGGTCAACTGTCGGTTGATCCTGCCTACGGTGAGCTTTTGTACAAGGGAAGCCCGGTGCCCACCTCCCAGTTGGTGCCCGGCAACCCGGTTGTGCAGGCGGTGGGCTTGGTGCAATGTGGAGCGCAAAGCGTTCCGGTTGGCTGCATGAGTGGGCATCTTCTTAACCCCGCCCCGCGCATCGGTTTTGCCTGGGATCCAAAGGGTGATGGCAAAACGTCGATTCGCGGTGGCTATGGCATCTTCTTCGAACACGGTACGGGCAACGAAGCGAATACAGGCTCACTGGAAGCCAGTGCGCCCCTCGTGCTCAGCATGACGCAGTCACTCCCAACGAGTTACCCATGCATCGGAAACGTCGGGTATGGACCGAACTTCAACTCCACGAACAACCCCTGCCAGAGCCCTGTCGCCCCCTTGTTTCCAAACTCTATTCAGCCTAAACCCGGCGACGCTTTTCCCATCGACGTGACCGCGATCCCCACCAAGGCAATTTGGCCCTACGCACAACAGTGGAGTTTTGGTATCCAGCGAGAACTGTCGCAGTCCGTCGTGCTGAACGTAGCCTACGTTGGAAGCGGTGGCACTCACCTGACCGTGGAGCGTCAGTTGAACCAGCTGCAGCCCTTGCCGCTCAGTCAAAACCCCTTTGGACCGAATGAGCCGCTCACAATTGCAGACTGCACTGTCTCTCCTCCGGGCTCCAGTTCCGGCAGTCACCCCGGGGATGGCGCCACACCGTTCCTGCTGCAGGGCGGCGCTCTGGTGACGCCGAACAATCCGGCCTACGTGCACTTGCAGGCCGCCTGCACCAACCCGAACATTCCGAACGTGAATTCGCTGCCGGGTCACGCCTATCCCGGTCTCGGTAGAGTCTTGTCGCTGGAGAATGTGGCCAGTTCGACCTATCACGCATTGCAGGTCACGGTTCGGCATGTGAGTGGCCCATTGACCGCGGGCGTATCGTACTCCTACAGCCACTCGATTGACGA
>Ga0187771_10000987_pt1 | contig 18592 bp, 21 predicted proteins | sample 0116_SJ02_MP15_1_FD_133139 | JGI IMG/M metagenome (GOLD analysis project Ga0187771, IMG submission 133139) | Tropical peat soil microbial communities from peatlands in Department of Meta, Colombia - 0116_SJ02_MP15_10_MG | ecosystem: Environmental > Terrestrial > Soil > Wetlands > Peat | place...
CGGATGCGGCGCGTCCCCCAGCGGCACACCGAAGACCGCTGCGTCGTCAGCTGCTCCAACGCCGACCGCCTCAACTCCGGTAACGTCACCGGTGACCTCGGCGTCCCCCAGCCCCCCGCCCTCCCCGGATCAGGCCGAAGCGATCCAGGTGGCCCTGCACCTCTATAGCGGGGGCGGCAACGCCCAGACTGGCCTGCGCGACTGCCTAACCAACGTGACGACGTGCCCGGTGACGGATCGCCTGCGTGCGCGCTTCTCGGTATTCCCAGACGCCAGGCAGACCTCAAATGCGGGCGGAGGGTCAAATGACCCCATCTGCCGGGGTTGTCAGGGGCCGTACTCGGACGTCAAGGTCGCAAGTGTGGCCATGAGTCCTGGCGGGGCGACCGTGTTTGTCGACCTCTACACCGGACCACAGTTCCAACCTCTTGCCGTCGTCGAAGTGCCTTCGGGCACGGGCCTCGCAGTCGATGATGTGCTGTGCGTCCGTGGGGGAAAGGCGGACCCGACCTCGTCGCTCTACCTGGTGACCGTCCCCATCTGTTTCCAACCTGATGCCGGCTGATTCCCAGGTGGGATGCCACCGACGCCGCCGCCGAGCCTCCTGTTGTCACTGGAAGGGAAGGACCGGGCGGCGAAGGGGCGCCATGAGCCGCACCGGCAGTACCGTGGGTCGCCCGGGGGTGCGCTCGGCCCTGCCCTTCCTGGCCTTGCTCATGCTCCTACTCGCCGCCTGCAGTCCGAGTTCAACGGTCCCCCCGTCAAGCGACCATATGACCGGGCTTGGCGGCGCCGTGGCCTCGGTTCCCTTGCCACCGTCGCCGACAGGGCCATCGCCGCCTAGCTCACCCGCGACCCCGCCGCCTGAGGAGCACTCGACCCCGTCCCCTCCCCCTGCGGACTCCATCGGCGACCTCAAGATGTTCACAACCAGCACCGGGTGGGCACAGCAGAAGCTAAGCGATGATGTGGTTCTGCACACGACCGAGGGTGTCGAGCGTTGGTCGGTGGCCACACCGCCGCTGCCCCCCGGGCAGAACATCGTGGCTGCCGCGTACGTGAGCGCTGACGATGCACGGGTCCTAAGCGCTGGCGGGCTCTCGTCCAACTACGACGCCACACCGGTGACCATGACTTTCACCTCGTGGGCAACCGATGACGGTGGGGCGCTCTGGGTCCGCGGTGGGAGCTTCAGCGTGAAGCAGGACCCGGGTCTTTCATGGGGAAGCGACCTCGACTACGTGAGCCCGGCCGATGGTTGGTTCTCGGCGAACGAGGACGATACGGACGTGACCCCGGGGACGACCCTCTTCCGCACCCTTGACGGGGGTGCAAGCTGGCAGGTGGTCGCTCGTCTCCTCCCGTCCCCGAACCCGGCGGACCTCGGGGGCTGCTTCGTAGAGCCGACGGTGGCCTTCATAAGTCCGGCCACCGGCTGGCTCACCGGGGGGTGCGAGGCGGCGGAGTTCGAGGTAACCCATGACGGCGGTGCCACCTGGACCGCTCAGGCCATCCCAGGCCTCGATACCCCCTACCTCGGTCTGGCGGACCCGATCTTCATCTCCAGCCAGGAGGGCGTGATGGTCGGGACGCCTACCGGCGGCGGTGGTCCCGTTCGCGTCTACGTCACCAGCGACGGCGGCTGGAGCTGGACAGAGCACTTCGCCCCCGGCGAGTGGCCCCACGCTGTCGACTTCATCAGCGCCGACGACGGCTGGCTGCTGAGCACCGACACCATGAACGCCGGCTATCCTGCCGGCCTTTACGCGACCAAGGATGGTGGGCAAACCTGGTCCACACTCCAGGCCCTCGACCATGCAGCAGGGGGCCCGCTCCCGGTCGAGGGCACCGTCCTCAACGGCTCGATCCTGGATTTCGTGAGCCCCACCTTGGGATGGACCGACAACTTCACTGGTGACGGTGACACCCTGCTACAGACGACAGATGGCGGTCACACGTGGAGCGCCGTGACGGTGCAGATCACGGGCTCCTCCGGATAGCAGGCGGCAAAGGGGGTCACCCGAATGCGGGGGCTGACTTCGGGGGCTCCAGATATCTCCACCTTGATAGAGGCCGGCGGCCGGTTCCTTAGCGTGGCCGACCACCAAGGGAGAGGGTACGCCGTGGTCGACAACGCCCCGAAGCTCCTGGCCGCCACCTCCCCGGCCGTCGCTCAGCGTCTCCTCTGGGAGGGCTTGGCTCTCACCGCCGAGAGCGACAGCGCCCTGGTAACCCAGGTCGACGCTCGCCAGCAGTGGGCGTTCCAAGTCATGCTCGAGGCCAGATTGACACTCATGCCACATGTCGGAGCGCTGCTGGTCCGCGGTGAGGTGGGAGAGCTCACGCCCTACCTGCCGAGCGGGGCCTATCTGTAGCTGGAAGGACCTCAGCGGCCCAGCCGGCCGGCCTGCCCCGGGTCGTTGGGTCGGGCCCTGGTCCCATGGTCCGGGCCGAGCGACAACCGCGCCCCAACCTCTACGCTGGTCGAGGCATGCTCGTCTCGGACATCGTGGGCTTCGCTGTGCTCGCCGCTCTGCTCACCATCGTTCCGGGCCTCGATACAGCGCTAGTGCTGCGCTCTGCGATCGCCAGCGGACGCCGGCAGGGGTTCGCCACCGCCCTCGGCATCAACACGGGTGTCTGGACCTGGGGTGCGGCCGCTTCCGCGGGAGTGGCCGCCATCCTCACGGCGTCGGAGGTCGCTTTCACGGTGCTGCGCTTCGCCGGTGCCGTGTACCTCATCGGGCTCGGTGCAACACTGCTCCTCGGAGCCTTGCGTCGACGGAGCATCCATCCGGCCGCGAGCCTCGGCGTCGCCGCTGCCGGCAGACCGAACGGACCCCCCGACGGTGCACTGCGTGCCTGGGCCCGCGGGTTGACCACCAACTTGCTGAACCCGAAGGTGGGCGTCTTCTACATGGCGGTGCTGCCCCAGTTCATCCCCCAGGACTCGCCGCACCTCGCCGTCGGCTTGCTGCTCGCCACCATCCACAACGCTGAGGGCTTCGCTTGGTTCGCGCTGCTCATCTCCGGTGTCCACCTGGTGCGCCGCTGGGTCGCCTCAAGCGCGTTCCGGCGCGTCACCGACACCGTGACCGGCGGCGTGCTGGTGACGCTGGGCGCCGCGCTCGCGCTGGCGCGGCGCTGAGTCCGGCAGGCTGAGCACCGGGCGCTTGTCAGAGGTCAAGGAACGGCGGGTCCTCCTCTGGGGGTCGTCATCACGGCGGCGACATCCGCGGGCTGATGCGGAGCATCGTGCAGGCCGTGAAGCCGGGCGTCACGAAGGCGACCTTCGGTGGCCGCAGACAGCCCGGTCACCTAGTCCGGTGTTCGCGAATGAGCCTTGACCAAGGTGGCGCTGCGCAGCGGATTGACAACGTGCTGCCGCGTTGGGTTATTCGTCTGGCTGGAAGCTCCAATCACAAAGCGCGCTACTCGCCGGCTCTCGTCTGTGATCGGAGTGGGGACGAGGTCACGAGGGGCAGGAAGATCTCGTCGACGATCTCGCTCAGGAAGTCGTCGGAGACGGATCGCCCGGTGATCAGAATTTGGTGGCGCAGGAGGTCACCGGGCAGAGCCGCGATCCGTGGGGTCACCTTCCCGAGGTCGACCTCTCCCTGCTCGGCAGCCCGACGCAGGATGGTCATCATCACGCTGGGGACCACCTCCATGAGCTCCAGCGGCATGGTGCGCAACTCGGCCAGCAAACCATGGAGCGTCTCGGGGCTCAGCTCCTCGGAGCTGCGCCGCAGGTGGCGGAGCACGGCCATGACGTTCTCACGCAGATCCCCCGTGTCGGGGATCTGGTCCGCCACCGAGCCCATGTGGTCTGGATGCACCGCCCGGGCACGGCCTCGATATGCCGCCATGACAAGCTCTGCCCGATTGGGCCATCTCCTGTAGAGGACGGCCTTGCTGGTCCCCGCGCGAGCCGCCACCCCCTCCATGGTGAGGTTCGCGTAGCCGACGGCTGACAACTCGTCCCACGCCGCCCGGAGGAGGGCGTCCTCCAGGGTCGCGCCGCGGCGCCGTGAGCGCAGTTCACCTTCGCCACGGGCCGGAGCGGAGGGGCGCGGGGCGGCGGCAGACGCCGGGGGAGTGGACTTCAAGCCTTGGATACGCATCGTCTCTTAGTATGCTACACTCCACATAAGAAACCTAGCGTATCTAATGATGGGAGGCTGCCGTGGCCGCCAGCGCCCGCTCGCAGGACCGGCTCGACCCCGCCCTGGTGCGGTTGATCTGGATCCTCGTCCTGGGCGGGGTGGCGCCCGTCCTCGACACCACCATCGTCAACGTGGCCCTGGCCACCCTGGGCCGCGACCTGCACGCGTCGGTCGTCACCACCCAGTGGACCATCACCGGATACGTCCTGGCCATGGCCATGGCCATGCCTATCACCGGCTGGGCGACCCAGCGCCTGGGGGCGAAGCGCCTCTGGATCGGCGCCCTCGCGGCCTTCGTGGTGGGCTCCGCCCTGTCGGGAGCCGCGTGGGACATCGACATCCTGATCGTCTTCCGAGTGGTCCAGGGCGCCGCCGCCGGGATCATGACGCCGCTGCTGATCACCATCCTGGTGCAGGCAGCCGGTCCCGGACGGCTGGGACGGATGATGGCCATCGCCAGCCTTCCCGTGGTGGTGGTGCCGACCCTCGGCCCCGTGGTGGGCGGGCTGATCATCACCAGCCTGAGCTGGCGCTGGATCTTCTACATCAACGTCCCCATCTGCCTGGCGGCGATCGGCTTGGCATGGCGCGGGATGCGGGCGATCGCTCCCACAGGGGAGCGCCACCCGTTGGACATCGTGGGATTGCTCACCCTCTCCCCCGGGCTGGCACTGGTCATCTACGGGCTGGCCCAGGTGTCGGGCTCGACCGGTTTTGCAAGCGCGGCCGTCGCCGTGCCGATCGCTGTCGGCGTGCTCTTCCTGGCGGCGTTCGCCGTCCAAGCGGCGCGCAAGCATGAGGAACCGCTCGTCAACATCCGGGTGCTGCGGATCCCCTCCTTCGCCGCCGCAGCCAGCGTGTTCCTGCTCGCAGGGCTGTCGCTCTACGGCCCGCTCCTCCTCCTCGCCCTCTACTACCAACAAGTCCAGGGCAAGAGCGCCCTGATCACGGGCCTCTTGCTCGCCCCGCAGGGCATCGGCTCACTCCTCCCCCGAACCGTCGCGGGGAGGCTCACCGACCGCGTGGGGCCGCGTCTGGTGGTCGTCAGCGGCCTGACGCTGACGGTGGTCGGAACCCTGGCCTATGCCCTCGCCGGTCCTGCACCCTCGGATTGGCTGCTGGCAGCAGCGCTGGTGGTTCGCGGAGCCGGACTCGGAGGCGCGACGATCGCGGTGATGGCCGGTGCCTTTCAGGGAGTCCCGCACCAGGACGTCCCGGATGCAAGCACCACCATGAGAATCGTCCAGCAGGTGGGCGGGTCATTCGGTGCGGCGGTGCTGGCGGTCATCCTCGCCAGCCAACTAGCGAGCCACACCGCCCTCACCGCGGCAGTTCGTGTCGCCGCCTTCGGGACCTCCTTCTGGTCGGCGATCGGCTTCACCGTTCTCGCGCTCGTGCCCGCTCTTCTCCTCCCGAGCGCCGGCAGACGCCAGCAGGCCATCAACACGCCCGTCCAACCGGCTCGAGGTGGTGCCACCGCGGTCGACTGACGGCACAGTCGTGCCTCCACTTCGCACCCTCGTCGTCTGTGTTCGGTCAGGTTCCGCCCAAGGCGCTGACAGGGCACGACCCAGCGCTGACCCGTTCCGGATGGGCAAGCTACCCTCGGGCTAGGAGAGGATGAGAAGACGCCGGGCTGGCCCAGTGTCTGCGAATGTCACTTGAGGGATCCGGCCCGTTGGGGGTCCTCGGTTGCCCACTTCACGGCGCGGGAGCCCAGTCGGGGCTGCGGCGCTTGGCAGGTGGGTCGAGCCGCCGAAAGCACGGGCCCGCCGTCGATCACCACCCAGGTTTCGCCGATGCCCTCGCCCGGCCTGCGGGAGGCGAAGGTGACGGGCCCAGGCGGGGCAGTGGCTCTATGCACCACTGGTGGGCGCCCCCGCTCCCGCGAGCCCGGCCCCGCCGACCGCGGTCTCGCGTACGCTCGCGGACGGAGCTCTCTCCTACCACCAGCACAAGTTCGGAAGATGCCGGATCAGGCCGTGACGCCGATCGGGTAGAGCCCAGACACTCCCGGCCGTACGTCCGTCACCGAGCCCAGGGCGCTGATATCGACCAGCACCGGCCCGGAGTCCATGGGTGAGGTGGTCAACGCCTCGATGAACCCCCCCTCGGGAAGTCCGAAGGCGATGCTGCTCGATATGTTGGCGTCGACGGGCTGGGCGGTCACGAAGCCCGGCCAAGTGACCGGCGATACCGCGCCATCCGCCTCAACGACCTGCCCGGGAAAGGGCGAGACCACCTCGGTCGGCTGGACGGCGAGGCAGGCGTCGCACCCGATTGTGATGAGCAGGCTGCCATCGTCCCCAACCGCGTCGTCGAGGATCACCTCCCCGGCGGGGGCTGAGTAGGCCGTCGTGGCTTCGCGGCCCGACCTCGCCTCGCCGACGACCTGGGAGAACAGCGGAACGGCGCCCGGGGTCGGGAGGTTCGTGTACGCCACGTGGCTGCCGTTCGGGCTCCTGTGCACCGCGGCCCAGCTGCTCCAGGCATCGACCCCCGGCACCGATCGGGTGCTGCCCGTCTCGGGATCGATGATCTCGTCCCTGTAGAAACCGGGGCAGCCCACCGCTAGGTGGATCCCGTCGCCGGCCCAGGTCACCGAGCTCGGGGTGCATGAGCTGGGCAAGGGTAGGTCGAGCGCCCGGACAGCCCCGTTCGATAGATCAGAGATGGCCACTCCGGTCAGGGTCAGGGAAACCATCCGGGTCCCGTCCGGTGAGAGATCCACCTGATTTACGTTGTCGCTCACGCCCGCCGCCGCGGGCAGCTGCAGCAGCCGCCCTTCTCCCGTGGTTAGGTCGAGGATGTAGGCGCCCGTCAGATCAAAGAGGGGTGGTAGGAACGGCTCCGTGCTGCTCACGCCCGGTCCGACCGGAAAGACGACGTTATGACCACGGACCAGCCCGTCGAGGCAGGAGATCCAGGTCCCACCAGCTAAGGTCGCTCCGAAGCTCGCGATTCGCACCGTTGCTCCGCCGGTTGCCAGCATCCCGTAGATGCTGCAGGCCTGATCGGTCTGGCGGACCATGACAACCTCGGCATTGCCGCCCGGTTCCCCCCCGGCCAGGGCTGCTGCGATCGCCGCCCCGGCGGCCACGACCGCGGCGATGCAGGAGGCAACCACCGCCATCCGCGTTCGCTCGCGGCGGACAGGGTCGGCCGGTGACTTCCTCTGCATGTTCATGTGGGATCGGTCTGGGCCAGGAGCCCGTTGGGTTGATGCAGGTCTATGTGACGGTCGACAGGCGGCGGTGCCGTTATCCGCAGTTGTTACCCAGGCTGACGGCGGTTGAGCGCCCAGCCTCCACGGTCACGGTCTGGGCCATTGTCGAATCACCTTCCTCCTCGACACGGTATTGACCAGGGGACAGCTCCACCCTGAACGTGAAGGGCGCCATCAGGTCCAGAGCGTCGACCTGGTTCCCATCCGTCGCGGTGACGACGACCTCCACATGGTCCCCCGGTGCGGCGTAGCCGAGGGGCCCCAGACACGGCTCGGCATGGCCGGTGAGAATCCCGCTCGGCCCTCGGAAGAGCACTACAGCCACGACGACCCCTACAGCGCCGACCAGCAACGCGACCACCAACGGCCACCGGTTACGCAGACTCCACCGGGCCCAAGAGCGTGGCGCCGATCTCACTGCGTCCATCTCCAGCGCTAGCTAACTGACCGTGAAAGCCTCGATGACGTCGGCCTCACCGAGCTGGGGAGATACGAGGGCAAGACCGTTACTCACCTGAAGAACGCCCGGGGGGCCGATCAGGCTTACGCCGATGGCATTCGGATTGTCGTATCCGGGCAGGGGAAGGCTCGTGATACGGGTTCCCGAACCCAGGTCCAATTCGGTGAGATCGAATATGCCACTCTGTGGCGGAGAGTTCGGAGGGTTGTCATCATCGCCCACCGCCGCATCGGTGGCCAGGGCCACGTAGAGGCGACCATCGGCGGTGATCGCGCAGGCTGCTGATTGGTCGATACAGCTGAGCGCCGGGTAGGTCGAGCTCGCGGCTTTGCCCGGCCAGTAGAGCGACCAGCGCAGTGCCCCGTCGCTCGCTCTCCGGCAGTCGGCCCCGACATCAGTGAGGACGCAGAGGTTATCCGCTCCGCCGACCGCCTCGACTGCCTGCCCAGCCACGCCCTCCAGGTCCCAGAGTGGTCGGCCGGTTCCGGGGTCGAGCACCACGACGTCATTGGTCTGAGACCAGCCATAGAGGTTGTCGATCACCGTCGGCAGCGCCGGGGCGGGGGCCGGAGCCGTCACCGGCGGAGCATTCGCTCGGGCGACCTGGCTGATTGGCACCACCGCAACTTCGCCAGTTGGCGATCCAGTGTCGACCGTCGTCAGCATCTGGGGAGCCGGGGTCCAGCCCTCGGGGGCGACCCAGTTCCACAGGATGGAGCCGTCCGTGGGGTTGAGTGCCTCCACACCCCCGCCGGTCGGACACCCGTACCCAATGACAGCCGCCGTCTGACCGGTGCTCGAAACGGTGAGGGGACCAACCGGCACTGCTCCTGGGCTCAGGGATTCCAGCCAGCCGGAGCACCCCTGGTGGGCGGCATCCTTCCAGAGCGTCTGTCCGTTGTCCTCCTCAAGTCCGACCACCGTCCCGTCTGCCTCGGTGACCACGACCATGCCGCCGGCGAGGACGGCCGGGACTGCTTGGCTGTCCGCGGGGACGGTGAAGGTCCATCGCACTGCGCCGGTGGCCACGTCGTACGCCACCAATCCGGTGGTGGCCGCGTAGACCATCGCGGGGGCCTGGCCGAACTGGTTCCCGACGGCTGCGAGAACCGTGACCGAGTCCCCGATCACCCCCAGCAGCGCCGGGTGCGTGGTAGGCGCCTTGATCGCCCATTGAATCTGCCCGGTAGTCAGCGTGATGGCGACGACACAGGCTGAGCCCGAGCTGCCCTCATAGGCGATGCCGAAGCTCTGATCACCGTTCACCACCATGGGATGGCCGATCCTTGCCGACCAGACCGGCACCGTGGCTCCCTTGCCGTTGAGGCCTAGCGTGGCTGGTGCGCCGCTGTAGGGAGAGGAATCTGGCAGGGTGCATCCACCGCCGGAGAGCGAGCCAGACAGCGGGCGGCTGGCACCACAGCCGGCCAGGGCGCCCAGCATCATCAGACCGGCAAGTGCCGCAGTTGCAGGCCCGCGGGTGGCCATGTACTCATAACGCCTGTTGGGCACTGAATGTTCCGAGCCCTCCACTGACCCAGCCGGCCTCGTCGCACGATTCTCCCGACTGACCTCCCCACGGTCGATTGCACGGTTTGGTCACATCCCGGTGACAGAACCGTGACGTGGCCCAGTGTTGGGGAATGACCCTTGGCTGCAACCGACGTCGTGCTTCTCTGGGCGGCCTGGACCGGCAGGGGTTGATCCCTGCCGCGCCGCACGCCGCGGAAGGCTCGACAGCAGCTGCCCCACGGTCAACGCCAGCCATCTACTTGACTTTGCATGACAAAGCATGGTAGTTTGCCGTGCAAAGCCGACTACAAGGAGGCAGTGGCGATGAACGGGAATCCTGAGGGGAGGCAGGCGGCGACCGCCGATACCCCCGGTGGCTTCGATCCCCGAGAGGCAGCGCAGCTCCTGGAGCGGACCAGCCGGGAGGCTGGGCGGCAGTTCTCGCTGGCTTCGCCGCTCCTGAACGCGCTCAGCGGTGCGGTGCTCCTGGTTGCCTACGGCGCCCTGTGGCTGTCGGTGCGAGGGCAGAGCCCCTACACCGGGCCGAACCTCGGCGTGATCGCGTTGGTGTACACCGCGGTCGCCGTCGTGATCGCCGCCTCCACCAAGGTTTACCAACGCGCCATGGCCGGCATCAGCGGCACCTCCGTGCGGCTCCGCGCCGCCGAGGGGGTTGCGATCCTGGTGTCGTTCGTCGGGGGGAGTCCCGTGATTCAGGGCGCTTTGAAGGAATACGGCGCCAGCGCCACCATCGTCTATGGGGTGATTCCGGCTGCGGCGCCCCTGATCATCGTCGGAACGACCGCTGCCGGTATCGCAGCCACCAGAGAGGCCTGGCCCCTCCTCGCCTCTTCGCTCACCGTCGTTGCCGCGGGCATCGTCGCCGCGTTCGTCGGGCCGGTCGCTGCGTGGCTGGTCGCCGGGATCGGTCTGTGCATCGGAATGGTCGTCTACCCCGCCACCGAGGTCGCCTTGCGGCGCGGTCTGGTCGCCAGCGCATGACTGCGACGGCGCTCGACCCGCTCATCCACGAGCCGGCGCGCCTGCGGATCCTCGCGACCCTAGCCGCGCTGCCCGAGGTAGGCGACTCGCTCTCGTTCACCCGCCTACAGCAGATGCTGGAGCTAACAGCTGGCAATCTCATCACGCACGTTCGCAAGCTCGAGGACGCCGGGTACCTGACCAGCGAGAAGACCGGGAGTGGGACCTCGTCGCGCACCTCCATCGGGCTCACCGTGCACGGCCGGTCTGCACTCAAGGACTACGCGGCGGCGTTGCGCGACCTTCTCGGCGGGCTGTGAGGACGAGGAGCGGGTGACCCTTAACCGGGATCCTGCTCGGCTCTGCACGAGAACCCCCGCAAGCTGCCCGTGAATCGGGACCCTCAACTGGATCCCGGCGGATCGCGGCGTTTGGTTCAAGTGTGGTTACAGCACACTCCGCTGGCCCAGTGTTCGGGAATGTCACTTGAGCGGCGTGCCCATTGCCACTTGGGGCGGGCCGGCGCGTGCCGGGTGTCAGCCGGTCGGCACCGGGGCCGAAGCTGGCCCGACCCCGAGCGCTTTGCGCAGGGCCGTCTCAGTCTCGCCATCGTCGGCGGGCGTGTAGAGGTAGAGGCGAAGCGACGGCTGCTCGGCCACATGGAAGATCGTGAACTCCACTTGGAGGTGGCCAAGCTCCGGGTGAAGGAGCTGCTTCCTCCCCTCCAGGCGCCCCCGCACGTCCTGCCTGGCCCAGATCGCCGCGAAGTCAGCGCTGCCCTCGAGAAGCTCGAAGATGAGCTCCTGGTAGTCGGGGTCGACGAGGTCGCCACCAGCGTCGGCCCGGAAGCCGGCGACCGCTAGGGCCACCTCATGCTCCCAGTCCACCAGAACCTGGCGTGTCTCAGGGACCATAAATGCCCACCAGAGAGTGTTGCGCCGGTGCTCTGGAAGGCGCGACCAGCCGTAGAGCAGGTCGCTGGCCCGGTTCCAGGCCAGGATGTCACGCCGGCGGCCGGCGACATGGGCCGGGTACGGATCCCACGAATCGAGCACCCGGCGCAGCCGAGGGGAAAGCGAGTCAGCGACCGGTTCGGGTGATGGGGCTGGGTGACCGGCGAGCCGGAAGAGGTGGGTCCGTTCTGCTGGCTCCAGCTGCAGGGCCCGAGAGATGGCACTCAGCACCTGGGGGGAGACCCGGATGTCCCGGCCCTGCTCCAGCCAGGTGTACCAGGTGAGCCCTACCCCGGCGAGATCGGCGACCTCCTCCCGGCGCAGCCCTGGGGTGCGGCGGCGCTGACCACTGGGGAACCCGACGGTCGCCGGCGCGATGCGGGCCCGGCGGTTCTTGAGGAAGTCGCTGAGTTCAGCTCGGGTGGTGGTACCAATACCAGGATAAATAGACACCTTGTGACAGGATACTACTTGGCGGATCCTGGCGGCGTGAAGGCTCACCACGGAGCGGCCAGCGACCCTGGTGCAGCCATCGGCCTCGGCGTCGCGGGCCGGGGGAACCGACGGTAGCCGGCCTCGATCGCACAGAGCAAGGGAGAACCGAGATGCGGGTCACGCGCAGCAGCATCGAGACCATGACGGGGCCGAAGGCGTGGTTCACCGGGGCCGTCTACGTTGACGCGGTGGCGGCGCCGTCGCCGGGGTCGCGCCTGAGTGCAAGCAGCGTCCACTTCACCCCTGGCGCACGCACCGCCTGGCACAGTCATCCCAACGGACAGACGATCTACGTCACTGAGGGCGTCGGCCGCGTCCAGCGCCGTGGCGGCTCGATCGAGGAGGTGCAGCCCGGTGATGCCGTGTTCTTCGAGCCCGGCGAGGATCACTGGCACGGTGCCACCCCCACCCGCTTCATGACCCACTTGTCAATGGTCGAGGTTGACGACGCGGGCACGAGCGCGACCTGGGGGGCGCACGTCGCCGACGAGGAGTACTCGGCGGCTCGCCCGATGGAGGAAGCGTAGGTATGCGCGCAGCCATCTACATCGCACCCCACGACGTCGTGGTGGCCGAGCGGCCGGACCCGGAGATCCAGGAGCCAACCGACGCGGTCGTCCGTGTCGTGCTCGGATGCGTCTGCGGCTCCGACCTCTGGTACTGGCGAGGTGAGTCTCCGCACGACCGGGGGCCGATCGGCCATGAGTTCATCGGGGTGGTCGAGGATGCCGGTTCCGAGGTGCGAGGCCTCAAGCCCGGCGACCTCGTCGTCGCCCCCTTCGTCTTCTGCGACGGCGACTGCCCGAACTGCCGGGCCGGGGTGACCTCGCAGTGCGTTCACGCCTACATCCCGGGCAGCGGTGGCCGTGACGGTGGGCAGGGTGAAGCGGTGCGGGTCCCGATGGCCAGCAGCTCGCTGGTGCTGGTGCCCGGGTCGGGCCACCCGGACGAGATCCTTCGCTCGCTCCTGACCCTCTCCGATGTGATGTGTACCGGCCACCATGCGGCGGTCAGCGCCGGGGTAGGCCCCGGCAGCGTCGTGGCCGTGGTCGGCGACGGCGCCGTCGGCCTCTCCGCCGTGATCGCGGCCAAGCGCCTGGGCGCGGATCGGATCATCGCCCTGAGCCGCAACCCGAGGCGGCAGGCGCTGGCCCGCGAGTTCGGCGCCACTGACATCCTGCCCGAGCGGGGCGAGGTGGCGGTAGAGACGATCAAGGAGGCAACGAGCGGGATCGGGGTCGACGCGGCCCTGGAGTGTGTTGGGACCGGTCAGGCACTGGCGACGGCGATGGCAATCGCCCGAGCGGGCTCGGTGGTGGGCGTCGTCGGCGCACCCCACCACGTCGACTTCCCGGTTGTGGACCGTGTCGTCTACGGCAACGTGGGGCTGCGGGGCGGCGTCGCGCCAGCGCGCGCCTACATACCCGACCTGCTGCCCGACGTACTTGAGGGACGCATCAACCCCGGACGGGTCCTCGACTTCGAGACCAGCCTCGACGGGATCGTGGAGGCCTATGAGGCGATGGACGAGCGCCGTGCCATCAAGTCGCTCATTCGGGTGGGGGCACTGTGATCAGGCCGCGAACCCTGGGGTCAGAGGGGCATTCCCGGATCGGCGATTGGCCCGGCGGCAAGGCATCAGGGAGGCGATGACAGGACTATGAGCTGGACCGAGCAGCAGCTGACCCGCGTTGGCGGTGCCACGGAGATCGAGCTGGCGTCTCGTCGGAGCGACGGTTCCCTGCGGCCGTACACGACCATGTGGGTCGTCCGAGTGGACGACGATCTTTACGTCCGTTCCGCCGGCGGACCCGATCGGCCGTGGTATCGACATGCGCTGGCCAGCGGTACCGGCCGCGTCCGGGCCGCCGGTGTTGAGGCTGACGTCAGGTTCGCCCACGACGACGAAGCACCGCAGCGGGCCATCGACGTCGCCTACCACGCCAAGTACGACCGTTACGGCCCCGGACCCGTGGGACATGTCACGGGCCGTCCGTCCCACCCCGTCACCATCCGCCTGGAAGGAATCTGATCATGACCGAAGTCGTTCTCGTCGTCGGACCTGGCTCGATCGGCCAGGCGATCGCCCGACGTGTCAGCGCCGGCAAGCATGTCGTGCTGGCCGACCTTCGACAGGCGAACGCCGAGGCCGCCGCAGAGGTCATGCGTAACGCTGGCTTCGACGTGAGCACCGCTACCGTCGACATCTCGTCGCGCGAATCGATCCACACCCTGGTCGAGATCGCGAGCGCCTACGGCGAAATCAGCGGCCTCGTCCATGCTGCCGGTGTCTCGCCCAGCCAGGCACCGGTCGCGGCCATCCTGGCCGTCGATCTCTACGGCACGGCCGTGCTGCTCGAAGAGGTCGGCAACGTCATCGGCCGCGGGGGTGCCGGAGTCGTCATCGCCTCCCAGTCCGGACACCGCCTCGGTGCGCTCCCTCCCGAACAGAACCGGGCGTTGGCAACCACCCCCGCAGAGGAGTTGTTGACGTTGCCCATGCTCCAGCCCGAGGCGGTGATGGACACGCTCCACGCGTACCAGCTGGCCAAGCGGGGAAACGCACTGCGGGTCATGGCGGAGGCTGTTCGCTGGGCCAAGCGGGGAGCCCGGCTCAATACCATCAGTCCGGGCATCATCATTACGCCGCTTGCCGTTGACGAGCTGACCGGGCCCCGGGGTGAGGGCTATCGAAGGATGCTCGAACAGAGCCCGGCGGGGCGTGCCGGTACTCCCGACGAGGTCGCGGCCTTGGCTGCCCTCCTGATGGGTCCGGATGGCGCTTTCATCACCGGTAGCGACTTCCTCATGGACGGTGGCGTCACGGCCTCCTACTTCTATGGGGCGCTTGCGCCGACGTGATGGACCGCGCCCACCCACACAGGCGACGCCGGTGGCCGGCCCCGTAGAGGGGAAGGAGCAAGAAGGCCCACAGATAATAAGCGGGGAAGGACCGATCGGTGAAGGCAGCCTGTCGGTGCCGGCCAACCGCCCGCACTCGGCAGGCCACCTTCAGAGCGGTTTGAACGGTTAGGTCACGGCCCGGTGACAGCAGCGTGACGTGGCCCAGTGTTCACAAATGACACTTGAACGAGTAGCGGGATTCGAGAGGGCTCACAGCTGCCCGGAGTACTGCTTCGTCCACGACCGCCCTCCATTTGCCGTCATCACAATCTCGGAGGTCGGGTTACCACAGCCCCCCGTGCCGGGCGGGGTGGACCCGGCGCCGACGACCCAGCCAACCCCAGCGCTGATGAAGGCGGCGCTGCTCACCAGATTGAGCGGCAACGCGCGCTCGGCCGAGAGCGTTGTACCTCCGCCGGTGGCCACCATCATCCCGATACCACCGCAGCCCTCGGCCGGCGACCAGCCCAGGAATACCGCTGTGCTCGGGGAGACGACGCTGAAGGGCCCCGGATAAGAGCCTGGACCGTCGGGGACGCTCATCCCCCAGCGCCCGCTCTCCGTGTACCCCTCGTCGAGCACCACCTGCCAGTGGACGCCATCGACGCTGGCGACGCCCGCGTAGCCCTGGTGGGAGAGCGCCGCGCCTTGACCGTGGAAGTACACCCACACCGCTGGCGGGCTGGCGCACTCCACGAAGGTGTCCTCGGCGCCAGGGACGCCATCGACCTCCGGCTCCGAGAAGGCCAGCCTCCAAGTCTCGCCGCCGTTCAGGCTTCGGTAAACGGCTCCTGGGACACCCAGCCACCCCTGGCTCCCGTTGGGGAAGCACACCGACTCGACGTTAGGCGGCCCGCCCAGCTGGCGCCAAGTCATGCCGCCGTCGGTGGTAACCACCAGGCGGCCTCCCGCGGGCGGGGCAGCGATGCCGTCCTCCTCCGGGTTCCCGGCAACGTGATTGTCGCCAACGACACCCCAGCCGAGGAGGGCACTGACGAAGTGCACAGACCAGAGGGGCGGTGACGGGTCGCCCAAGGGCTGCCAGCTGGCTCCGCCGTCCTGGGTGCGGTAGAGAGCCGAGATGCCGACGACCCAGCCGTGCTGAGCATCGAGGAAGTCGGAGCCCAGCAGCACCTGACGGGGATTGAACAGCACATTCCAGTGCTGCCCGCCTGTGGTGGTGCCGAGGACGACGTCCGGGCCCACCACCCATCCCGTCGTCGCTGAGACGAACTCGATGCTGGTGTCCCCGGAGAGGCACGGGTATGTCTCCGCTAGGTCGGCGCAGGACTGCACGCTAGGGATGGGCGAAGCGCTGGGGCTGGGCGAGGCGCTGAAGCTACTACCTGCCGGCAAGCTGGCCTGGGAGGTCGGCGGGCTGATAGGGGTCGCCGACGGCGAGACCACAGCGGCCGAGGGAGAGAGAGCCGGCGTGGGCGTCAGCGGTGCCGTGGCCGACGAAGCGCAGGCTGCGATCCCCAGGCCTATGGCCAGCAGACCGACCACCGGAGATCTCATCGCGACCATCGTGTAACCGGCGTGCCGCTGCACCGGTTACGGGGCCCTCGTCCGCCTACGCCCACCTGTCCCGCCCGGCCGAACCGGCTCCGAGGCCGGTCGCGCTGACGCGGCCCTCGTTGGCTGGGCCGGGAGAGCTCAATCCACGAAGGAAAGAAACCAAGCGAGCCGATGCGGGCCAGGTTGCAGCGCTGAGTAGCGGCAGGGAGCTGATCCCCGGTTCTCAACAGGCCGTGTCCGTACCGCTCACCACGAACCAGGTGCCGTCCGCTCCCTGAATCGCTTGAACCGTGACCGTGCCCGACTGCACGTTGACGCCCTGACTGCTCTCGCCGGTGACTCTCCAGCCGCTGGTTGGCAGGTCCGACCACACTCCACCGTGAACCGCAAACCACTTCGCCGCAGCGAGTGCGGATGTCTGGCCACCCGTGTCCCTAGCCAACGAGACCTCGAACCCACGGCCCTGGGAGCAGGGCGCGCAGGCGCTGCCTCCCAGGAGGACCACCACGAGACCGCCCAGAAGAAGTTGGCGCATCGCCACGACCCTCGTTCCGCCAAGTATCCCACCAGCTGTCCCACTGCCCTACAGATAGGACCGCCTCCGGGGCACGCGGTTCTGCCGACGGCTGGATAGTTTGAACGGTTTGGTCACGCCCCAGTGACAGAACCGTGACCTGGCCCAGTGTTCGCGAATGACACTTGAGGCGCCGGAACTGCTGGGGGACCGTGAAGACCGACGACAGCCATCTTGGGACTCAGGGGTGCCTCTGATGTCGCTCCCCTGTCGCTTCGCGAGCACGCGACGCCTGGATCCTCCGCCGCTCCTGAGCGCCGCCGCTGCCCTTCACCTGTGCAGCGGTGCTATCAACTCGGCCATATGATATCATCAGCGCATGAAACAGATCCTGCTCAGGGTGCCTGACGAGGTACACCGCCGGCTGGCTGCCCGCGCCGCGCGGGACGGGCGCAGTGTCAACGCGATTGCGACCGAGATTCTGGACGCGTCCGTTGACACGGACGAGGGCGACCGCCGAGCACGGCTGCGGGCGCGAGCAGCGGCTGTGGGCATGCTCCGCTCGGTCCCGGCGGAGGCCGTGACCCCGGCACGGCGCCGGCGCGTCCTCGTCTCAACCCGAGGGACTGGGCCAATACTGGACAAGCTGCTCACCGAAGAGCGCGACCGGCGGTGATCATCTATCTCGACTCCTCGGTGTTGGCGCGCGCCTATCTCCTCGACGAGATTGGCCACGACGAGGCGGTGGCCCTGCTCGAGAGCCGAGACGTTGGGTTGGTGACCGGGACGTGGACCAGGGTCGAGGTGTCCGGGGCCCTGGTCCGCGCCGCCCGTGCTGGACGAGGAGATGAGGGTGGCCTGCTGTCTCTGCTGGATGCCGACCTCGGCGCTGACGGCCCGGTCAGCGTCGTCGCGGCCCCTCAGGACCAGGTCGAGGCCGAGGCGCTGCGCCTGGTGCGCAAGCACGGGATCCGGTCGATGGACGCTTGGCATCTGGCGGTGGCCGCCTTAGTCACCCCGGCTCTCGCCGAGCCGGACGAGGCGGTTGGCTTCGCCAGCCGTGACCAGGCCCAATCGGCGGTGGCCACAACCTTGGGGCTGCGCGCCGTGTGAGCCCGCCGCGCGACCCGCGGCGCTCATCCGGAACCGTGGGGTAGCGCAGCTCAGGTCGGAAGCCGGCTCACGGGCTGGTAGCTGGGCGAAGCCTGGTGGCGATCATGGCCTAGGATCGCGTTCGCAGTGGAAGGGCCGTGTGGCTGGCCAAGGCTGGTGCTCCCGCTGGGGTTCGTCGTGACGGCTCTCTTGGCGGGGTGCGGGCCCGCTCAGCAGACGCAGCAGTCCTCCGGTGCCCCGAGCGCATCCTCTTCCGGAGGCGCCGCCGCCGTAGTTAGCGGTTCTCTGCAGCTCAGTGGGGCGATCGCCGAGCAGGTGACCACCGGTGCCCAACTTCCGTCGGCCGGCTGCCACCTTGCGGGCGGCGAACCGCCCGAACCGCTCCTCAGCGAGGTGGACTTCGGCTCCGGCCCTTCCCTCATCGTTGTGCAGTTCCTGGGGGCCCTGGGTACCACCAAAATGCCCCTTCCCGGCGAGGGACCGCCCGCCGTCATCACCGTGAAGCTCGCATCCGGCCCGGAGTGGGGGGCCGGTCAGGACTGGCCAGACAGCCAAGGGACGCTCACGCTGTCCCGGGGTTCAGATGGGGCGGTCGAGGCGCAGATCACCGCCACGTTCGTGCCCGTCCGAGATGCCACGGAGAACCTGCAGATCGTCGGCCAATGGCAATGCTAGGGAGAACCGTCGCTGGTCGACCCCAGCTTTGACGCTCGCGGACAACGACCCGAGGCCGCTTGTGGTGCACGTAGC
>Ga0187771_10000988_pt1 | contig 18592 bp, 16 predicted proteins | sample 0116_SJ02_MP15_1_FD_133139 | JGI IMG/M metagenome (GOLD analysis project Ga0187771, IMG submission 133139) | Tropical peat soil microbial communities from peatlands in Department of Meta, Colombia - 0116_SJ02_MP15_10_MG | ecosystem: Environmental > Terrestrial > Soil > Wetlands > Peat | place...
AAGCCCAGCAACAGCCTTTATATTCACCAGAAGCCACGCTTTATTGCAACAGGGTAGGGGCACCAGCGCCGATAAGGCGCAGGATGACGAGGCTCCGGTGGTTTTACACTTAGGGATACTTCGCCGGTAGCCGGCGCCGGAGATTCGTCGGCGAACATTACGGCGTGGATCTTGGTAATCCCCGTGTGGCACTTCTCTTGTTAGGCCGGCCGCGCGCGCTGCCCTCAACGATTAGCAAAGAGTAGCCGACAAGTCATTGCTAGTGGCACGTGCGCGACGAGGCCGCAGCCGACAAGGCGCGGCCGCTGTTCAAAAGGGGTATCTGTGATGTATCATCCGCTTCCTTAGCCCCGAGATTCGCGGCGGATATGTGACGGAAAAAGGAGGTACTCTTTGAGCACACTCGGAAAAGCAGTTCGGTTGGAAAGGCTGAAGAACCCCGGGTCGGGGCGCATTCTCACCGTTGCGCTGGATCACGCCCCGAGCTACGGTCTGCTCAATGGCTTAGAGGACATCCGTCGAGTTGTCGAGCAAGTCGCCAGCGGCGGTCCTGATGCGATTATGTTGATGAAAGGAACCGCAGAACGCTGCTTTGAGCCCTATGCTGGACGGATCGCTCTGATCCTGAAGTGCTCCACCTTGTCCCCTTTTCACTCCGAGCAGGACGTCTGGGTAAGCTCGGTGGAGGACGCCCTCCGGTTGGGCGCTGACGCCGTCGCGATGGCCGTGACAATTGGCAGCCCACAGCAGCCGCAGATTCTGGTTAACCTGGCGGCGCTGGTGCGTGAGGCGGAGCGAGCAGCTATGCCAGTCATCGCTCATGCTTACCCGAATGGAGCACTGGTTCCGCCTGGCGAACGTTACTCTTTGGAGCGGGTGGCTTATGCAGCCCGGCTGGCCATGGAACTGGGGGTGGATATCGTCAAGACCTTTTACACTGGCACCTCCGAAAGCTTTGCCGAGGTCGTTGATAGGGCCGCTCCTGCGCGCGTGGTGGCTGCCGGGGGACCGCGGTTAGAGACTGAAGTTGACGCTTTGCGAATGGCCCACGACGTAATGCAGGCGCGGGCGGCCGGGATAACTTATGGCCGAAATATCTGGCAGAGTGAAAGGATAGGCCCTATGATTCGTGCCCTGCGTCTGGTGGTTCACAGCAACATCTCAGTGGAAGAGGCCTTAGAGAGCCTTCAACACACTGATCACACCACCGGGCCCTCCCTGCCTCGCAGCCAGCCAATCCGCCATAGCCCGTAAAATAATCGAAAACGAGACAGCGCCTGGATCAGGATGGCCGAGGGACCGTTCCCCCAGGCGACTTGCACGACCCACGCGGCAGATCATGTTCGATGTTCTCTCGGCTGCAGCCTCGGCAGCGGTCGCAGCCTTCGTGACAGCTCCAAGAAGGGTATCTTCCGAGTCGGAGATTGACTCACCCGCGCCCGCGACTGCATCAAGCACTGTCTTGTCTCCCAGTCTTGCCTTGCCTGCACTGGAGACCGACGATTCCATGGCTTTCAAAAAGAACTTAAACTCTCGGGGACCGAGTCGCGCGAAGCCCTTCAGCGAACGAGCAGCTGCCATGAACATCTTCCCAAACACTACGCCACTCGCCCCTCCTGTGGCAGCCATAAAGGCCATTCCGGCTTCGTCGAGCAACCTGTCCATACCGGCTTGTGCGTCAAGTTCACCCAGTTTGGCAAGGACAGCTTCGAATCCAAGCTGCATTGTGATCCCGTGATCGCCATCGCCGAGCGCCGCGTCCAGTGAATTGAGGTGCGCTTCCTCTGCCGTTATTCTCCCAGCCGCAAATTTAATGACTTCCCGGAAGGCCTGCGCATCGATTCCCGATTCAAACATGTGCTACACCTGTACCAGCGCAGGGCATTCTGCCGGCGCCAGAAGTAGACGCCTGAGTTCGGCGTCTAAACGCATGAAGGTGACTGAGCATCCAGCCATATCGAGTGAGCTGGCATAGTTCCCAACATAGGAACGTACGGCCGACAAGCCTGCGTCTTTCAGCGTTCGGCTGACAGCACGGAACACAATAAACAACTCCGAGAGCGGCGAAGCTCCCAGTCCATTTACGAGAACCGCGAACTCATCGACTGCTTTAGCGGAAAGGTCCGCCAGTAGTCGATGCACGATCTCTGCCGCAATCTCGTCGGCGCTACGCATCGGACCGCGTTGCACGCCGGGCTCGCCGTGTAATCCCATCCCAATTTCAATCTCGTTTTCAGATAGGTGAAAAATCGGCCGGCCTGAGGCTGGAATAATGCAGGAACTCAGGGCCACTCCCATGCTACGGCAATTCTCATTGGCCCGTTCCGCCGAACTCGTGACTTCTCGAAGCGTTCCTCCTTCTTCAGCTCGGGCCCCTGCCACCTTGATCACAAACAAGTCACCCGCGATACCGCGCCGTTCTCCCTTCCTCTCGGGCGGAGCAGATGCAACATCATCCGAGACACGCACGGTCGCGACAAAGACCCCCTCCTGTTGCAGCATTTCCGCCGCCATATCAAAATTAAGGACATCCCCGGAATAGTTCCCATAGATAAACAGAACTCCGGCGCCACCATGAGCAAGCTTGGCAGTCTCGTAGATCGGCGGGGGCGGTGGTGAGGTGAAGACGTTGCCCGCGACACTGGCATCAGCCATCCCTCGCCCCACGTAACCGGCAAACATCGGCTCGTGCCCACTCCCGCCTCCGGTCAAAACTGTTACTTTTCCGGATATCGGAGCTTCTTTGCGCACCACCGCCAGGTGGCCGTTGACCTTGCGGAGATACTGGGGAAAAGCTAATACCAAACCTTCGATGGCTTCCAGGGCAACTTTTCTTGGCTCGTTGATGAGCTTTTTCATGTCGACCGGAATTTCCTTTGTCGCATTGCGGACGGCAAAAACATACCACACCCTGCCGCTAACAGCCAAGTCACTCCACGCGCGAGTTGCGGACGGGCGGTCGGCTCAGAAACAATCCGGTCGCTCAATTGACGATGAGTTACCCTTCAGAAAAGGCTCGGCATTGGTTCAGCTTAGAACGTATTGAATTCTCAACGGACATTGAATGTTCACTTAGTGCATAACTGCCCGAGGCATGACCCTGACCTGGCCGGGTTTTTGTACCACCGGAAGTGAGAGAGTTTGCAGGTTTGATCGGACCGGGTTTTTGTTATGATCGTTGGGGAAGGCTCTGTCTGATATTATGGACCGCCGTCCCCAGTGCTAGGAAGTGCAAGGCATGAGCCGCCAGGACGCGGCATTTGCCGAGTCCGAATTGAGAAAATCACCAGATTAGTCGAGACCGAGGCAACACATGCAAACTATTCTCACGAATTGCCGCACGGCAAGAATACCGGCCGCCGTCTTCGCGGTATTCGCAATGCTCGTTGCGAGTACTCAACTGCTGGCTGCTCCCCCGCAAGCTGGCAGCGGTAGCGCGGGTGTTTACCCAGTGAAGATCAGCTCGAACGGCCGCTACCTAGTCGACCAGAAAAATGTTCCCTTCCTGATCGTTGGTGATACGCCGCAAGGATTAATGGGACGCTTAACCGAAGCCCAGGCCGAATTCTACTTTGCCGACCGGCAGGCGCACGGATTTAATACTATGGGGTGGATTGACGTGGCCTGCGCCGGCCCGGACTATCGCGACAACAAAGAAGCCACCACCCCGGACCGCATTCGCCCTTACACCGGGTTTGTTGCCGGCGGAACCGATTTCACTCATTACGATTTGACCAAGCCCAACGAGGCCTACTTCGCCCGGCTCGACCACGTCGTCATGCTGGCGGCGAAGCACGGCCTGCTGGTCTTCATCGATCCCATCGAGACGATCGGGTGGCTCCCCACCTTGCGCAACAATGGGCTTGCCTCCGCCTATTCCTACGGACAGTATCTCGGCCGGCGCTACAAGCGTTTCGCCAACGTGGCTTGGTTGAACGGCAATGACTTCAATAGCTGGATGGATCCCAAGGATGACGCCTTGGTTCAGGCGGTTGCAAAAGGAATTAAATCCGAGGACCCGGTCCACCTTCATTCCGTCGAGTTGAACGTGCACACAAGCTCTTCCTTGGATGATCCCACCTGGGCGCCACTGATTGCGCTGAACGGTACTTATACGTATTCGCCGACTTACATGCAGATGCTGCACAGCTACAATCAGACTCCAGTGATGCCGACCTACCTGCTCGAGGCGCATTATGAACTGGAGCCTGTCGGCGACCCTCCGGATTTCGGGACGCCCTCGGTGGTCAGGCGCGAAGAATATTGGACCATGCTGAGCGGCGGGACAGGGCAATTCTACGGTAACAAGTACACCTGGAGTTTTGTTCCAGGCTGGGAGTCCCATATTGATACGGTGGGGGTAACCCAGCTTACGATCTGGAAAAAGTTCTTCTCTTCCCTGCCCTGGCAGAACCTGATCCCGGATCAGGACCACAAAGCAGTTACCGCTGGCCTGGGGACATGGGGCACTTTCCAGACGCGGGTCAGCCAGAGCGATTATTGCACGGCCGCAAAGACTCCTGACGGCTCCTACGTAATCGTCTACCTGCCGACGGCGCGGACCGTCACTGTCAATATGGCTAGTTTGAAGGCGTCTGCCCATGCCAAGTGGTTCGACCCTACGAATGGGACCTATACGAACGTCCCCGGAGGGCCAGTGGCCAACACCGGAGCACGTCAATTCACGCCTCCAGGCAAGAACCACGAGGGCGCCGACGACTGGGTGCTGCTGCTGGCTGCGTCGGGCTCGTCCCGCCACTAGGTCTAGAGTGAGCATGGCAAGATTTAAGGTCCGTTGTGAACATGGCGGCCTCGCCAGCAAGGTTGCGCAACGCTACAAAAGTCCACCTTCAGTCTCGAGGCCAGCGAGGCTAAGAGGGTCGCCGATGGCTGCCCAAGGTGAAATTATTGAAGAATACTCTCGGAACGCCAGAGTTGTACCGATATTGCACTCATCATCGTTAAGGTGGTGCGAGGGCAAGTCACACTGAGCACTTAATTCTTCTCGAGCACCAGAACCCAGTCCGGTGCCCCCTTACTGTTTGCACCGGGCGTAGTGAAGGTGTGAGTACCTGAGTTGTTCACCGTACCGATGATTCTGAACGCACCGTTAGTGGGATCGTACCAGCGTGCGCGCGAGACTCCAGCTCCGCTTCCCATCTTCGACATGTTCACGGTCAACTGGAACCTTTGGCCGCTTTCGCCGGGGTAGTAGCATAGACCCAGGGAACCATCACCGGCGAGCGCTGCGGATACATACGCGAAATCGTCCTTCCCAGGTGTCCCCAACTGGCTCGTCAGGAACGTATGCGACCAGTCCGGAATCAGATCGTACCAACGGCGGGCTTTGAAAAAGGTCGTACAGTGTTCGGCTTGCTCCACCCCCGGGGTTTTTCCGAGCCACTTCATTGGGTCGTCGACACAATCAGGAGAGCCGAGAATGCCGAACCCGGACCCGCCATTCAACACGGTCCCCCATACCTGTTGCCTCATTCTCAGCGGGGGGGTGGGGCTGGGCTTCGGATCTCCGAACGTACAGTGTTCGTAGAAGGTCTCGAAAATGCACGTCGGCATCACAGGATTAACCATATTGTAGTGAGACCAGGTCGCCCACTGAGGAGCGTGATATTGATACCAGGCGTTAAGATTTACCCAGCGATGACCCGCATCATAGAGCTTGTGAGGGCCTGTCGAATCGGTACTCCAATCCGGCGGCCCACCGATCCAGTCGATGGTCATCAACCGATCCGGCATGTACTTCATGAGACCACTTACAACACTGTCAACCTGCGGCCAAACTACCCTGTCATTTCCCAAGACGAAATTGACATGCGAGTAGTTCTTGTAGCGATTGCCCCAAAACTCACCCCATTGTCGCATCTCGTCGGTTGAATGCTGTGCAGGATCGAAGTCGCCCGAACCAGGATTATATGCGCAACTAAAAGGATCCAGAAACAGATATATGGCGTGATTTGCCGCGGACCGGACCATGGCGTCAACCGACGCGACATAAGCTGGATTCAGATTCTGTGGTTTCCAGCTCGTCCCGTTGAGTAGCATCAAATTCCCTCGGCCATCAACGGAATCGCTCGCAGGACGATCGTACAACATGTCGCCCTTCCCTGGTATCAGATTAAAGCCGTTGATAGCGACCCAGGCGAAATTGAAATGCCTTGCCTGTCGGTCCGCGAAGTACGCCTCTAATCTATCAGGGGTCGCCCAATGTACGAGGTTCTGCGGACAAACGCCCGCGATGAAAAAGGGCGTTCCGGTTTCATCCTCAAGCAGATGCGGGTTCCGAGATCGAGTTCGAAGCTTCGGCAGCCGACGGTCCACATCCTTGCTTGCGCCGTCCATACCGCCGTGCACCCCCAGGCGTTCCCCGGATCCTACCCGCGCCGCCATGATCGAGGTGTGCAGCGCAGGCGCGATCACCCCTCCTAAAGCGACAAACACAAATACGCTTGTCCAATAAGTGATGTAATTATTCTTTTGCATGGAACCTCCTCCGCTAATGGCGTCTCTTCACCCGCACCTCACGCCCGCGGGGTTCGTCCGCGCTGGCCGTTTGCGGCGGTTAGTAGAGCATACTCCCCGAAGTGGCGAGTATCACGTCGAAATTCTGTCCAGGAGGACGGGCAGAAGCAGGCGACAGGGCCATGATCCTCATTTTGCCTTGTGTGACTTCCGGCTACCGAAGTAGAATGTCGCTCGAATCGGAACGGGCTGCCCAAACAATATGGGCTCCAAGCGATCTTGAGCACATCACCATCAAACCCGCCAGTCGTCTCGATCACGGATGTCCCGCGCCTGCGCCGTGTGCTGGGTTTGTGGGATCTCATCCTCTACGGGATCGTCGCCGTCACACCCAGCGCGCCGGTAACGGTCTTCGGGCTTGCGCTCCTGATGTCAAAGGGGCACGCCGTCGATACCATTCTCCTGGCTATGGTGGCGATGGTCTTGACGGGGTTCAGCTATGGGCGGATGGCAGCCCTCTACCCCGCGGCCGGTTCGGCCTATACGTATGTGGGGCGCGGCCTTAATCCTCACCTGGGCTTCCTGGCCGGCTGGGCTATGCTGCTGGATTACCTTGTGATACCGCTCTTCTGCGTGATCTATGGGTCGTTGTCGATCCAGCGGCTGTTTCCACAGATCCCGTTCGTGATCTGGTCGGCGTTCATCGCGGGAGCCATGACCTATTTGAACCTGCGCGGCATCCGCTCGACCGCCCGCGCCAATCAAGTCTTGATTAGCTTAATGATGGTCGTGTTGTTGGCGTTCATCTTTCTCGCCATACGCTTCATCCTTCGGCAGCATGGCTGGGCCGGATTATTCACGCTGCAGCCCTTTTTTAACCCCCGCACTTTTCACTTCGGCTCGCTCGCCACGGCAACGTCTTTCGCCGCACTGACGTATCTTGGCTTCGACAGCGTCACGACGTTGGCGGAAGATGTCCACAATCCCCGGCGCAACGTGCTGTGGGCCACCGTCCTTGTCTGCGCATTCACAGGAATCTTTGGAGGACTGCTCGTTTATCTCGCCCAGATCGTTTGGCCAGACTATTCCACATTCTCTAACATCGAGACAGCCTTCATGGATGTAACAAGGCGGGTGGGCGGGCCGCTCCTTTTTCAGGCCATGGCCGTCCTTCTGGTGATTGCCAACGTGGGCTCCGGATTAACGGGACAGGTGGGCGCGGCACGGCTGCTCTTCGGCATGGGACGGGACAATGTTCTGCCGCGGCGCATCTTCTCTTACCTCGATCCCAAGCGCAACACCCCCACACGTAATATCTGGCTGATCGGCATCGTGGCCTTCGTCGGGGCGCAGTTCATGAGTTACGAGCTTACTGCGGAGATCCTGAACTTCGGCGCCTTTCTGGGCTTCATCGGCGTCAATGTCGCCACCCTTTGGCAGTTCTATGTCTTGGACCAGACGGGGCGCTCCAAGAAGTTCCTTGCCGACGCGTTGGTTCCAGGTCTTGGCGCTTTGTTCTGCTTCACAATCTGGTGGGGACTCGCCGCGCCCGCTAAAATCGCGGGAGGAATCTGGTTTATGGTGGGCCTGGCTCACAGCGCCATCCGCACGCGAGGTTTCCGCACCCGGCCCGCCATGATTGACTTCAGTGATTCGTAGAACCGGATTGCCTGTCATGCTGCTACAACGGACTGCGGTACGAATCGTTTTAAGTATTCATACGATTCATCCAGCTCTCCCAGCAGCTTGTCTTCGGGAAATTCGAAAGGATGAATCAACTCCGGAAAGAGGTAAACCTCTTCGGCGCCGCACTGTTCTAAGGCCTCGACCACTTTTTCAATCCGGATAACGCCTTCGTCGTTGTGGGCTTTGGTGAAACTCCAGTGCCGGTCCCAAAGGCCGTCCATTTGCTGGAGATGAATCATGGGCGAGCATTTGCCCAGCTCCCTCAGCCACAAGTACGGGTCGCGGTCCTCGCCCGTCTGCTCGTAGCCGCATTGATGCCCAATGTCTAAGAGAAAATACACCGGAACGGGGACGTTCTCGTTGAAGCGGTCGTAAAGCACCATCGCCTCGTCCAGATGAATGAGCATCTCCCGGCCGATGGGGGTGGGTTCCCAACAGACGAACTTGAGGCCCTGATCGGCGGCATAGCCTGCGAAGGCGCGCATCCCCTCCACCAGCGTGTCCATTAGGAATTCCCGTTTACCCGGATCGCGATAATCTCTCATGCTCGCCGCCGCGATCGGGCCGCCGACTCCTTGCGCTCCCAACTCGGCGGCCGTGATGGAAGCCAAGCGGCACCATTCCAATGCGTCCCTTCGCAGCTCCGGGAATGGATGAAGCAATAAGTTGTACGCGTAAGCACCGCCCCCAATGAAGGCACTCTGGACTTCGAACCCGTACTTGGCCGAAGCCTCCCGGACTTTTGCCGCCATCGCCCTTCTGGCGTCCGGGCTGGTGCGGGGATCCAGCAGGTCAAAACAGAACTGAACGTATTTCAAACCCCAGCGTTGCGTCACCTGCCTGCCCCACTCATCGGGCTCGGGCCAGCGCTTGGCCGCATAGATTAGATTGATTCCAAGATGCAATCTCATCAGATCATTCTCCTTCTGTCACCATCTCGACTCTCCCGCGGAGAGAGAAAGCTGTGCCGGCCCGAACATGCTCAGAAAACGGCAATGGGATTAAACAGCGACCCCGTGCCCCCGGGCAAGCGGAGCGGAGCGGCCATCACCAGGAATTCCCAGCGTTTTTCTGCCTCGCAGAGATTGACCAATTCTTCGAACTGGAGGCTGTCGGCACATGCCATCCCCATAGCAGCGATCTGCAGAGCATGGACGGGATAAGCAACTCCTTCGACGTGGCTGGGCACCGTTTCGCCGTCGCCATCCGGGAAGAAAGCCGCGACCTTGCGTTCGTGGAGCATGAGCATCGTTTCCGCGTGCAAGCCGGCTTTGCCCTCGCCATCGTAGCCATTATTCCAGGGCCCCAGCTCAAGCCGTCGCCGATGGTGCCCGGTGCGGAAAACGAAGACATCGCCCTCGTCGAGTCGTACACCCTGCGCCCTCTCCGCCGCTTCAAGCTCCGCAGTGGTGACGGCCTCTCCAGGCTCGAGCCACTTGACGCCGCGCAGTCGTGGAATGTCGAGCAGCACCCCGCGGCCGACGATGCCGTGCGCGTAAGCGGTAATATCCTGCAGCGTGGGTCCGCGAGAAGTCACGGCACTGGCGGGTTTTCCGTTATAAAGCTTGCCTCGATACGCAATGTGGCACAACGCGTCGATGTGCGTGAAGCAGTCACCGTGAAACTCGCTCGCTAGGTAATCCGTCGAGAACTGCGGCTCGCCAAGGTCCGAGGGGATGTCAAAATGCTGAACCATGTAGTGCGCGGCAGGGTGCGGATTGTCAGGCCCCGCTGTTTTGTTGATAGGAACAGCCATCGAGACGGACCGGCCCGAACGCACCAATCCGGTTGCGCGCCGCACCTGCTCAGGGCCGACGTAGTTGAGCGTCCCGCGCTCGTCGTCCGGTCCCCAGCGGCCCCAGTTGCACACGGTGTTAAACAAGTTGTCGAATTCTGCCTTTGGAACGTATCGAGGGTTTGTTTTAGCCATCGCTCTCTCAGCCTCTATTTTTGTACGTCAATTTGGATTGAGAAAAACGCTCTTACGCGGAGGAGGAAGCGCGGCCCCACGCCGCGATCCAGTTCGAGATTTCGGATTTCAAACCGAAGATTTCAAATGCCTTCAAGAATCAGCAGCCGCTAATGGAGGCCGGCATTCAACAATCGCGATCGGCATTCGGAAATCACAAATCAATCGCAATTCACGAATCACAAATCACCAATGAGCAGGCCGCCGTGCCCAGCCCCCCGCGGCACGATGGGCCAGATATCAACCACCACATCCTTCTCAACCACATGGTAGGCATCGTAAAGGTTCACGGTGGTCGGGGCGTAGCCCGGAATCAGCTCGACAGTATCGCCCAGCTTCAGGCTGCAGCGCTCGTCCACGTCAAACAGTGCGTGCTCCTCCGCGAAATACCGCGCTTGGTAAAACGGGTAATCGAGCAAAGTGGGAAGAACAAAGTCGATTCCGACAGACTTGCGTCCCGAGTCGAGGACAATTGTACGGCCGTGCTGAATCACGACTGTCCCAAGCACAGTGAGAGCTCGCGAGAATCCCGGCACTAGGTTTCCGTGAAAGTTATCCATGAACACGTAGGACCCCGCCTGGATTTCGGTCACGCGAGGATTGTTGCCCGTGATGTCATACGTGCCGGTTCCGCCCGCTGAGACCGCTTCACAGGCAAAACCTGCCGCCGACAGTCGATCGATTACGGTTCCCAGGTAGTCCATCGCAGCGCAGGCTTTCTGGATCCGCGTGGCGCGATCGGGCTCGAGCATGCAATGGCCTTCGTAGCCCTGGAGGCCACGGAACCTCAGGCCGGGGAGTTTTACGAGGTGCTGGGCCAAGGCCACCGCCTCGTCGGCCGAGCGCACCCCCCCGCGGCCCATTCCTACGTCGACCTCGATCAAAACCTCCAACGTGCTACCCGCAGCTTGTACTGCGCCGGACAGGTCATCTGCATTCTGGGGGTGGTCGACGGCCACTGTGAGTCTCCCATGCCTCGCCGCTCTAGCCAGCGCACCGATTTTCTCCCGCCCTCCTACCTGGTTGGCAATCAACACGTCTCGAATGCCGGATTGACTCATGACAATGGCTTCCCAGACGGTGGCCGTGCAAACGCCTATAGCCCCTGCTTCGATTTGCAAGCGTGCGAGTTCCGGACTCTTCTGGCACTTCACATGCGGCCGCAGCTTGGCCCTCATGGTAGAAAGCCGTTGGGTCATGAACTGGATGTTCCGGCGGGCGACATCGAGATCCATGATTAACGCCGGGCTGGTCAGCTCGCGACGGGAGCGCCCGAGCGCCGAGCCGTAGGCCCTGCGAACGTAATCACACCAGAGATTCATCATGGGTTGCCGGTCTCCAATTAAATCCAGGCGGCTTTACGCCCCCATCTACCCGTGTAGTTATCCCTCACAGCCACAACGACCGCCCCTGCCGCCAGAGGCAATGGCGGGGGTGAACTCGTCGCTACTTATCAGGCGCGTCGTGAATGGTCCCATACTTATAGAGGAATCGATGTCTTTCAGAGCGCACGAACTCCTCCGGAATCGGGATCACTTTTTCCCGGCCGCCCGCTGCCAGCATCATGCGAGCCGCCTTCTCAAGAATCTGATTAGCGACCAAAGCCTCCTCGAGGTCCCGGCCGCAGCAAAGAACGCCGTGATTTGAAAGAAGCACAGCATTCTCCTCGCCTATCGAAGCGGCAACCACTTCGGCGATTCTCTTGTGCTGCCCGGCGGGCACGTATTCGGCGCAGCGAACTTCGCCCCCGATGACCTGCGCCATATCTTCGACGAAAACCGGGATGCTCTGATGCAAGCAGGAGACCGCAGTCGCGTAAGGAGAGTGGCTGTGAATGATGGCCCCGGCATCTCTTTTTTTGATGAGCACAGCGCGATGAATCTCCGTTTCCGAGGACGGAACCCGATGTCCTGCTACGACCGTTCCATCAAGGGAGACCGTGACGAAGTCGCTCGGCTCGATCACGGTATATTGCACGCGGCTAGGCGTCACGATGAATCCCTCGGGCACACGCACGCTCATATTTCCCCAGGTGCCGACGAAGTATCCTAGCTCCTGGAGGCAGCGGCACTTCGCAATCATTTCTGCCTTTACGGCAAGGTTCTTGTCGTCAGTCATATTCACCGGCTCTTATCAATAATTTCAGCGCGCCGGTCCCAGAGATCCATCTGTCTATCGGCAATCTGCTTGTAGACCTCGTAGAGTTCGTGATAGAGCCGAGTGTTACGGGCGTTGGGTTCATAAAATCGCGCCGTCCGCACCGAGTGCGCGACGCCCTCTTGCGCATCCTTGTACGTTCCTACGGCAATCCCTATATTGAGGGCTGCCCCCTTGGCGCCGAATTGTGACCCATCCGGCACGCTCACGGGTTTGCCGAGGCAGTCCGCCACGATCTGACACCAGACGGGGCTCCTGGCTCCGCCTCCGGAAAGAAACACGACCTTCGGCTCAATGGGCATGTTCCGGTAGCAATCCAACGTGGCGAACGCTACGCCTTCATAGATGGAGCGCAGCAGATGCCTGCCGCCATGACTCAGATTCAGGCCGGTGAAGCTTGCCCGCGCGGTCGGCTTCACGAAGGGACCGCGTTCTCCTCCAGGGAATAGATAGGGATGAAAAATCACCCCTTCGGACCCGGCGGGAATCGCTTCCACCACCGCGTCCAAGTGTTCATATAGGCCCCCGGCGGACTCCCGCCCCTCCAGGGTGAGGCTCGTTCCCAACTCCTTCAGAAACCAATCCAGGTTTGGCGTCGCGGTCATGGCCGCCAGCATCCGCATCCAGCGCCCTTTGACCCCGTGGCAGAGAGTCATGCCGACCATTTGCGGTTTGAGAATCGGCTCCTGCATGATGATTTGGTGAATCCCTGCCGTACCGAGGACCGAACATGCCTGGCCGTGTTCGATCGCGCCCGTCCCTAAGGCACAGGCGGCAACATCCATGGGCCCCGAACCCACACTGATTCCTTTGGGCAGATTCAGTTCCGTCGCAATCTTTGGGAGGAGCGTTCCAACGTTCTCCACCGTTGGCTTCACGGGAGGAAACTTGCAGCAAAGGTCCTCAATCCCGAAAATCCGAAACAGCTCCGGATCGTATCGCCGAGTCGCCATGTTCAGCATGGTGAGGGACTCGTCCGTCTCATCGCTGCTGACGGTCCCGGTGAGCTTATAAAACAACCAGTCTTTGGCGTGAAAGATAACGCGGGCTCTTTGGAGCGAGTCCGGCTCGTTCTCGCGCAGCCAGAGGAGCTGAGCGGCTTGCGAGCCCGTAAAAACCGAGGTGCCGCAAATCTCGAAGGCCCGATGCGCAATCCCTGCCGCGTGCAAACGATCGACGATCTTCCCGGCTCGGCCATCGCACCACAGAATTCCGCCACGAACGGGATTGCCCGCCGGGTCGATGATCCATGTTCCGTCCCCCGTGGAGGTGACGCCGATGCCGGCTATTTCCTGCCTCTTCTCTCCCAATTGGGCTGCAACTTTGCCCAGGCAAAGCTTTACCAGCTCGCAGAGTTGCGTCATGTCTTGTTCAATCCACAAAGGCTCAGGGCGGCGCAGCGGCATGGGGCATTCGTGGGAAGCCCGTTCATTGCCCAGACAGTCAAACACGACGGCCTTGACCACCGAAGTCCCCGCGTCCACACCGATCAGCAATCGGCCTTCTTGCATTTGACCTGTGTCCCCCTCATGGGCACTTACGCATTGCGGCCATCGGGGGCACTCGGCAATTGAATGTCCTCGCGGCGGGGCTATGATAATCCACTTCGCGCCAAGTAACAAGAATTCGACCATCCAGCGCCTAGGGTTATCGTGGGAGGTCCAGAGAGCCCACTGGCGCCCTGAGGGTCCGCACATCGTGCTGCGGAGGTAAGGCTTCCAATCTAGTGCCCGCTTCGTCGCGGTGCACGCTGGTCCGCATGATGATGGCTCCACTGCCGCTCCAAGGGTCGATAACCTCGGGCCTGCGGCGTTGCATGCGCACTCATCGCTGTTGCGTTCTTGTCAGCAAAGTGGCATAAATCTGGTTCCCTTCCTCAGCGGGAGGAGGGGGAAAAACATTCCGACGGCTCAGAAGGACGCCGAGTGAGGATTTCATGAACCAGAATCTAACCCGAAAATTCGCATTGACGGTGATTCTTTTCCCCTGCACCGCCGCTCTTCATGCTGCTGATGCCGCCTACCCAATCAAAACAAGTCCGAACCATCGGTACTTCGTGGACCAAAACAATCGTCCGTTTCTAATGCAGGGTGATTCCGCCTGGTCTCTGCTGGTCGACGCCACCAAGGCCGAAGCCGAACAGTATCTCGAAAATCGGCGCCGCAAGGGATTCAACACGGTCATCGTGAATCTGATCGAGCATAAGTGGAACGGACCCACGAATCGCGACGGCGAGGGACCTTTCCTGGTGCCTGGTGATTTTGGCACTCCTAACCAGAAGTACTTTGAGCATGCGGATTGGGTGATTCGCAAAGCGGGGGAGAAAGGGATTCTGATCCTGCTCCTGCCCATTTTTCTCGGATACCAGGGAACCGACGAAGGCTGGATTGAGGAAGCTCTGGCCAATGGCCCCGCAAAGTGTCATGCCTGGGGGGCTTTTATCGGAAAGCGTTATAAGGATTTCGATAATATCGTTTGGATGATGGGATCGGATCGCAGACCTGGCGCTGCCCTCAAGGATGTGAACGCCATCGTGGCGGGTCTCAAGGAGTATGACCGGCGGCATCTCATCACCGCGCAGGGCCCGCCGGAGGATTCCGCCGTCGACGACTACGGGCAGACCGGTTGGTTGGATTTCAACACCACGTACACTTATGAGATAGTCCATCATAAGCTGGTGTCAGACTACAGTTACAAGCCGGTAATGCCTTTCGTTTTGGTAGAGTCGACCTACGAAGGTGAGTATAACGCTAGTGCCGTCCAGATCCGACGGCAGGCCTACTGGGCCATACTGTGCGGAGCCACTGGCCAATTTGTGGGCAACTACCCGCTCTGGCGCTTCGCTCCCGGTTGGCAGGCCGCCATGGACGCCACTGCCTCGACGGACATGGTGATCGCGCTGCGTCTATTCCAGTCGCGGGCCTGGTATGACCTTGTGCCCGACCTCAAGGGCCCCAATGTCGGCGGGTCACCCACCGCCCCGATGCACCGCGAGGTGGTCACAGCGGGAATCGGAGAACGGAATGGGCTTGATTACGTGGCCGCAGCTCGAACTTCGGATGGCGCGACAGTGATGGCATACTTGCCCAGCGGCCGCACAGTGACAGTGGAAATGTCAGAGATATCCGGCAGTGGGGCGAAGGTGTGGTGGTTCAATCCCCGTACGGGAAACGCGACCGCATCCGGCGAGTTTCCTACCCAAGGGTCTCGTCAGTTTACGCCGCCGGCAGAAGGCGATTGGGTCCTAGTGATCGATGACGCGGCTCGCAAACTGCCTGCCCCAGGAGCGGGAAACCAGAAATAAGGGCAAGCCTTCTGCGCAGCTCATTCGCTGCGCTCAAGGTCCCAGGGACACTGATTTCTTAACACCTTTTCCAGAGAATCCTGATAGAAATTCTCGTAAGACCGGAATAGGCTTTAAACGGGAACAGCCTGTTACGTCGAGGAATTGATAGCATCAATCGGCCTGCGACCCGCCCAAGCGACTGAGAACCACTGTTGTGATCGTCGCGAACGCGGGCCCAGGGCGCACCCGATGTCGAACCGCTACACTGAACCGCCTGGGTTGATCTCCGGGGAGAGTGAGGAAGAAAGATGGCGATGAAGAAGTTCATTAATCGGCCGGAAGAGATTGTTCACGAACTGTTGCAAGGCTACGTTGCGGCTTACTCACACAAGGTCCGCCTGGCGGGCGATTACCTCGTGGTACGTGCCGTGCCCAAGGAGGCAGGCAAAGTGGGAATCGTGACGCTGGGTGGAAGCGGGCACGAACCGGGGCTAAGCGGATTTGTGGGAATGGGGATGTTGGACGTGAGCGTGCCCGGTGAAATCTTCGCCGCCCCGGGTGCACCCCGCTGCCTGGAAGCGCTCAAGCTCGCCGATCGGGGTGCGGGCGTTCTCTTCGTCGTGCTCAACCATGCAGGAGACGTTCTGGCGGCCAATCTCACCCTGCAAATGGCTCGCAAACAGGGTTTGAACGTCAAGGAGATCCTGACACACGAAGACATCTCTTCGGGCCCGCGGGAGAAACCGGAAGAACGCCGTGGGCTGGTGGGATTCTTACCTGTTTACAAGATCGCCGGGGCGGCTGCGGAGGAAGGCCGTTCCCTGACGGAAGTGCACGCGATTGCTGATCGTCTGGAGCGCAACATGCGTACGTTGGCCGTGGCTGTCAAGACGGCTACGCACCCTTCCACCGGCCAAGCCATTTTCACCCTGGGCGACGACGAGATGGAAATCGGCATGGGTCAGCATGGGGAGGCGGGGACCGGCCGCATGAAACTGAAAAGCGCCGACGAGACGGCTGAGATTATGCTCTCCGCATTGCTGGCGGATCTCGAGGTGAAGGAAGGGGAAGACCTCCTGGTGATCCTGAATGGGGCGGGAGCGACCACTCTGATGGAGCTCTTTATCGTCTTCCGGAGGGTGAGCAAGCTGCTCGAGGCGCGGGGGGTTCGGCTGGCTCGAGGTCTAGTGGGCGAGTTCATCACTACCCAAGAGCAAGCGGGATTCCAGATGTTCATTGCCCGGATGGACTCGGAACTCCTGCGCCTGTGGGATGCGCCTTGCGACACGCCTTACTACGTCGTGCGCTAAGGCATTTGGCGGGGTACACGCGCCGCAACATGTTGCAGATGCCATTTTTCGGCAGCCTGGTTAGACAGGCACTTGCCGACCTGAAGGTCGGCGCTACGATTCAGCCATGATATCTGCGGTGGGTTTACAAGAATGGAAAGCCATGCTGTGCGGCGCCATTGCTGAGGTCAGGGCCGCACACGCGTTGCTTTCGGAACTCGACTCTACTTGTGGCGACGGAGACCACGGTACGACGATGTTACGGGCGGCAAACCTGGTCGCAAGGTGCGTCGAGCGAAGCTCCGGCAAAAGTCTCGAGGGGTTCCTGGGCGACGTCGCCTGGACTTTAATGGGCTTGGATGGCGGCGCCACGGGGCCGTTGCTGGGCAGCTTCTTTTTGGGAGTTTCAGAAAGCATCGGCTCAGGGAACGAGTTGGATGCGCGCTCCCTGGCTGAGGCCTTCGAAGCGGGAGTGGCAGCCTTGACGCAGCAGAGCCGCGCGCATGTGGGCGACAAGACCATGCTCGACTCGTTAGTGCCTGCGGTCGAGGCCGTGCGCCAAACGGCAGAAGCAGGACAGTCAATCGAAGACGCACTGCGAGCCGCCGCCGTCGCCGCTGAGAAAGGCGCCGAGAGCACCAAGAAGCTTGTGGCGAAGGTCGGCCGCGCAAAGTATCTGGGGGAGAAAACCCTCGGAGCACAAGACCCTGGAGCAACTACGGTCTCGCTTCTTTTCAAGGGGTTTCACGAGGGTCTCGAGAACCTCGAGGTACAAAGGAGGCAATTACATGTTGAAAAAAGCTGAAAAAGAGATTGTATGCGTTGCGCAATTCAAGGCCCAGGAGGGTAAGGAGGAGCAGTTGCTTGAAACGCTGCACGCCCTGATTCCCGCCACGCGGGCCGAAACGGGTAATATCCGCTACGAGCTCAACCAGGCGATCGACGACCCGCGCAGCATTACGTTCATCGAGAAGTTCGCCAGTCAAGAGGCTTTTGATTACCACTGCAATACACCTTACATCAAGGAGTTCTTCGCCACTGATCCCCCGAAATTTGTGGAGAGCTTCGTGGTGACCCTGTACAGAGAGGTGCTTCCGTAATGGGCGCAGCGAGCACGGCAGAGACTCCATCGACTCCGGAAGCTTCCCTGATCGGAGCAAAGCTCGCCCAGCTTGAGACGCCCGCTCTGCTGGTGGACATGGCGGCGATGGAAAGAAACCTCGCGGCCATGGCAGGGTTCTTTCGCACCCGGACGGCGAAACTGCGCCCGCACTTCAAGAATCACCGCGTGCTGGCGCTGGCGGACCGGCAGATGGAGGTGGGAGCCATCGGCCTGACTTGCGCCCGGCTGTGGCAAGCGGAGAGGCTGGTGCGCCACGGCATCAAGAGTGTGTTGGTAGCGAATGAAATCGCGGGCGAGTCGATGATGCGCGAGTTTGTTGAGTTATCCCACGCCGCGCCGGTCATCGTGGCCGTGGACAGTGCGCGTATGGTGGATGAATTGGCTCGTGTCGCAGGGCAGGCTCGTGGAATGTTGAATGTGGTTGTCGACATCGACCTGGGGCTGAACCGTTGCGGGGTCCCACCAGGGGAGGCTCCCCTCGAACTCGCCCGCCATGTACTGAGCCGAGGCTTGAGACTTCGCGGCCTGATGGGATACGAAGGTCACTTGCAACCGCTGCCGCCCGGCCCCGCCAAGCAGCGCTCGGTCGCGGCCGCGCTCGAAAT
>Ga0187771_10000989_pt1 | contig 18587 bp, 12 predicted proteins | sample 0116_SJ02_MP15_1_FD_133139 | JGI IMG/M metagenome (GOLD analysis project Ga0187771, IMG submission 133139) | Tropical peat soil microbial communities from peatlands in Department of Meta, Colombia - 0116_SJ02_MP15_10_MG | ecosystem: Environmental > Terrestrial > Soil > Wetlands > Peat | place...
AGGTTGACGCGGCGCGAGACCGAACCGAAACCAGACAGAAAAGGCCACTCACACCCCTGCCGTGGTCCGAGACAGGGAACTCCCGCGATTTCCTTTGACAGCCAAGCTGTTTGGTGTCAATATAGGACGTGTCATATAGGACTTATCCTATATAGGAGTCAGCAGATCTCACTTGATCACGCCATTCTCGGTTTTCTGAACTACCAGCCGTTCTCGGGATACGACCTGAAGAAGATCTTCGACGCTACGGTCAAACACTTCTGGCCGGCCGACCAGAGTCAGATTTACCGCACGTTGGCCCGGCTGACCGAGCAGGGCTGCGTTTCAATGCAGAAGGTCGGCCAGTCTAGCCGTCCCAATCGCAAGGTGTACCGCATCACCCGCGCCGGCCGGCAGGAGCTGGCGCGCTGGATCACGGCGCCGTTTCCGCCAACGACGGCCGTCCGGCGAGCCGCCCTGGTTCCGGTTTTTTTCCTCGGGCAGTTGAGCGACAAGGAGATCCTGGCGAAGTTCGAAGATTTTGCCGAGACGATGCGTGCGACCTTGAAGGTGTACGACCAGGTTGGGCAGAAGGTCAGCGCCTACGCCGATCAGATCGGCTCTGCACGCGAAACCTTCTTCTGGTTGTCGACTCTGGATCTAGGCAAGCGCAGCATGCGCGCGAACCTGGAATGGGCGGAGAGCGTCATTTCCCAGATCAAAGGCGGGAAGGTCCCTAGGGAGCGAAGGAGGATATCCCGGTGACGCCCATCCGAAGCGGGAAAGGACGCCGAACGGCTCTTTTCGTCGCTTTGGTCGCCACCGCCGTTTTGGCAGGTGTGGCAGTGCTGTGGCCGCCGAAGCCGAAGGCTGTGACAGTTCCACCAGGGGCCAAGGCAGGGGAAGTCTTCCTGACGCCCTGTGAGGTCAAGATGGGCAGCGCCGCGCACGCCGCCGACTGCGGGACGCTGGTCGTCCCTGAGTATCGCGGAAATCCGGCGTCGCGTCTGATCGCCGTGCCCGTGCAGCGGATCCATTCTCCCGCGCTGCATCCCGCTGAGCCGATCTTCTACCTGAGCGGAGGCCCAGGGGAGAGCAACATGGACTGGATGCCCACGGCTTGGCTGCTTGCCGCCCATGACTTCGTCAAGGTCTGCTATCGCGGTGTGGATGGGACGCCGAGACTGGATTGCCCGGAGTTCTCCGCTGCGGCCCACGGTTTCGGTGGGGACCTGCTCGGTCCCGAGTCTCTGCGCTTGATCGGCCAGGCGGCGGGCGTTTGCGCCGAGAGGCTGCAAGCCGAGGGCGTCGAGCTGCGCGGATACACTATCCCGGAGACGGTCGAAGACATGGAGGCTGCGCGGGCCGCCTTGGGATACGAGCGTATCAACCCACTGAGCGAAAGTTACGGGACTCGAGTCGCACAGATTTACGCCGCCATGCACCCCCGGAGTCTCTGGCGCAGCGCAATGATCGGCGTCAACCCTCCCGGGCATTTCGTTTTCTTGCCCAAGACAATCGACGCGCAGATCGAGCACTACGCGGAACTCTGCCGAAAGGATGCCTCGTGCAGCGCGCGCACCTCCGACTTGGCAGCCAGCATGCGAAAAGTTGGCCGGTCCATGCCCAAGAGTTGGATGGGCCTGCCGATCGATCCAGGGAAGGTGCGAACGGTAGCCTTCGCCATGCTGTTCCACCGCTCGACGGCGCCGATCGTCTTCGACGCGTACCTCGCGGCCGAAAGGGGCGATGCGAGTGGCTTAGCGCTGATGTCGAGGGCCTACGACTTCATCATGCCCAACATGATGGTGTGGGGCGAATTCATGGCCATCGGCTGCAGCGCCGACTACGAGCCTGGCCGCGATTACCGCGCCGAGCTGACCGCGCCTGACTCGATCCTCGGCTCGCCGATGTCGGAGTTCATCTGGTTTTCCGCCCCGCGTCATTGGCTGCCGCTGCTGATGCCTGAGGAATACCGCAAGGCGCGTCCAACGGACGTCGAGACTCTGCTTATCAGCGGCAGCGTCGACTTCTCCACCCCGGCTCCGTTTGCCCGTCTCGAGCTGCTGCCCTACCTAAAGAACGGGCAGCAAGTGGTCATAGCCGAGCAGGGCCACGTCGACGATTTCTGGCGTTATCAACCCGAGGCCGCGCGGAGACTGCTGACCAGCTTCTACGACACCGGCATAGCCGACAATTCCCTCTACAAGTACTTGCCGATGGATTTCAAGCCGTCGCTGCGCTTGCCGCTCCTGGCGAAAGTGCTCCTCGGGGTGGGAATTGTGTTGTTCCTCGCGCTGGGAATTGCCGTGTGGATCGTTGTTCGCCTCGTCCGGCGGCGGTGGATCGCGGCCAGGTGACACGCGTGTGTCCGTGCCGCGCAAACAACAAGGAGAGTCACGATGAGTACGAACCGAAGCGTTCTTTTGACCTGGGGAGCGGTTCTGATGAGTAGAAGAGCACCGATTGCCGCGTTAGCCTGCGCGCTGTGTATTTCCACTGCTGCCGCTGACAACTCCTCGCCGCGGGCATTGGCCGAAGCCGGACACTTCAAGCGGCTACGCGTCTTGTCGGAACCGCTCCTGGCGGCAAATCCCAATGATGCTGAGGCGGCTTATTTGATGTCACGCGTGGATCTCGCGTTCGGAAACCTCGAAGCAGCCGCGTCTCTTGCCGAAAAAGCAGTGTCAATGGACGATCGCAACGCCGCCTATCACCTTCAGCTTGCTCTCGTGTCCGGCACTATGGCATCCGGGGCTGGGATATTTAGAGCGATGAAGCTCGGCGGTCGTTACAAAGCGGAGATGCAACGGGCCATCGAACTGGACGACAAGCACGCTGACGCACGGCTGGAATTCATGTACTTTTACTGGTACGCCCCGCTCATCGCAGGTGGAGACAAGAAGAAGGCCCGCGCCCTTGCGAACGATACCCTGCACGTGGACCCTGCCGAAGGCTACCTTGCACAGGCGTGGATTGCTGAACGCGAGAATGAGCAGGACACTGCCAAGCTCGAGGGCCTGTATCAACAAGCTATCCTGGCCAATCCGCGCGACTACCGAGTCCGTGTCCGCGTTGCAGGATTCTATGCCTCTGATTCCGTTAGAAAGTACGACCAAGCCATCCTGCAAGCGCGGGAAGCACTAAAGCTCGATAGGGGGCGCTCTGATGCTTACACGGTGCTGGCAAAGATCTACTCCGTGCGGCAGGCATGGCAGGAACTCGATACCCTTCTCCGGGAAGCCGAGCGATGGAACCCGGATGACCTGAGTCCCTTCTACGAGGCAGGTCGTTCCCTTCTTCAGAGGAACTCTGACCTGCTGCGCGCTGAAAGCTACTTCCGCAAGTACCTCACCCAGGACCCTGAGGCCTACAAGCCAGATTTGGCGGCGGCGCATCGGAACCTCGGCTTGGTCCTGGAAAAGCTGGGACGCAAGAGGGAGGCCGTCGCTGAACTGGAAACCGCCGTGCGACTTAGCCCCAACTTCGAAGACGCTAAAAAGGACTTGAAACGATTCAGGTAGTTGAATGCATGGCGTTCGATTTGGGCGAGACTCTGTCTTACGGCGTGGCCAACAGCGGCGAGGTGTATCCCGGTCGCCTCCCACCGTGGCCGGTCGAGGGCATGGTCAACTCCCGATTAGGCGGCTACCCGGAAACGAGCGCCCGTTGATAGTTGGCGAAAAATCCCCATTACGCTCAGAATCCCCTGTCAGCTCGGCCGACCCGGGAGCCGGACAAAACTGGGGTGCTAGGAGGCAGGCACAGAGCACTACTTAGCGTCGTGTTCCCGAGAAACGTGACCAAGACGCCTTGAAAGGGCGCGGCTTCAGCCACGCCGGCGGGTCGTCACAAATGCCTTGGCCTTTAGGCCCTGAGGGAGCAGGCCTTCAGCAGCTAAAAGCCCGCCTTCCTAATCACCCCGTACTGCGAAGAGGAAACGTGGTGCGACAGCCGCCAGCTAGTCCTGCTTACAGCCCTGCTAATCTCTCCTGGACTCTCGGAATCCAGACATCCTGTGCAGTTGGTTCCATGATGCGGGCTATCCCGAGCGCCTTCTCGAATGTGGTTCGGGCCTCGGCATTCTTCTGCAACGCCTTCTGCGCGTCTCCCAAAGACATCAGTGCCTGCATGGAGTCGGGCGCGAGGGCAATTGCGCCTTGAGCCTCGGCAAGAGCCCGTTCGGGTTGATGCTGCCCGAGCAGGTCTCCGGATTTGACCGCGCGATCGAAGGCCGCGGCGTATGGAACCTCGAAGGTACCGTCGAAGACAAATACGCCGCCTTCGATGACATCTGTTGGTTTGAGTTTCATGAATTCGCGATACGGACTTAGCAGGCTCGATCCCGATTCATAGAACGTCAAGGGGATGTGGCTCATGAACACCGGACCTTGGATAACGGGAGGTGTATCAAGCCTCAGGCCAAACCACATAGTGTCCATCGTGGGCAGAGTCTTGCAGGGGATGCCGTAAGCGCGGAACGGAATCGCCGGCTCGACCGTGTAAGCAAACCAACATTGCTGAATCCGGTGCTCATCGACATACCGCTTGACGCCTTTCAGTTGCTGCCCCCAGTCCGTGGTGGAGTCGGTCAGATATTTATGGATATTGGCAGGACCACCCCAGAGTTCATTGGCGTAGGGGAGGTATGAAGTTGGGAACGCTCGCAAGGACGAAATGACATGAAAGAGAATGAGCACGCCAATGGGCCACGCCCAGCGCCGATCTTTGCAGATCAGGCTCCAGGCGGCTCCGCCAGCCAGTACAAGCAGGAAGATGAAGACCAGCAGGATATGACGCACGCCGATGTTCAGCTTCGAAGTCATGGAGATGCAGAAGTAGAGTGCAGGTGGCAAAGAGAGGAAAAGAATCTCGCGCCAACCTCGCAACTTTTGGGATGCGATGGCATAGACGATCAGCGGCACGAAGATCAGCGTGGTCAGAGTCGCCTTGATAACAAACGCTACTGGGAAATAGAACCACACACCGTGGGCGTAGATCTTCCCGAACATGTAGCTGGGCCAAGTATTGGCTACCGAGCGAACGTCGGCTAGTCCGTAGAGCCACGATTCGGGCAGGAGCTTCCAGCGCGCCATGATCGTAACAGCCTTGCCTTCGATCGGACTCAAGTTTCCCAGCGTGCTCTCAAGCGGCGGATTGATCTGCATTCCCGCCGGACGGGCCGAATAACGAAGTCCATAGCCGATCCACATGATTGCCACCGCGATGACTCCGGCAACCACGAGGGCGCCGGCCAGCCGTACTGCCTGACGCAAGCGGTCCTCGTCAGCCATCCGACGGCGACGCAACAGTTCGGTGATGACCAGCAGGATCAGCGTCGGCGGCACAAGCACGGCCGAATGCTTGGTAAGACAAAAGATGCCGGCGGCGAGACCCAGCACTGCGACGCGTCCCCACGAGGGCGATTTCACGTAGCGGTAGAACGCGTAAATGCTGGCGAGCAAGCCGCAGGCCGCGCCGGTATCGGTGGTGACCAGGGCTCCGTGGGCAAGGAAATTCGGTTCGAAGACGATCAGCAGGAGGGTGAGGAATCCCGCGCCGGTGCCGAACATCTCGCGCGCGGTGGTGAAGGCCAGGAGCGCCACTACCAAGGCGAAGAGCGAGGCGGCCATTCGGGCGCGGAAGATGATGGTCTCAAAGTCATTCTGAAAGATCAGATCGCGTCCGCTCAGGTACGCCTCCGTCTTGAAGTAGCGGTTCCGTAACTGAGGCTCACGAAGGTTCATGCCTTGAAGCGGTACCGCGGCAATCATCTTTACAAGCGGAGGGTGCTCGGGATTCAGGCCGAAATCGTGATGCTTGAGCGACATGTACCCGGCAAAGATGTGATCGCCTTCGTCCCAGGTGAGCGACTCTTGCCGGACGGAGTACAACAACTGGCCTTCCAAAACCAGAAGCAACAAGATGACTCCGGTGACCGAGACCGAGGGACGGTCGAAGAATGATTGCGGTCTGTCTGGGGTCGCAGCTGTCGACTTCGGGTCCGCACAAGCTGGTGTTGTCATACGGTCTCCGCGAGTTAGCCGAACAACGGAAAAATCAAAAGCAGCTTAGTCTAACAACCAGAAAGGAATCCCAAAGCGCTTTTTCATCGGGTATTCATGGCAGCCATGGTTGACGTTGAATCCCGAACACACTCAGAATCCCCCTTATCAGCGCGGGCCGACCCGGGCGTCGGGCAAAACTGGGGGCAAGGACGCATGTACAGGGCATTGCCGAGCGTTGTGTTTCCGAGAAAACGTGACAAATATGTTTTGAAAGGGCGCGGCTTCAGCCGCGCCGTGAGTGGTCGTCAATGCTTGGCCTTTATGCCCCGAGGGAGTGATGTGTAACGCAAATTGGTTGACGGGGAAAACAAAACCGGGGACGGCTTCCCGTCCCCGGTTTTGTGCCTGCAGACTACCGAAATTAGTTCACCTGATCCAGTTCCACGCCATCGCCGGCGTGCACGTCTTCCATAGAAAAGACGACCATGCCGGTTGCTGTGGTCGGAGTTACTCCAATGATCACAATCTCGCCGACTGCCCGCCGCGGCAGATCGCGCACATGAATCACCGGGCCATTTGTCCGTGGAGAGAACATTCCCGGATCTACCGATGGCGTCTTTTTCTGCGTATCTTCAGCCAGCGCGGCCTTGAACGAGAGCGAATCCACCGGATCGTTCAGGTCTGCTTGATAAGTACGCACCGCGCGGAAAAAGTCGCCCACTTTCACGCCCTGGTTCGCGCCGACGTTGATGTACACCGTGCGCCCCGTGCCCATTTGCGAGTCGAAATCCTTGCCCATCAGGATGCGGCCGGAAAGCTTGTTGCTGGCCGCCAGGAAGCGGTCGAAACGAATCGGCGCATGAAATGAGACCATCTGTTTTTCGGCAAACGGAATGGCTGTGTCGCCCGGGGCGATGCCGTCACAGGCATACTCGATATAGGCAACCGCGGTTCGGCTGCGCGTATCAATAATCTTGACTCGCCCAAGTTCCTCGTAGGGTTGGCCTGTTTCTTTGAGAAGTTTCGCCTGCCCCGGGAACATCTCATACTCATTAACATCCTTGAGGGCGCGCACGATTTCATACTCGGCACCCGCGCTATAGCCAGATCCGAGCAGATAGATCATGTCGCCGCGCGTGAAGTGAGTCGTGCTGGGTGTTTGCAATCCGCCCCCAACATAGTTGGCGTCGGGCAGGTTCTGTTTGTTAATGAAGCCGGCGCAGTAGATATCGGCGTATGTGGGAGTCTGCACCCGCTCAGTGGGGAAGCTGGTGGAAGTGGGCGAAGTTCCCTGCGGAGCTTCGTTCGAATCGCCAGCGCTGCCAGTCTGGGCCCAGCTGGCAGCCGCCAGCAACAACACGAACAGTCCTATTTTCTTCATGTTACCTCCGGAAAAGGACCACCGCGTGACCCCTTCCCCAGTTAAGTGCCAGAAAAGAAAGGCTTCAAACGGAAGGTAACAAGGGGTAAGGGGTGGGTCAAGGTTACGAGGGTGTTGGGCCGCCTCGGAACCCGCCTTTTTCGTTGCGATGATCAATCCTTGTTGCATAAGTTGTTACGCCCCTGTAATAATTCGCCGTCGATCCCTGTAAACCCTGATAGTGTCGGAGCTTAGAACGATGGACTCCGTTTCCGGCTATACGCCACGGATGCTGCCCCTGCGGTTGCCGCGGGTTTCGGTGGCAGTAATCGGCTCTGATGCCAATGAAATGGCCGAAAAAGCCGAGGTACTGGCGCGGGATAATCCCTTTCTGGAGTTCAGGTTAGACTATCTTTCCAAGCCTGGCTTGGCCATCCCCCGCATCAAGCGTTTCACCGAGTCTCACGCCTCAACAGTGGTGGTCGCTACGTGCCGCAGGGTCGCCGGCGGAGGCAAGTTCCGAGGCTCCCTAGCAGCCCAGCTTGAGGTTCTAAGCAAGGCGGCGATGGCTGGTTGCCAGTTGGTGGACGTGGAACTGCAGACCGCCCGCAAATGCAAGCCGGCGCAACTTGAAAAGCTGCGCGGCCGTGCGGCTCTAATTCTCTCCTTCCACGATTTCCGCGCCACGCAGAAGCTCGACGAAACGCTCGAGAAGATGCTGGCCTACCCCGCCGATTTCTACAAAATCGTCAGCACGGCGACAACGCTCTCCGATAACGTCACCATGATGAAGTTCCTTGCGCGCGAGAGCGACCGGCATTCGCTAGTCGGCATGTGCATGGGAGAGCAGGGGATCATCAGCCGTGTGCTGGGGCTGCGCGCCGGCAGTTTATTCACCTTCGCGGCTGCCAGTGCGGCAGACGCCACCGCTCCGGGACAGGTGACAGCCCAGGAACTGCGCAGCGTCTACCGCATTGAGCAGGTGGACGCGGCCACGCGCGTCTACGGCGTAGTGGGCGACCCGATCGCGCACTCGCTGTCGCCCACCGCTATGAACGCGGCCTTCCGACGCGAGAACGTCAATGCGGTTTTCCTGGCTCTGCACGCCAAAACACTGAGGGACCTGCTGACCTGCGTGCGCGAAATTCCGATTCACGGCATTAGCGTCACTATGCCGTACAAGGAAGCCATTCTGCACCACCTCGACAACAGTGATTCGCACACGGCCAAGATCGGCGCCTGTAATACCGTGGTGCGAGCGCAGGATGGTAAGCTGTACGGCTTCAATACGGACGTGGCTGGGGTTCTGCGCCCGCTGGAGCGCCGCCTGCCTACCCTTCAGGGGGCGCGCGTTCTGGTGCTGGGAGCCGGAGGAGCTGCCCGCGCAGCCGTTTTCGGGCTGAAAGAGCGTGGAGCCGAAGTCTACATTTTGAACCGCAGCGCCGCGCCGGCCAAGAAGCTCGCCCATCGGGCACGAGCCCGCATCATGAAGCGGCCGGAGCTAAAGAAAATGATGTTCGATGCGATCATCAACGCTACCCCGGTGGGGATGGGAAATACGCGGGAAACGCCGTTGCAGGAAAAGGAGATCAATGCCCGCTATGTCTTTGACATGGTCTATGATCCGGCCGAAACGCGGCTGTTGAAACTGGCCCGGGAACGGGGCGCGCAGCCGATCCCAGGAATCGAAATGTTCGTTCATCAGGCAGCGCGGCAGTTTGAGATTTGGACCGGCAAACCCGCACCTTGGGACGAGATGCTGCGAGTGCTGCTGCTGGAATTGCAGGACCGCGCCAACCGGGCAAGACCGGGTAAGTAAGGACCCGGCGATGCCTCTTGTGAATAAAAAGTTGCTTTTTCCCTAGTGCCCAAAGTAATATGCATACAGGGATGCGAACGTAAGCAGTCCCGACTTATTGACCCTGTACCGCCCGTTACCAACTTCCAAATATCGCAATCCAAGCTTTGGCGGAAAACTCGACGTAAGAGGCGTTAAGTTACGCCTCGATCCCGGTTCGGAGAGTTCAACATGGCGTGGTACGCGTACTGCATTACTGAGCATCAAACCCTTCCCAATGGAACCCGCACCCGGCGCCCTTTCCTGCTAGATGGCGTGCAGGGAGTGAATGGTGCCGCGGTCTTGAGTTATCCCAGCGGCGAATTCGCGGTCATCGTCAGCGAATATGACCCGGAGACAAGCGAGCTGGATCAAAAGGCCGCCATTGAGCACGCCCGCGTGGTCAGCACCTGCTTCCGCAATTCCACGGTCTTGCCTTTCAAATTCGGCACTATTTTCGACAGCGACGACGCACTGCGCCAGGCGGTGCGCGTGAACCGGCGCGCCTTCGGCCAGAGCGTGGCCAAGCTGCGGGGCAAGTCGGAGATGCACATCAAGCTCACCGTCCGGGACGGCTCGTTGCGGGAGGCGATGGTAGACGTGCAGCTGCCCGACACGGTGGGCGGCGACTACCTAGCCAAGCTGCGGGTCAAGGCATCGCGCGAACGCGAGCGCCAGACCAAAGCCCGGGCCCTCTCGGTGCAGGTGCACAAGCTCTTCAACCCGCTGGAAGAGGAAGTGAGCTGCAAGAAGGTCGCTCCCGAAGGAATGCTGATCGACATCGCTCACTTGATCGACTCCAAGAGCGTAGAGAAATATCAGAACCGCTATTCCACCGCGACTAAGCAGCTGAAGAATTGCGAAGTCGCCATAAGCGGACCGTGGCCGCCATACCATTTCCTGCCAGGAAAACTGCGCACGGTGGCGGGAAACAGCTAAGAAATCAGTGGCCGGTGGTCAGTGGTCAGTAGCCGGCTGGAAATCAGGTTTGAATCGAGCCCCTGGACGGAAAGCCGCCAGGGGCTTGGCTTTTAGGGGGTAGGAACTCCGGGGCCAAGGATCAGGGGCCAGGGGACCAGTAAGGGCTTCCCTATTGTTTTGCTGATCCCTAGTCCCTGACCTCTGACCAATGGCTGTGCAGCGAAAGTGCAGCGCTCTTCACCTTTCCGGACTAGCCCACGGATGTGGCAAGCCTACTAATCTGGGCGGACCGTACCATAAATCCTTAGGTATCATTCGCTTACGAGACGGCGTAATTCCGGTCACCGCTCTCTCGGCCTTTGGCGCGGCAAGTGCTCCTTCTCAGCCCAACAAAGAGGCCGCAACCTAGCAACATGACCTTCACTCTCTTCGCAGTCGCGTGTCACTTCCCGAACTGCCGTTCTGCCCGTGGGAGCGGCGTCAAGCACCGCCTTTCCTGACATCGCCCACCATTTCGTCGCCTCTTGAATCTGGCCCCAGAAATGGGGCCATTTTTTGTCTCACTTGGCCTAGGCTTGAGAATCAGTGGCGGCGGAAGAAATACACGAGCGCAGCGAGAATCAGAAAAGACAGAAGTATGAGGAAGTTTCTCCAGCTGCTGCTGGGCTCGGGAGTGATGGCGGTGTTAGCAACGGCGTTGGGAGCGTTCGCGTCGGCCTCGGTGCCTGCAACCTTCATGTCTGCCGCGCCAGCCGGAGTAAATCCAGTGAGCGGAACGGTCTGCGTGATGTTGAACTTCTGGGAGCTGACCTTTACGACGACATCTTCGGCTCATTCAAGTTCCCGAATGTCTTCGCATCCGTGCCGACGAGTGCTCCGGAAAGCTCCGGGAAGCTCTTTTGCAGAATGGCAACCAGTTCCTGCGGTGTGTTCGCGCCAGTCGGATGAACGGTAAGAATGGCTCCCGGCTTTCGCTCGGTGTGGAAGCTTACCTGTTTGCTTCCGAGAGCAAGCTCCAAACCAGCAAGCTCCGACCCAAGCTCCGCGGCAATCTTCGCCTGAATCTTGTGCTGCAACTCTTCGCGCGTTGGGGCCTCAATCGGCTCGGCAGTCGGATCGGAGGGGCGGGCGATAAATCCGCCCCCGGGCTTGGGCACAATCAGGTAGGCGAACTTCGCCAGGTCCTTGGATTCCATGCCGCGAGCGTAGCGGAGTTTGGGGCAGGACTCCTGATTACGTCGGTACAGTTCCTCAGAGTGTCGGGTTGTGCCGATCTCGAGAAGCTAACGCCGCCAGAGATGCTGCTGATTGCTGCGCTGTAGCGCCGCTCTTCCATGGTTGCGGGCTGTCTTGGGGCAGTCCACCTACTGCACCTCTTAGTCTTTCGGGCTTTCCTCCTTCCGCCGCACAGCCACCAGGCCAATCACGACCACCACGCCCCAGGCAAGAACCGTATAGGCGATCCAGTTGCCAGCGCCCTGCAATTGTTCCTGGTTCTTCTGCACGAGGTAGCTGCGGTCTTTGACGACGTCTTCGTAACTCACGCCGCAGCTCTTATAGTTGACGCTGAGAAATCCCAGAACGGCGGCCAAGGCAAGGGATAAAGCGAGCGTCCGCTTCAGCAGCGCGCTGCGGACTTTCCCCGCGACTGCTTCAGCGATGGCCGCAAACGGCCGCCGCAGCACGCGGTACGCGGCCACGCCGAGCGAGAGCGACGCGAATCCGACGACGAAATAGGAAACGATCAGATAGTGCTCGTTGCTCATGACGCTCAATGCTTGTGCCGCAGCGCCGCCATCAGCACGGTAATCAGCCCGACGTAGACGAGCAGAACAATCATCAGGTTCTGGAGCACCTCCTGCAGGCCGCCGGCGACGGACCAGACGTACTCCATGAAATGCGCGCCGTCCTTGAGTTCGGGGTGGTTCGCGCCGAGGACGGCGGCGAGCACGACCAGAACGATGGTCAGAAGAAAAACGCGAAGGTAGAAATCGGTGGCGGGCGGGAGGCCGGTCACATCTTCGAGCAGCCCACGCAGGCCGGGACGGATCAGGCGGTCAACTACGATGAGAAGCAGGACGGCAAGAACGAATGAAACCAGAACAACAATGCCATGAGGACTCATGGTGTATGTCCTCCCAGATCGTTACTGCGAGCGATTATAGTCTTCCAGACGTGGCTGTTGTGGACCAGCATCGAAGCCGCGACCCGGTCAATGCGGGTGAGAATTCGTGCCGTCTCTGCGGGACTCGGTTCGGTTTCCCACTTTACCCAGGGCTTACGCCCCTTCGGCAAGCCAGGGCAGGCTCTGGGCTAACGTATGTCGCCGCTTTGCGGCTGGGCTTGGGCACTCGCGTACGCAGCGCTGAAGTGCCGCTCTCACGGCTGCGCAGGGCGCGGTCTAGGTCCTCCAGCTTTGCCCGACCGGACAGTCCCTCCGGGTTCAGCGCAGCTAAAACCGCTGTCCCCCCACCCTGTCCGGTGCCGCGCTTCCTTACTCAGGCCGCAGTCGGATACACTGACCCTCTCCTATGACGAAGACAAATGACCGATCCTGCTTCCTCCTGACCTTGGTTTGCTCACTCACGGCGCTGACCGCTGCCCCGGCCCAGACTGCGCAAACGCCCCAGCCGGCGCAGAATCCCGCGCAGCGCTCAATTCCGAGCAGTTGGGGGGCAGTGCCGCAGATGTCGGAGGCGCAGCGGAAGAATTTCCCTCCGCAACTGCTTAGCGAACTGGAGGTGATCAAAACGGCGGCGCTCGCCGACGATTATGCCTATCGGCAGCTAGCGCACTTGACCGAAAACATTGGGCCGCGGCCGAGCGGCTCGCCACAGGCCAAGGCCGCCGCGGATTACGTTGCCGCCGAACTGCGCAAGCTTGGACTGGAAGTTCAGCTCGAGGAAGTGCAAGTTCCGCACTGGGTGCGCGGCGCGGAGAAGGCGGAGCTGGTCGAGTACGCCGGGCAAGTTCCGGGGACGACGCAGAAGATCGTGCTGACGGCGTTGGGGGGAAGTACCTCGACGGGAGCCGAAGGGATCGTGGCCGATGTTGTTGTGGTTAACAACTTCGACGAATTGAAGGCGCTGGACCGCGACCAGGTTGCGGGCAAGATCGTGCTGTTCAACGAACTCTTCGACAAGCGGATGGCCGCCGCCGGCTTCTCGTTCGCAGCTTACGGCGAGGCGGTGAGCTACCGTGGCGCTGGGCCGAAAGCGGCTGCGGACCTGGGCGCGGTGGCGGCGCTGGTCCGCTCGGTGGGCAGCGCCGACTACCGGCTGCCTCACACCGGATGGAGCGCGGCGGCGGGAATTCCGGCGGGCGCGGTCACAGCGGAAGATGCCGACCTGATCGCGCATTTGGCCGCGCAGGGCAAGGTGCGCATGCGGCTTACTCTGACACCCCAAAAACTGCCTGATGCCACCGGCTACAACGTGATTGCCGATTTGAAGGGCAGCGAGCATCCGGAACAGATTGTGGTCGTGTCCGGGCACCTCGATTCGTGGGACCTGGGGACGGGCGCGATCGACGATGGCGCCGGAGTGGTGGTCGCGATGGAGGCGGCCGAACTTCTGCAGAAGCTACATCTGCCGCCCAAGCGCACACTGCGCGTGATTGCCTGGATGGATGAAGAAACTGGTGGAGCGGGCAGCCAGGCATACAGCAAAGATCATTCGTCGGAGTTCACCAACCACGTAGCTGCGATCGAGAGCGATGCGGGTGCGGCGCACGCGCTCGGCTTCGACACCAAGATCACTCCGGCTGCGGCCGAGCTGCTGCGGCCCGTCTCGGACGTTCTCGGAAGCATTGGAGCCACGGCCTTGCAGCCGACCAACTCGTCTCCGGGAGCGGACATCACGCGCATGTCGGAAGCGGGCGTCCCAACGCTGGGCCTTCTGGTGGACGAGCGCAATTATTTCAACTACCACCACACCGCGGCTGACACGCTGGATAAGGTCGTCCCGGCCGAGTTGCGGGAAGACGCGGCGGCGATGGCAGTCATGGGATACGCCCTGGCCAGCATGAAGGAGCCGTTGCCGCGGTAAGGGTGAACCACAGAGAAGGCGCTTTCATCACCTTCTTCGGGGTAGCTCCTCCTTGCGGAGCCGCCCTTTCCGGCGTACCTTGGTCGGTCAACTTTAGATTCCCCTGGAGCGCCATCTTGTCACGTTCAGAGAAGCGGTTCTTCTTCATCGTGGCAGTTCAGTTGTTGCTGCTGAGTACAACGGTGGCGTTGAGTTTCTCCGAGGACGACGCGCCGGGGAGCTCGGGCCATTTCTCACTTGATGCCGCGGCCTTGTATCAGACTGCCTCAAGAGTCACTGCCCCTCCGGGTATCGACGTGGTTTTTCTTGAGAATGAGGAGCACGTGTCTTTCGATGCCGAGGGAAAGGCGGTTCGTACTCGGTATTACCTTTACAAGATCCTCACGGAGAAGGGGGCTGCAGAATGGGCGAGTATCGGTGCGAATTGGGAACCTTGGCACGAACAGCGCCCTATTCTGCGGGCGCGCGTAATCACGCCGGATTACGCTGTCCATGCGCTCGATGCAAACACCATCACCGACGCTCCCGGCAAAGTGACTGCAGACAATGTGTTCAGCGATCGCCGGGTCGTCCGTGCGCCCCTGCCAGCGGTCGTACCCGGCGCGCTGGTCGAGGAAGAACGGGTCTCCAAGCAGAATGCCCCATTTCTTAGCGGCGCAGTCGTCGAAAGGTTCTACTTCAGCGGCTCTGTTCCCATCCAGCACAATCGCCTGGTTATCGACGCCCCCTCTGCCGTACAAATTCGCTACGACATTCGCTTGCTCCCGGATCTCAACCCCCAGCGCACTGAGGCCGGTGGGCACGTGCACCTCGTTTTCGAAAGCGGTCCCATCGACGCCGTCGAGGATGTAGACCCCGATCTGCCCAGCGATATCCCGGCCTATTCCAGCGTTACGTTCTCCACGGGAGTCTCATGGCAGCGCGTTGCCGAAGAGTACGCCAAGATCGTGGACACGCAGTTGGCCGCCTCCGATCTCAAGCCCGTAGTAAACGAGATCGTGGGGACTCAAAAATCCCGCGATCAAAAAATATCCGCCATCCTGCAATACCTCGACCGAGAAGTTCGCTACACCGGAGTGGAATTTGCCGAGGCAACCATCGTACCTCGTTCACCAGACGAGACCCTGACTCGCAAGTACGGCGACTGCAAGGACAAGGCCGCTCTGTTGGTGGCCATGTTACGCACTGCCAACATTCCTGCTTACGTCGCTCTGCTCAATGCCGGAAGCCGCGAAGACGTATCGGCAGATCTTCCCGGCCTGGGGCTCTTCGACCACGCCATTGTCTATGTGCCCGGAAGTCCCGATCTCTGGATAGACGCCACCGACGAGTATGCTCGACTCGGCGAACTGCCCAATGACGACCAGGGGCACCTCGCTCTCATCGCGCGGCGTGAAAGCACAGCCTTGTCGTTGACTCCAGTCGCGACTTCCGCGGACAACGCGTTGGTGGAAAAACGCGAGATCTTCCTGGCTGAGAATGGTCCTGCTCGCGTCGTCGAAACCTCACAACCTCACGGGAGTGCGGAATCTTCCTATCGCAGCGCTTATGCCGACAAGGAAAACAAGAAGGCCAAAGAAGAGTTGACAAACTATGTAAAGTCTCAGTATTTGGCCGAAGGGCTTGATCGAATGGATCGTTCCGATCCCCACGATCTATCCCAGCAGTTCGAGTTGCTCTTGGAGTGTGACCGCGCTAGGCGCGGCGCGACCGACCTCGACAACGCCGCCGCTGCCATTCGTCTTGAGGGATTGTTCAGCCGACTCCCCGCAGACCTGCGTCAGCGCGAGAAAGAAGAGGACAACAAGGGCAGCAAAAACTCCGGTCAGAAACCCAAGAAACCTCGCACCTCGGATTACCAATTGCCTCAGGCATTCGTCACCGAGTGGAATTACACAATCACGCCTCCTGCGGGCTTTCAGCCGAAGCCTCTTCCACAGAACTTAGATCTCAGGCTGGGCCCGGCAAAGATCAGCGAGCAGTTTTCCGCAGACAAAGACGGTGTGGTGCGCGCCACGATCCGCTTCGACACGGTGAAGCGCAGAATGACCGTTGCCGAAGGTCATGAGCTGCGCGACAAGGTCGTGCAAATTTACGACGGCGAGCCCATCGTCATTTACTTCGAGCCTATTGGGCAGGTACTGCTCAACGAGGGCAAGGTTCGCGAAGCACTGAAGTCCTATCGTGACCTCATCGCCCTTCACCCAAAGGAGTCCGTTCATCACCTGCAGTTGGCAAAGGCCTTCCTGGTTGCTGGCCTGGGGGAGTCCGCTCGCTCCGAAGCCCAGGCTGCGGTCAAACTCGAGCCCAACTCGGCCTTGGCGGAAAAAACGCTTGCCAACATCCTCGAATATGATTCGGTCGGCCGTCTCTACCGCCCAGGAAGCGACTACGCTGGAGCTGAGGCCGCTTATCGCGCCGCGATTGTTCTTGATCCCGACGACAAGACGAACGTTGCGAACCTCGCCGTTCTGCTCGAATACAACCGGTGGGGGCTGCGCTACGGCCCCGGCGCTCGTCTCAAGGATGCTCTGGTCGAGTACCGCAAACTCACGTCCGAAAAACTTGCCGAATTCGGCATGCAGAACAACATCCCTTTCACTCTTTACTATGACGGCCAGTTTGGCGAAGCGCGCAAGAGTGCCGAGGCGCTCAATCCCCAACCCCTCGCCCTGATCGTCGCGTGCGAGGCAGCGCTCAATGGATCCGCGGCTGCCCTCACCGAGGCCAGAAAGCGTACGGCACAGGAAGAACAGTTCAGGCAGGTTGTTTCTGACGCCGGACATATGCTGATCAACATGCGCAGATACTCAGAGGGTGCCGAACTGGAAGAGGCAGGCGAGTCGGGCAGCAACGCTTCCGACACGGCTGCCTATGCTGCCCTGTACCGCAAGACCGTGCCGCATGAGCAGATGAAATTCGGTGACGATCCGTCCGGCGTTGCTCTGCGCTTCGAGGTCCTGACCTCTGACCCGGATCTAACTCTGGATCAGGTGCGCGCCATCAGCAGTCGGAACGGTGCGAAGGTGTTAGCCACTTCCGACGTGTTGGAGGAGTTCGTCAAGGAGGCAAAGAGAACGATCAGCCAGAAAGCCCGCAACGGCGAGTTTGTCGAGGTTGGGCTTGATCTCTCTCTAACCCGCGCCCAGCCAAAGGTTCAGGGCAATGACGCAACCGGATACAAGGTGACGCTCTGGCCCTCCGCCAGCTACAAGAGTGCGCGCTACATTGTTAAGGAAGACGGGCACTATAAGCTGCTTGGCACCTCCGACCATGACGAAAGCGTTGCCCTCGACATTCTGGATCGGGTTGCTGCAGGTGATCTTGCCGGCGCCCGCATTCTCCTGGACTGGCTACGCGAGGATGTCCACGCGGCCGGCGGCGATGATCCTCTGGTTGGCAATGCCTTTCCCCGGCTTTGGGCTAAAGGCAGACAAGGCGATGCTGCTTCCATCCGGATCGCGGCGGCGGCGCTGCTGGTAGAAGACAAGGAGACCGTTCCCAACGCAATTCCTATCCTTGAGGTGGCAGCGAAATCCCCCACCAGCGACGTGCAAAAGGTCTACATCATGTCGGCCTTGGCTGCGGGCTACGTCTCGCGGGAAGACTATGCCAAAGCCCTTCCCGCTCTGACTTACGTTGCCACACAATACCCGGAGTCCGAGTCAGCCTTAGGGGCACAGGAGTTTAGTCTGATGGCTCTTGGCCGCTTTGACGATGCCAAAGCTCTGGCCGAAGACCGCCTCAAACGTCTTCCCGGAGATCTGGCTGGCATGCGCTGGCTGGCGCATGTAGACGAATTCCGCGCAGACTATGCCAATGCTCAGACTTCCTGGCAGAAGATCATTGATGCCGGCCAGGCCGAGCCTGAGGATTTGAACGGGGCCTCCTGGAACTCGCTTTACACGGGCAAGACCGGGCCTGCCGACGTGGAGAATGCCGTGAAGGCGACCCAGCTAAGCAACAACAGTACAAGCATCTTGCACACTCTCGGCTGTGTCTACGCAGAGGTGGGCAAGACGAAAGAGGCTCGCGAAGTCCTAGTCCAGTCTATGGACTCGCTCAACCTCGACGAACCCGATGACAATTACTGGTACGCCTTTGGGCGCATTGCCGAACAGTATGGTGAGCGCGATGCCGCCCGCGCTGACTACGGCCGGGTCACAAAGCCCAAACTAGCCGTGCTGATTCCTGTTTCCTCGTATCGGTTGGCGCAAATGCGCCTGCAGGGGCTGCAAAAGGATAAGTGACGTTTTTGTCCTTGACGGGACGTGTTGCATTTTGTAGCATAACCGAAACAAGTCTGCCTTTCGGGGCGGACCTGAATTTCATGCAGAGTGGCTGAGGGACGAGCCCTGAGACGCCACGGCAACCGCACCGCGATCATATATCGCGGCTGGCTGGTGCCAACTCTCTCCTGGAAACAGGGAACATGA
>Ga0187771_10000990_pt1 | contig 18582 bp, 18 predicted proteins | sample 0116_SJ02_MP15_1_FD_133139 | JGI IMG/M metagenome (GOLD analysis project Ga0187771, IMG submission 133139) | Tropical peat soil microbial communities from peatlands in Department of Meta, Colombia - 0116_SJ02_MP15_10_MG | ecosystem: Environmental > Terrestrial > Soil > Wetlands > Peat | place...
GGGAGGTCGAGGGTTGGCGTCTCTAAAAACTGGACGCCGTAACGAGGAGCCTGAACGCTCCTCTGTTCCGCCACCCGCGCGCGGGACCGCGCACGGCGGCCGCCGTCCGAGAGCGTTACGAGTGAGCGCGCCGGAGCGAGCGATGCGGGTGATGATGGCCGGTGGTCGCGCCGATCGCCGCGGGGGCACCGATGAGATAGTCCCCCTGTAGGATCCCCTTCACCCCGCGGAGGTCCTCGGCGGCCGACCGGACCTCCCCCCGCTTTCCGGCGAGGACCACGACCTCGACGCAGGCGTCCCCCCTCAGGTGCACATGGGTCGAGAACTGGATGTGCTGCCCCCAGTGATGCTGGGCGGCGGTCAGTCGGCGCAGGACGTTCGGCGTGGTGTGTCGATAGAGGACCATCACCGTCCCGACCGCGTCGGCGTTCGGGTCCATCACCTCCATGTCGGAGAGCTCCTTGCGGACCAGGAAGCGGATCGCGTCCGAACGGCTCGGGGAGTTTCGGGCTCGCACCCAACGGTCGAGCGCTTCCAGCAGCGTCGGCTCGAGAGAGATCCCGAGGCGGACCACGTACTCGTTCTCGTTCTTGTAGCGACCGCGAGACCGCGAGGCCTCTCGCGAGACCGTCGTCCTCCCGGTCCCCTTCGCCCGGGGGGTTCTCTGGGTCGCCATCGGGCACGAGCCGGCCAACCAGTCGGGCTCAGGTCATAATGATGCGGGGCCGGAACCGCGAGCCGCGCCGTCCGCGGAAGTGTTACCATTGCAGATTCCCGCATAATGGTTATATCCTTCAGGACGTCGGTCGCGCGATGGTCCCGGGTTCCCTCCCGGTCGGCGTGGTCCCGGCGGGCAACCCGTTCACGCTGGAGCCGAGGGAGAAGCGCGGCGCGACGATCATCTACGTGGTGATCGTCAGCGCGACCGTCTGCGGCTTCGTGGCCACCGTCCTGGTGGGCCGGACCTGGGGCATCTTCATCGGTCTGGGGGTGCTCGCCTACACTCTCGGGCTTCGGCACGGCGTGGACGCCGACCACATCTGCGCGATCGACAACACGACTCGCAAGCTGCTGCAGGACGGTCAGAAGCCGTACACGGTCGGAACGTGGTTCTCGCTCGGGCACTCCACGATCGTGATGGGGATGCTGGTCGGGCTCGTCGTCGCCGCCCGGTTCATCATCAGCACCTACCCCACGTTCCAATCGGTCGGGGCGATCCTCGGCACCGCCATCTCGGGCGGGTTCCTCTACATCATCGCGTTCATCAATCTCCTGATCTTCTGGGAGGTCTACCTGATCTTCCGGCAGCTCCGCGCCGGCACGCTCGACAACGAGCGTCTCGAGCAGCAGCTGAACAGCCGCGGGTTCATGAACCGCTACTTCAACTGGCTGTTCAAGTTCGTCAACCGGCCTTGGCAGATCTACCCGGTCGGGGTCCTTTTCGGGTTGGGGTTCGACACCGCCACCGAGGTCACGCTGATCGCCATCACCGTCACGGTCGGGACGGCGGCGGCCGGCTTCCCGCTGTGGGCCGTGCTCATCCTCCCGTTCATGTTCGCCTGCGGTATGGTCCTCACCGACACCTCAGACGGGGTCAGCATGCGGTACGCCTACGGCTGGGCGTTCGCCAGGCCGATCCGGAAGGTGTTCTACAATCTCACCCTGACGTTCATCTCGGTGATGGTGGCGTTCATCATCGGGACGATCGAGATCCTCGGGGTCTTCGCCTCCGAGTTCAACTTCCGCGGCGGCCCCTACGGCTTCTGGAACACGATGAACTGGCTCAACAACTCCGCGGGCCCGGAGGGGATCGACGTGTGGGGGTGGGTCGGGATCGGGATTGTGGTGCTGTTCATCGGCACGTGGCTCGTGGCGATGCTGATCTACCGGTTGAAACACTACGAACGGATCGGCTTAGGCCCGAGAGAGTCCGCCGGCGTAGCGCCAGACACTTGAACCGCGTTGGCGCCACCGGGCCCAAGTCTTCTCCCCTCGCGGTTCCCGGTCCGAGGCGGCGTTCCCTTGAAGGGAGGGTGAGGAGCGGGTCGTAGCTCCCGCCGGTCCCCGGGAGAAGTCCGTTCCCGCGCTGCCTACGGTCGGACCCCAGACCGGGTCTTCCCCGCCTCCGACGCCCCGGGGACCTTTCCCTCTCCGTATCGAATGAGCCGGACCACGACGTAGAGGAGGATCGCCGTGAGCGCGACCCCCAGGAGCTCGGTGGGCCACCAGACCCCCCGACTGGGCCCCAGGTAGCCCATCGCGAGGTTGGCGTCGAGGTACCAGAGGCCACCGTAGAGCAGCAACGCCCGGTTGACCGTGGTCCCGAGGAGGAGCAACGGGACCAGCCAAAGGTCGAAGTGGAGCATCGCGTACTGCGTGAGGAGCATCACGCCCGCCAGGACGATCGCCGACGCTACCTCGGGGGAGTAACGCCGCCAGGTCACCAGCGCGACGATCCCGAGCACGCCCACGCCTTGGCTCTCCGTGAGCGCGAGCGATGAATGGAGCAGGCCCGCCCGGAAGAGGAGGTCGAACAGGTTGAACGATTGGGGTCGTCCTCGCGCGAACTGGTCGAGGTAGACCACCTGGACGAACGCCCGCCCCCAGAGCGCGAAGCAGGCCGCGGCCGCAGCCAGGAAGACCGCGACGGTGATCGACGGGAGGCTCCAGGACCTCCTTCCCCGGGGATACGAGGAGGCCAGGAGCGGAAAGACCGCCGGGAGTCGAGCGGTGCTGAGGAACGCCGAGGCCCCTTCCAGGGCCCGTCCCCGCCATCCTGGGATCCCGAGGGCATAGAGCCCGAGGAGGACCGCGATCGGGACGATGGTGTTCTCGGGGCCGTCGATCCGCGTCGCAAGGTTGGGAAGGTAGAGGACCGAGGTGGCGACCAGCACGCTGAGGTAGCGCCGGTCGTCCCCCCCGACCGTCCAGACAAGAGGGATGACGCCGAGCCCTAGAAGTTGCCAGACGACCCAGACGCCGGCCACCGAGCCCGTGAGGGCGCCCGTGACGTCGAGGACGACCGCCGCGGCCCCGTAGGGGATCGGGTCGGGGTTTGCGAACCCGCACGCGGCGACCTGGAACGGGTCCTGGCCGTGGAGCGCCGCGGTCCCGCTCGCGAGGAGGGCGAGCGCGTCCGACGAGCACTGAGGTCCGGAGAGCGACCAGGCGAGATTGACGACGGCGACGACGCCCAGCGGCACCATCAGATGCCTCAGGCGGAGCCAGCTCCAGTCATCGCGCCCGAGAACGCCGCGACGGAGTCGGTCGACCGATCGTCGGACGACCGGTGCCCGCTCCCAGCGATAGGCGAGGACAAGGGCGTTCGCGCCGAAGCTCGCGGCGAAGAAGAGGATCGGGCCGACCGTACCGAGAGCCGTCATCGCGTCGTGGCCTCACCGCTCTCGAGGCCGGGCCGACGCGGGCCGGCGGGGGCAAGGCGCGCCGGCTTGGCTCGGCCGAAGCGGGCACTCGTCCTCGGCGCGGCAGGGCGGGCTCGCGTTCCCGGTCACGGGGGGTCGCAACGACCCCCGAGCCGGCAACGGTTATCGCCCTTGCCGGGCTCATCCCCGTGCCGTGGAGTACTCTACCTCGGACGCCAAGGCATGGGCCCGGGAGAAGCTGGTCGGCCAGTGGACCACGATGGTCACCCCGTTCACCCGGGACGATGAGCTGGACGAGCCGGGGCTCGCGTCGAACGTCGAGCACGTCCTCAAGCTCGGCACCCGGGGGATGGGGTTCTCCTGGAACATGGGGGAGTTCTGGAGCCTCACCCACGCCGAGCGGTTCCGGCTCATGGAGCTCGTGCCTACGCTGGTGCGGGGGCGCGCGCTCACGGCGTTCCAGATCACGGAGACGAGCCTGAAGGAGGTCGTCGAGCTCGGCCAGCGCGCCGAGGCGCTCGGCTTCGACCTGGTCATCCTCGCGGCCCCCTACATGGTGACGAGGACGGAGGAGCAGGTCCTCGATTTCACTCGGCGCGTCGCGGAGCGGCTCGGCATCGGGATCGCCTTCTACAACTCGCCCCAGTTCGGCCTCACCCTCTCGGCGAAGGCGCTCTCGCGCATGGCCGATCTCAAGAACCTCATCGCGATCAAGGAGGCCAGCTTCAACCTGCAGCTCTCGATCGACACTCACCTGCAGGCCGGCGAGAAGGCCGTGGTCAGCGCGCCGGATGAGGAGATCTTCTTTTTCGAGGAGTACTACAGCTTCCACCAGCAGGTGATGTTCGCCAACACGAGCGACTGGCGCTTCGACACCCCGGAGTCGCACACCTACGTTCCGTTCGTCGACCTCGCGACCCAAGGAAAGCTCGAGGAGGCGAAGCGCCGCTACCACCGCGAGCTCTGGCCGGTGAAGAACCTCTCCCGCCGTTGGTGGGCGAGGCTTGCCGCGAGGACCGGGGGTGCGCTCCCGGTCCAGATGGTGAAGTACTGGGGCGAGCTGATGGGGATGAGCGGCGGCCACGTCCGCCCGCCGCTCTCTCCGCTCACCGAAGAGGAGAGGACGGAGCTCCGCGACGACCTCGCGCGTCTACGCCCCCTCAAGGTGGGAGCCCGAAAGGCCTGACGGACCACGGGGGTCTACGATGGGGCCGGGGGCCGTCGGCGCCCGCCCTTGACGATCGTCAGCTGGAACCGCCCGGCCTCCCTCCGTTCCTGAGGGATCGCGTGACCCTTCCTCTCGGCCCACGCGTGGACGTCGACCCGGCTCGGCACGTCGGCTACGAGGGCCCGGACCGTGGCCCCCTCGTGGAGGCCGCTCATCGCCTTCTCCAGCTCCGCGATGACCCCCGTGCACTCGCGACGGGTCCCGTCGACGACGACCACGCCGTCAGCACCGTCGGTGCCGGCCATGCCGGCCTCACGTGGCGGGGGCGACCGAAGGGACGTTCGCGAAGACGTCGATCTCTCCGCTGAGCCGGAGCTCGAGGGCCTGCTTCACCTTCGCCACCGCGGCGGCGTCGATCTTCCCTCCGTAGCGGTCTCCCCGAGTGCAGACGGCGCCGCGCACCCCGACGATGTCCGGATTGATCCGGGTCAGCACGTCGAGGTCGGTCATCCTCAACGCGCCCGAGAGCGCGGTGCTCATGCGGAGCTCCTTCCCCTCGTCGACGAGCGACTTCAGCTTCGCTTCGGGCAGGAAGTCGAACAGGTTCCGGCCGTCCTTGGTGAGCGTGTCGATGAGGATCCCATCGCTGTGGCTGTCCCGGGCGAGCTCGACCACGAGCGTGGGGTCGATCCCGTGGTAGAGGTGGGAGTCGGCGAACGTGGCGGCGATCAGCTTGGTGGGGTACCCCTCGAGGGCGCGCTTGCTCTCCCGGAGGATCCGCAGCGCCGACTCGGGGTCGCTCTCGAGAAGGCCGACCTTGACCGAGGTCGCGCCGAGCGCGGCGGCGCCGAAGACGGCCAGCGACACCGTGCCCGCCTGGTTCGGAGCAGCGCCCAACGTGACGCTCACGTGGATCTCCTTCGGGAAGGCGTTCCGCACCTCCCGGATCACCGGGGGGAAGTTCGACCCGATGATCGTCTCCTTGAGGTTCTTGACATCGACGATGTCGGCCCTCCCGCGCACGGCTTCGAGGGCTTCGGGCAGGTCTTGCACGCTGACCATCAGCAGCATCGGCTCTTGCCTCGACCTACCTCAGCGCTGGGGATAGATGAACTCCACAGTTCACAGGGATTCACCCCTATCAGCGCGCCTCCGCCCTGCGGGCCTCCTGGCGGAGGCGCCGCGCCGGCCGTAGCGAGGCAGGACGATCCCGGCCGGGGCGAGAGGTTCGGCCGGTCGGCGCGTCGGGGTCACCGGAGCGGACGACGGCCGGCCGAACGACCAAAGGTCTCCCCGGAAGCTCATCGGGGGTGAGTATCCGTTAAGGACCCGGGGTCGGTCCTCTCGCTTGATGAGCGGGGAGCCCCAGCTGCCGGAGAACGGCCCGGTGGCCGACGCGGTCGTCGAGGCCAAGGAGCTCCGGCACACGTACGACCGCCGTCACTTCGCGCTAGATGGGATCAGCTTCTCCGTCCGCCGGGGCGAGGTGTTCGGGCTCCTCGGGCGGAACGGCGCCGGCAAGTCCACCCTGATCAAGGCGATGACGACCCTCATCCAGCCGACGTCCGGTTCGTTGCGGGTCCTCGGCATGGACCCGAGGCACGACGGCCAGCAGATCCGGCGTCGCATCGGGGTGGTCCAGCAGGGGGAGTCGTTCGACTTCACTACGGTCCAGGGGAACCTCGACGTCTACGCCGTCCTCTGGGGGATCCCCAAGCCGGAGGCGGTCCGACGCCGCGAGGAGCTGCTCGCCAGGTTCGGTCTCACGGAGATCCGGAGGCGGAGGGCGTTCGACATCTCCGGAGGGCAGAAGCGGAGGGTCCAGGTCGCGCGGGAGTTCATCCACGACATGGAGGTCCTCTTCTTGGACGAACCGACGGTCGGCCTGGACGTGATCATGCGGCGCGAGCTGCTCGACTCCGTCCGGGCCGAGGTCCGGCGCGGGCTCACCGTCGTCTTCACGACGCACAACCTCGAGGAGGCGGACTACCTCTGCGACCGGGTCGCGGTCGTCGACAACGGCCGGATCCTCGTCCTGGACTCGGTGGAGAACCTCAAGCGCCTCTACGGAGGGAAGAAGACGATCGACCTCACCGTCGCGGACGGCGACGGCGCCCGGTTCTTCGCCGCGCTGGCGACGGCCCTGGGTCCGGAGTCGACCGTGACCGCGGCGGGCTCGTCGGCGGTCATCCTGACCTCCGAGCCGAGGGACGCGCTAGCGAAGATCGTCGAGCTCGCCTCGGCCGCGGGGACGCAGCTCGAATGGCTCAACGTCCGGAAGAACACGCTCGAGGACGTCTTCCTGAGGTCGGTCGGTCGCGGGGGCGAGACCAATGGCCATCCCTAACCTGCTCCGGCTCGTCTACCGGAACATCGTGGTCAACACCGACCCCGGGAGCCTGATCATCCTGGTCGGGCTGCCCGGGATGTACCTCGTCTTCTTCGGGTTTGGCTTCTCATCGATCGCCTCCCAGGGCGGGGCCGGAGCCGCCTACCTTCGGTTCCTCACCCCCGGGATCATGTCGTTCCAGGTCGTGATGGCCGGGACCGTCGGCGGCAGCATGCTCTGGGCCGACCGGCGCTGGGGGATGCTCGCCCAGCTGCTCTCCGGGCCGTTCACCCGGTTGCAGTACCTGCTGGGGATCATGTTCACCTCGCTGCTGTTCGGCCTGGGCGGCGCGGCGGTGATGCTGGGGATCGCCTACGCGCTCGGGGTGCCGATCCCGACCCAGCCGCTCGCCTTCGGGGTGATCTTTGGCTCGATCGTCCTCGGCTCGATCTTCTTCGGCGCGCTGATGCTGTTCATCGCAGCGCTCGTGAAGTCGAACACCGCCTACAACAGCGTTCAGATCCTCCTGATCTTCGTGGTGAACTTCGCGAGCACGGTCTTCTATCCGCTGAGCGGCAACCTCCCGGTGGCGCTTCGGGCGCTGTTCAACGCGAACCCCCTGACGTACGTCGCCGACGCCGTCCGGGGCGCCTACACCGGCAACCTCACCTCGTGGGAAGGGTTGCAGATGCTCATCCTCGTCGCGGAGACCGCCGTCCTCCTGACCCTCGCGGTCCGGGCCTACCTGCGTTCGGACGTCTCCTACGAGTAGGTCCGCGCCCGCTCGCCGACCCTGAGGACCAGCGAGCCGGAGGGCCGGCGGGGGAGCGCAACGACCCCCGAGCGGGGAGCCTAGTGGGAGCTCAGCGGTGGACCTGGAGGACGTGCTCCCAGGTGCCCAGCGCCTGGCCCGCGCGCATCCACAGCGGGACCATCGCCTCGAGCCAACGCGCGGCGTCGATCCCCCCGACGTCGAGCGTACCGGCCCAGCCGAACTCTCGAACGATCGCGTCCACGGCCCGCTTCGCCTCGGCATCGTTACCGCAGATCCACATGCGGGCGGGCCCCGCCTCGAACTTCGGGTCGACCATCCTCCCGTTCCCGACCGTGTTGAAGCACTTGACGACCCTGGCTCCCCCGAGCTTGCGCTGGACCCGCTCGCCGAGCGAATCGTTCACCCCGAAGAGCAGGCCGGGAGCCGCCCCCTTCGAGAAGTCGAGAGGGTTCGTTGCGTCCAGGATCAGCTTGCCCTCGAAGCTCTTTGGGCCGGCCTGGTCGAGGACCGCCTCGGTCGCCGCGCCGTGGGTCGCGAGGACGACGAGCTCGCCGTGCGAGGCAGCCTGGGCGAACGACCCGACGGAGACCTTCCCCCGGGCCTCCTTCGTCCATCCCTCCAGCTTCTTCGGGTCCCGGGTCCCCAGCATCACATCGTACCCGCGGGCCGCAAACCCTCGGCCCAGTTGCTTCGCCACGTCGCCGCTGCCCAGGATACCGACCCGCTGCTTCGCCGCCATCGTCGTGGAGGTGCTCTCCGAGGACCTGGAGTCGGCGCTCCCTATTAGTCCTCGCTTTGGGGCGACCATGGATGAGTCCATGGCAAATTTGTTGATGATACCTAAAAATTAGGGACCACCGTAAATACTTGCTCGGGCTGGCCCTGTCGTGGAGACGCTTCAGCGGTTGACCCGCCGACAGTTGGAGGCTCTCCGGGTCATCGGTCGGAGCCCGTCCAACGGACCGGGAGCCCCGCTCAACGCGATCGCCCGGGCGCTCGGGGTTCGGGCCCCCTCGGCCCTGGCCCATCTCGGCCCTCTAGAGGAGCTCGGGTTGATCAGTCGGTTCCGAGGGAAGAGCCGGATCACGCGCCGGGGCGCGGTCTGCTTGGAGGAGTACCTGCGCCATCACCGTGTCGCCGAGAGCATGTTCGCGAGGGCGGGGCTCTCTCCGCGCGCGACGCACGAGGCGGCCCTCGAGGTCGACCTCGCCCTCAGTCACCGCACCGTCGAGGAGATCTGCGAGGCGTCCGGCCACCCGTCGGTCTGCCCTCACGGCCAGCGGATCGCCCCGTGCTCGTCGACCGAAGGGAGTGGGCACCGTTGAGCGCGCCGACCGGATTCGTCCAGGTGGGAACCACCGGCGCCCCACGCACCCTCGGGACGCGGGGGACCCCGTCACTTCTCCCGCCGCGAGCGTCGCCCAGGGGTAGGGGGGTCCCGTGAGGCCCGCGCTGATGATCACCGTGAGCGTCGTCGCTACCCTAGCCGTCACCGGGGTCGGGGTCTGGGGAGTGGTCTACCACTTTGCGCTCCCCTCGACGAACCCGTGCTCGGGGATCACGACACCGACCTCCCCGGCGAACTCGAGTGCCCTTCCGTCGACGCCCTCGTCCGCTGCCGCGCTGCTGGCCGCCGCCTTCCCGGAGGGCCACCCGATCCCGGAACGACCTTCGGCGCTCGCGAGGGGACCCACCTCGGCCGAGGCGCTCGCGCCGTCCGTCGGCCCGGTGATCCAGGTCGTGGCCGCGGAGAACTTCTGGGGAAGCCTTGTCGCACAGATCGGCGGGACGCACGTCAACGTCACCAGCATCATCACCGACCCGAACACCGACCCCCACGAGTACCAGCAGAACGACTCGGTCCCGAAGGCGATCGCCCACGCCCAGTACATCATCCTCAACAACGTGGGCTACGACAGCTGGGCGAGCCAGGACGTGGCGTCGGACGGCGCGACGAACCAGACGGTCCTGAACGTCGGCGACACCCTCGGGGTCAGCGTCACGGGGGGGATCGTGACCGGGAACCCGCACCTCTGGTACAACCCGACCTACGTGAACGAGACGGTCGCCTGGATGTACCACAACCTCACGACGATCGCCTCCTCCCTGACCACCTACTTCACGGCCCAGTACGACAACCTCACCGCGTCGCTCGCCCAGAACTACTCGCTGATCGGCGAGATCCGGCATCAGTTCGCCGGCACGGTCGTCGCCTCCACCGAGAGCATCTTCGTCTACCTCGCCAACGCGACCGACCTCGACCTCGTCTCGCCGCCCGCGTTCATGGAGGCGATCGCGGAGGGGAACGACCCGCCGGACCAGAGCGTCGTGACGTTCCAGTGCCAGCTCGAAAGCGGGCACGTCCGGGTCCTCGTCTTCAACGCCCAGACGGTGACGCCGATCACCACCGAGATGCAGCAGAAGGCCCTCGAGAACAACGTGAGCGTCCTCAGCATCTCCGAGACGATCCAGCCCCCGACCGTGTCGTTCCAGACGTGGATGGAAGGCGAGCTGATCGAGCTCTATCGCGCGCTCGACGCGAAGCAGCTGGGCCAATGACGTCGGCGTCCGGGCTTCCGGTGTTCCCCCCTTCCCCCTTCGAGCTCGGGACGGCACCGCCGACCGACGTCGTCCGCCCCGCTTCCGGCCTCGTGGCCCGGGCGGACGGCCTCCGGGTAAGCTACCGCGGCCAGACCGTGTGGAGCGACGCCAGCTTCACCGTCGGACGAGGAGAGTTCGTCGCGGTCATCGGACCGAACGGGGCGGGCAAGACGACCCTCTTCCGACTCCTACTGGGTCTCGTCCGGCCGACGGCAGGGACCCTCGAGGTCTTCGGCGCCCCACCCCGTCGCGGGAACCCGAAGATCGGCTACGTCCCCCAGAACCACGCCGTCGACCGCGACACGAACGTCGAGGCCGTCCAGCTCGTCCGCCTGGGGTTCTCCGGGAACCGCTGGGTGCCGAACCTTACGCCGCGCAGGCTGGCGCGGGAGCGGCAGGCGACCGACGAGGCGCTCCGCTCCGTCGGGGCCACCGAGCTCGCGAAGAAGCCGCTCGGGGCGATGTCGGGGGGCGAGCTCCAGCGGATCTTCCTCGCGGAGGCGCTGGCGTCCGACCCCGAGCTGCTCCTCCTGGATGAGCCGCTCGCCAATCTCGACATTCGGCGGGCCATCGAGCTCGTCGAGCTCGTTCACCGGCTCGTGAAGACCCGGAACGTGGCGACGCTGCTCGTCGCCCACGACATCAACCCGTTGATCCGGTGCTTGGACAAGGTCGTCTACATCGCGAACGGGAGGGTCGCGACCGGCTCGCCGACCCAGGTGCTCACGACGAAGAGCCTCTCGGCGCTCTACGGGGTGCCGGTCGAGGTGCTGCACGACTCCCGTGGCAACCTCGTGATCGTCGGAGGCGAGGACTTTCACCAGGACCCCGAGCGATGACCGGGGATCCCCTCGGCTCGCTCGCGGGCCTGCGCTGGCTCTCCTGGCACCTCTGGGCCGGCTGGAACGACCGCTGGGTCTGGTGGAGCTGGAACCTGCCGGCCGACCTGCAGCTGATGCTGCAGTACGAGTTCATCCGCAACGCCTTCGCCGCCGGGACGATGATCGCGATCGTCGCCGGGGTCGTCAGCTACCTGGTCGTGCTGCGCCGGTCGTCGTTCGCGGCCCACGCCTTGGGCCACGTCGGCTTCTCGGGGGCCGCGGGCGCCGTGCTGTTCGGGATCAACCCGTTCTTCGGCCTCCTCTCGTTCACCACGGTCTCCGGTGGGGGGATCGCCCTCCTCGGCAAGCGGGCCTCCCACCGGGACGTCGAGATCGGCTCGGTGCTCGCGTTCATGCTGGGCCTCGGGCTCCTGTTCCTCTCGTTCTACAACGGGTTCGCGACGGAGGCCTACTCCATCCTGTTCGGAGAGATCGTCGGCGTCACTACCCAGCAGGTGTGGTTCACGTTCTGGGCGAGCCTGCCGGTGCTCGTCGTGCTCGGGTGGTTCTATCGGCAGCTCCTGTTCGCCTCCTTGGACGAGGAGGTCGCCGAGGCGAAGGGGATGCACACCGTGATCCTCGGCGTGGTCTTCATGCTCGCCCTCGCGGTCGCGATCTCGATCGCCGTCACCGTCATCGGGGTCCTCCTGATCTTCGCCCTGACCGTCACGCCGGCCGCGATCGCCGTGCGTCTCGTCTCCCGTCCCTTCCACGCGGTGCTGCTGTCGGTAGGGATCGCCCTCTTCGCCACGTGGACCGGGATCTTCGTCGCGTTCTACGAGGTGGAGCCGACGAGCTTCTTCATCGTCACGATCGTCTTCGCGATCTACCTCATCGTCCGGGCCGCCCCGGCCGTCTCCGGGGCGCTCTCTCCCGTGCGGGCGCCGGCCGTGACACCGGCACCGCCCCCGATGACCCTCCACGCGCCGGGCGGGCCGCCGCTCGCCGTCCCCGGGGAGGGGTCGTCGGTCCCGGCGGACGGCACGGGAGGGTCGTAGGCCGCGACCGCGGCCCCCGTGCCCGCGACCGACGGGGTCGCGTCCGCCAAATACTCGCGTCGGTGAGCGGCCCGGCGATGATCGGTCCCTCGTCCCGGTCCGCTCGAGGCGAGACGCGGGACCGCCCGGGCGTTCCCGGTCGCCGGCCGCTCGCTGTCGTGGAGGGCGGATGATCCCCCTCGCCCACGGCGGCCGTCTGGTCGACCGACAGCTCTCCGGACCGTCGCTCGCTCGGCGGGAAGCGGAGCTCCGCGACCTCCCGAAGGTCCGGCCGTTCATCGACCAGCTCTACGATGCGGAGAAGATCGCCCTCGGCGCGTACAGCCCGCTCGAGGGGTTCCTGGGGCCCTCGGAGCTCGAACCGGTGCTCGAGAGGGGCCGGCTCCCGAGCGACCTCCCCTGGCCGATGCCGGTCCTTTTCCCGGTCCCGGAGGGCGCTGACGGGGGGGCGTCGAAGGAGCTGAAGGCCGGCGACGAGGTCGCGCTCCTCGACGCGAGGGGCGTCGCCACCGCCCTCTTGAAGATCGAGGAGAGGTTCCGGTTCGACCGTGCGGCGCTCGCGCGCAAGGTCTACGGCACCGAGGATGCCGCGCATCCGAACGTCGCCGACATCGTGCGGCAGAGCGAGCACGCCTGGAGCGGTCGGGTCGACCTCCTGCGGCGCCTCGACACGGTGGGGGGCCGGTCCGAGCCGGGCCCCGCGGAGCTTCGGGAGGAGTTCCGGCGCCTCGGCTGGAAGACCGTCGCCGCCTATCAGTGCCGGAACCCTCCGCACACCGCCCACGAGTACCTCCAGCGGGTGACCCTCGAACGAGAGGAGGTCGACGGGCTGCTCGTTCATCCCGTGGTCGGGCGGCTGAAGAAAGGGGACTACCGTCCGGACGTGATCCTGGACGCCTACGACGCCCTGGTCCGGGGCTACTACCCGCCGACGCGGGTGATCGTGCGGCCGCTCGGGATCACGATGCGCTACGGTGGGCCGAAGGCGGCGCTGTTCCTCGCCATCGTCCGGAAGAACTACGGCTGCGGGGTCTACATCGTCGGCCGGGACCAGGCGGGCGTCGGGAAGTACTACGACCCGTACGCCTGCCACCGGATCTTCGACGAGTACGACATCGGGGTCGTCCCGCTCCGGTACGAGGAGTCGTTCTTCTGCCGCCGGTGCGGCTGGATGGCGAGCGAGAAGGTCTGCCCCCACGGCCCCTCCGAGCGGGTCGCGACGAGCCAGACCCGCGTCCGGGAAAGCCTCGCGAAGGGGGAGCGCCTCCCGACGGAGATCCTCCGTCCGGAGGTCGCGGAGGTCCTGCGCCGGCCCGACGCCGTCTTGACCTCGTGAGGGAGGGGGACCGGCGCATGTCGCGAGGACCGGAAGGGTTCTGCCTCTGGCTCACCGGGCTCCCGAGCTCGGGGAAGACGACGATCGGTAAGGCGCTGGTCGAGCGCCTGAGGGCGCGCGGACGGTTCGTCGAGCTGCTCGACGGGGACGAGATCCGCAAGGGGCTGAGCGCCGACCTCGGCTTCGACCGGAAGTCCCGCGAGGCGCACGCCGGACGGGTGACGTTCGTCGCGAAGGTGCTCGCGCGCAACGGTTCGATCCCGATCGTCGCCCTGATCTCTCCGTACCGGACCTCCCGGGCGAAGGCCCGGGCGGAGATCGGCCGGTTCGTCGAGGTCTACGTGAACACGCCGCTCGAGGTCTGCGAGCAGCGCGACGTCAAGGGGCTCTACCGGCGCGCGCGGGCCGGTGAGATCCACGAGATGACCGGCGTCGACGACCCGTACGAGCCTCCCGAGGACGCGGAGATCGTCATCGACGCCGCCCGGCTCTCCCCGGAGGCGTCGGCGGATCACATCGTCGCCGAGCTTGAGCGCCGCGGGCTCCTCCCGCCCGCGTCGTCCGCCCCGCGTTGAGCCGGCTCGGGGACCGTCGCGGGGCCCCGCCCCGTCCTCAGTGCGCAGGGACCGTCGCGACGACGCCCCGGCTCGCGAGGTACGCCACGATCTTCTCGGTCGCCGCCCCAACGCTGTCGACCGAGGTGTCGACCACGAGCTCAGGGGCAAGCGGCTCCTCGAACGGGTCGTCGACCCCGGTGACCTTCGGCCCCCCAGCCCGGTCCTGCCGGTAAAGTCCCTTCGTGTCCCGTTGGCGACAGACCTCTACCGGGCATCGGAGCCAGATCTCGCTGAACCGGTCCCCGACCGTCGCGCGGGCCGCCTGCCGCGACGTCTCGTACGGGGTGATCATCGCGACGAGCACGACGACCCCGTGCCGGGAGAGCATCCGGGCGACGTAGCTGACCCGGCGCGCGTGCATCTCTCGGTCCTTCCGCGAGAACCCGAGCTCCGGAGAGAACATCCGCCGGACCTCGTCCCCGTCGAGGACCTCGGTCTCGCCGCCGAGCGCACGGAGGCGCTCGCTCACCGCCTTAGAGACGGTCGTCTTCCCCGAGCAAGGGAGTCCTTCGATCCATGCGACCCAGCCCGAGCCGCTGGGCGCCCCCGACGCCGGCACGCCGGGCGCACCGCGCTCGAGCTAGAAAAGCCCGAGCCCCGGCCCGACGGACCGATGGAGGACCCTACCGGAAGGTCGTGGCCCGGTCCGGCCCTGCACCCCCGTGAACCTCCTACGGCCCCCGACAAGGTGGGACCGCAAGTTCTGCTTAGAATCAGACCTGGAACCGTGCTCGAGGGCCTGCCGCGACCGGCGGGCACCGGTCGGAGACCCACAAGGCGACCCAGTAGCCTCGGCCGCCCGGCCGTCCCCGACGGGGAGACGGTTTTAGTCTATGATATTTGAGGGTCATTGAGCCGGGTTTATAGGCCCAGCCTTCCAGCGGGGGTCATGGACCGCGGTACAACGATCTTCCCTGCGCGTGACCGTCCCAGCCTGAACGGGTCCGATCTGTTCCGTCCGTCACGATCGTCCGCCCTGCCCTCCTCCACCTGGGGCCGGGCGTTCGAGGGGAGGGAGTGATGAGCGCGGGCCCCCCACCTGGCCCCGCCCAGAGCTCCCCCCCTGCCCCAACCCCCGCTTCTGAACCGGCCGGGCTGCCCCCGGTCGTACGTCGTAAGGGAGACCGAGGGCGGATCTACATCGTCGCCGCCGTGGTCGTCGTGGCGGCGATCATCGTCGGGGTCGGTGCGGGAACGTCGTGGTACGGCCTCAAGACGTCGTCTTCCTCGACCGCGGCGTGCCCGACCGGCGTGACGCTTCAGGGGAACGGGGCCGCCTTCCCGGCGTCCCTGGTCTCGGGGGTATGGGTCCCCGGCTACGGAAAGGCGAGCGGGAACACCGTGAACTACCCTGGCGCCGGCGCTGTCACGGGGATCAACGACCTCGCGGAGCGGACCGTCGACTTCGCGATCACCGACGAAGGGGTCACCGCGGCCGAGGCGACCGCCTTTGCCACGAACCTCTCGACCGTGCTGACGTTGCCGGTCACCGGGGGGGCGGTCGTGATGGCCTACAACGCCTCGCTCCTCAACGCCCCCCAGACGATCAACCTCACCGGCCAGGAGCTGGCCGGGGTCTACCTCGGGACGATCACGACGTGGGCGGGCCTCGACGGGAACAACCCGGGACTCGCCAAGGTCACGACGGGGCTCACGGGAGTCTACCGATCTCAAGGCGCGGGGATGTCCTACGTGCTGACGAACTACATGACGGACACCGACAAGGCGTGGGCGACCGGCACGGGTCTCGGCACGTCGACGCTCCCGGCGTGGCCTAAGCTCTCCACCACGACCGGGGCGTCCGGGAACTCCGCGATGTTGACGGACCTCAGGAAGGATGCCGGGGCCATCGGCTACACGGACCTGTACGACGCCCTGGAGGACGGGCTGACGGTCGCGGCGATCGTCAACTCGGCGGGGAACGCCATCACGCCGACCGAGGCCAACACGGCGACGGCGATCGCAGACACGTACAGCGTGATCGGGAGTTCGCTTCCCGCGCTGACCAACGCCTCCGCGTGGGGGGACGTCTCCTGGGTGAACGCCACGGGCAGCCACGATTACCCGATGGCGACCCTCAGCTACCTGATGGTGCCGCTCGACCCGGCCAAGGGCCACACCGCCTCGGCGACGGACGCCACCGCGCTCCGGCAGTGGATCCAGTACATCGTGACGACGGGTCAGAGCTACAACACGACGCAGTTCCCGTTCGTCAGCCCCCCGAAGCCGTTGCTGACGGACGACCTGAACGCCCTCTCCGGCATGAACTTTAACGGAGTGGTGCTCCCGGCGTGTAGCTAGGGTCCCCCGTGGGCGTCCGCGGCGCACCGGAGGTCGGGCGAGCAGCACGGCGGGCGGACCGCCTCGCGAGGCTCCGTCGAGAGGGCTTTGCCTTCCGGCTGCTGGTCGTGGTCATCGCCGCGGGGGTGGTCGGCCTCCTGGCGGCGCTCACCGCCCAGCTCCTCGGGGGCGCGCTCTCGTCGATCGACCGGTTCGGCCTCGGTTTCCTCAGCAGCTCGAGCTGGGACGTCCCGGACGGGATCTTCGGTGCCTGGCCGGCGATCGCCGGCACGCTCCTCGTGAGCGGCCTCGCGTTGCTGTTCGCCGTGCCGGTCGCGCTCGGCGTCGCGCTCTTCGCCTCGGAGATCGCCCCCCGGCGCCTGCGCTCCCCGCTTGCCTACTTCGTCGACCTCGGGGCGGCCGTCCCGAGCATCGTCTACGGCTTCTGGGCGGTCATCGTCCTGGTCCCGTTCCTCGGTACGACTATCGAGCCGGGGCTCGCCCACCTGACCGGTGGAGGGGCCCCTTTCTCCGGCAATGCCAGCGGCTCGGACGTGCTCTCCGCCTCGGTCATTCTCGCGATCATGATCGTGCCCACGATCGCCGCCCTATCGCGGGAGGCGCTGCGGGCGGTGCCACAGGAGCTCCGGGAGGGGGCCCTCGGGCTGGGCGCGACCCGATGGGAGGCGACGCGCCTCGCCGTCCTCGGGCCCGCCGCGCCCGGCATCGCGGGCGCCGTCGTCCTCGGCCTCGGCCGGGCGATCGGGGAGACGGTCGCCGTGGCCCTGGTGATCGGCAACGTCTACCAGGCGCCGACCTCCCTGTTCTCCCACGGGTCGACGATCCCCAGCTGGCTCATCAACGGCTTCGTCGAGTCGACCGGCCTCGCCCGCAGCGCCCTGGTCGAGCTCAGCCTGCTCCTCTTGCTCATCTCCGTCGCCGTCAACGTCGGGGCCCGCCTCCTGGTCCGCCGCTGGGAACGCGCCACGGGTCCGACCCATCGCCGGCGGGCCACCCGTCGGGCCGTGCCGGCGCCGTCTCCTCCGGGGACGGTCGCGGTGGCGAATCCCCCCTGGCTGGCGCGGGTCACGACCGGCCGTACCTCGCGCCTCCGGCGCCGAAAGGTCGTTCACGCCTTGGTCGCCGCGCTGGTCGTCGGGGCGGTCGCGGTGGCGGTATGGCCGCTCGTGAGCCTGATCGAGACCGCGGTCGTCTCCGGAGGGTCGGCCGTCGTCACGCCCTCCTTCTACACGTCGACCCCCCCGCCGGCGTGCGGGATCGGGGTGAGCCACTGCCCGATCGGCGGGATCGGTCCGGAGATCGAGGGGACGTTCGTGATGCTCGGCCTCGCGGCGGCGGTGGCGCTGCCGGCCGGGATCCTGGGCGGGATCTACCTCTCGGAGTACGGGAGGAACCGGGTGGGGCGCTCGGTCGCCTTCGTGGTCGACGTCCTCATCGGCGTGCCGACGATCCTCGTCGGCGTCTTCGTGTTCAGCGTCTTCCTCCAGTACGACCGCTGGGACGACCAGAGCGCGTTCGCCGGCGCGGTCGCCCTCGGCGTCATCATGGTGCCGATCGTCATGAAGGCCGCCGAGCTCGCGCTCCGGACCGTCCCGGCGTCGACCCGCGAAGGGGCGCTCGCCCTCGGCTTCCCCCGGCACCGGGTGACCATGCGGGTCGTCCTCGGGAGCTGCCGGAGCGCCCTCGTCACGGGCAGCCTCCTTGCCGTGATGCGCGCCGCCGGCGAGACCGCCGCGGTCGTGCTCACCGCCGGCGAGAGCGTCTACTGGATCAGCGACCTCCGCGCGCCGGTCGGCGCGCTCGCCCCGTTCATCTTCGAGGCGCTGACGGTGTACAGCTCCCCGAACTACCGGACCGACGCCTGGGGGGCCGCGCTCGTCCTCCTGCTTATCATGGCCGTCGTCAGTCTCGCCGCCCGCCTCTCGGTCCGGGGACCGGGCGGCAACGGGGCGGTGTGAGCGGGTGCCGGTCAAGCTCGAGGTCCGGGAGCTGAACGCCTGGTACGGCGACCGCCAGGCGCTCTACGACGTCACCGTCGACCTCGAGGACCGGGCGACCACCGCGATCATCGGCCCCTCGGGCTGCGGCAAGTCGACGTTCCTGCGGTGCCTGAACCGCCTCCACGAGGAGGTCCCAGGCGCACGCGTCACCGGCTCGATCCGCCTGGACGGGGACGACCTCGCGAAGGAGAAC
>Ga0187771_10000991_pt1 | contig 18573 bp, 17 predicted proteins | sample 0116_SJ02_MP15_1_FD_133139 | JGI IMG/M metagenome (GOLD analysis project Ga0187771, IMG submission 133139) | Tropical peat soil microbial communities from peatlands in Department of Meta, Colombia - 0116_SJ02_MP15_10_MG | ecosystem: Environmental > Terrestrial > Soil > Wetlands > Peat | place...
CTAAAGCGCGTTTAACGGCCACCTGCGAAGGCGGAAACGCTTTGATGAGCAGATGGTTTACCCAGACGCGCGACAGACGAAGGCCGTTTGCCCGTTGAAGAAGCTTGGTGACGGACCCCGCGACACGCGGGGGCATGATCCGGGCTCGTCAGAGACGGGCAACAATCAAAGCGACCAGCCATGATAGACAAGAGACAGAAGGCATTCCAGGCCTTTGGGGAGTTCCTCTCGGCCTTCGTGCGTGACCTCAACCACCGCTCGGAGGACGGCTGGGCACTGCTGGTCGAGGGAAGGAGGGACGAGCGTGCTATGAGGGAGCTGGGCTACGTGGGCACCATGGCCACCGTCTTTGCGTATTCGAGGAAGGGGGGCCTGGCATTTGGACGGTCCGAGGGCGTGGTCATACTCACCGACCTCGACAGGGAGGGAGGGACCCTCGCGGCCCGCTTTGTGAAGAGGCTGTCCCACGAGGGGTTCGGCACTTCCCTGGCCGAGAGGAAGAGGCTGAAGGCGGCTTCGAAGGGGGTCTTCCTTCATGTGGAAAACCTGTCGAGGTTCGCCGACGGGGAAAGCTATCGACGTGGCGAAAACAAGAGTTTATAACCACGAAGATTTCGCCTGAAACTAAGTTAAGCCGAGTGCGCTTAATCCGATAAGAAACGAGTTGAACAAGGGTTGAAGGAGATTGCCAGATTCGGGTATAGTAAAGTATCTAGTAAGACTCAAGTTTGAAGTAGATGGGGTAGTCGAGAGGGCCGACGTCATCGGAGCCATCTTCGGGCAGACCGAGGGGCTCTTCGGTCCTGAGATGAACCTCAACGAGCTACAGAAGAGCTGGAAGGTCGGGCGGATTGAGATCAATCTCGAGTCCAAGAACGACAAGACCCGCGGGGAAGTCATCGTCCCCATGTCCACCGATATCGGGACCGCTGCCTTGATTGCGGCAGCAGTGGAGAGCGTCGATAAGGTTGGTCCATGCAGTGCACGCGTAACCCTGGCGGCCATCGAGGACGTAAGGGCGACAAAGCGGAAGCAGATTGTCGACAGGGCGAAGACAATCGTCCGCGAATGGAGTTCAAAGACCTCGAGCGAGGGAGAGAATGTCCTCAAGGACGTCACTGAATCGACAAAGCGGGCCAAGGTAGTCAACTACGGCATGGAGAACCTGCCCGCTGGTCCGGGCGTCTATTCCTCAGAGCTGGTCTACCTCGTAGAAGGGAGGGCAGACGTCGTCCTCTTCTTGAGGGCCGGCATCGAGAACGTAGTCGCGCTGGAAGGAACGAGCGTCCCTGACTCGATAATCGAACTGGGCAAGAAGAAGAGGCTGATTGCGGTCCTGGACGGCGACCGAGGCGGAGACCTTATCGAGAAGGAACTCGCCCAGGTGGTGAGGGTCGAGAAGGTCATCAGGGCGCCTCCTGGCAAGGAAGTGGAAGACCTCACTCCCATTGATGTGATCAACATGCTCCGGTCCGAGCGCCTCGAAGCCCCCGCTCGCACGTCCCGCAGGGAAAGGGCGGCCGAAAGGGCAGAGGAGAGGGCGCCGGAGGCCCCGGCCGAGCCGGACGAGCCGGTGGTAGTCAAGACCAAAGAGCTGTATCCTGACCTGAACGGGACACTTGAGGCGATCCTCCTGGACCAGGGACTGCAGGAAGTGGGCAGATACCCCATTAGTGAGCTCGTTCAGAAGATGCAGGGCGCCGCTGGAGCGTACTACCTCATCTTCGACGGGATCGTCACGCAGAGGCTCGTCGAGTCGGCCACAAAGGTCGGGATAAAGGGGATCATCGGTCACCGGACCGGGGAACTGGGAGACATACCTGACGACGTTCGAATCGGAACGTTCAGGGACCTTGGGCTCGAGTAGCTCCGTCCGTTGATAGTCACGCAGTTCAACCCGAAGCACGGCAGCTGCTCCCTCACAATCGAATCGTCGGAAGACCTCTGGACCCTCCGACGACTGATAGCCAAGGGCGACGTCCTCGTGACCAGGAGCTCTCGGGTGGTGAAACGCGAGGACGAATTCTCCCGTCCCGACAAGGGAGAGCGGGTCAAGGTCACCATCGCCCTCTCCGTCGAGGAGGTCCATCTCGACAGCAGCATAGAGCGGCTGAGGGTCAGGGGGACCATAACCGAGACCAGCGACGAGAGCATTAACAGGGCCGGCACACACTCGGTCACCCTCTCCCCGGGACACTCGCTCACTCTCAGGAAGGAAAGGTGGGGGCATCTCGAGACGACACTGGTCCGCTCAACCGGATCCTCTGCCAGGAGGTACGTCCTTTTGGCGGTGGACCGGCGAGACGCTGGCATCGGGACGCTGAGCGGATCGCACCTGGCAGTACTCACAACCGTCGAGTCCGGACTAGGAGGAAAGATGTCAGAGGAGCAAAGCTCGAAACCTTACTTCGCCAAGGTCGCCGGGATAGTCGCCCAAGCCTTCAGGCAAGGGGACGAGGTCGTCGTTGCGGGTCCGGGAAACATCAAGAACACGCTGGCCAACCTCTTGGTGCAGGAGCTCAAGTCGCAGTCCGTGAGGGTTCTCGAAGGGTTCGACCTGACGGGGTCTGACGGAATCAGGTCTCTCGTCAAATCCCATGCCTTTCAGGAGCTCGCGAAGGACTCGACGTTGGTCGAGATGGAGAAGCTTGTTGACGAGGTCGTAAGGAGGGTGTCATCCGGCGACCGGAAGGTCGCGTACACGCTTCCGAGGGTGAAGGAGGCGGCGGATGCCGGTGCCGTCGAAGCCTGCGTCGTCTCTGACAACGTCTTCTCCACGGGTATTGACGAGGACACTCTCGTCGACACCCTCAACACAGTGGAGGCAAAGCGGGGCTCGGTGCACCTTGCTGACTCCTCCCTGGAGTTCGGGAAGCAGATCTCCGCCTTCGGGGGGATTGTGGCCCTCCTCAGGTACCCCCTCAAGCCCTATTGAGCAGCGGAAAGATGAACTCGGAGAGAACGGCCAGCACGACGCCCCCCTTGATCAGGTCCTTCCCAAGCCTCCTGTCAAGGTGGGTTGCCCACAGAAGCAACCCCACCAACAGGATGGAAATGTACGCGAGCCTCGAAATCTCGATCACCGTAGAGTTGATGGTGGTCAGGAGCGTTGTCGTGAAACTCACGAATTGCTGCGCCATCTGCTGGAGCGTGGTTCCGAAGTCAGGGGGCGGCTGAACGTCCAGCATCCCTGACAGACTCTAATCCGTTATTTAACGGGCAAGGCAATTCCTAGATCAGGTGCAGGTACGCCGCCACCGGCAGCGCTGCTATCACCGCCACCATCGCGAGAGCGGTTATGATGCCGATTCTCGACAGCGTCGCCTCGCTCAGCTTTCCTCTTCCCAGAGCCTTCACTCCCACTCTGAACGCCTGCCCGCCGTCGAGGGGGCCCAAAGGCAGGGAATTGAATATGGCGAGGTTGAAGTTGAGGAAGAAGAGCCAGTAGAGAAGGTTCGCAAGGGGGACGAGGGACTCCCCATATGTCGACGTGTACAGCGCCGCGTTCGTTCCTGAAAATGGAACTGCGTCCTGGCACTGAGGGAAGGTGGGGATGCAGAGATACAGCCAAGGCCTCGAAAGGAACGAGCCGGTGTACGTACTCACGAGCGATTGCAAGTAGTCTGCCCCCGCGGAGCTGATCCCGATGTACGCTCTAGAGCTGTTTCCCGGATTGCCGACAAGGGTCACGTTGTCAATCACCCGGGTGACCCCTGCGCTCCACACCGTCATCACGACAGTTTGGTTCGGGAGAAGCCTCCCGCTGATTTCTGCCGCCTGCAGTTGCAGCGAATCGTTGTAAGTGATGCCGTTGATTGACTTGATGAAATCCCCGGGCATGATCTTGGCCGTGAACGCAGGGGACGGCTTTGTCACCTGGGTCACAGCCAGGCCGCTGGTAAGGGGGGTCATTGAGGAGACCACCGCAAAGAGGAGAAGTAGCGCGACGATGCCGAGGACGAAGTTGACCCCGGCCCCAGCCGCCCAAACGCGGGCGGAATCCCTTCCTCTAGCCACCCTGATGGCATCTTCGTCGACTTCTACGAACGCTCCTATGGGAAGTATGAGGAAGAAAAGAAGCCCCGATGACTTGACGGGAAGCCCCAGGCTTCTGGCCACGACGCCGTGGGCCCCTTCGTGGACCACCATGGCGACCAGAAGCGCAATCCATCCGTCCACCCAGGGGATGTAGGGGTTGATCCCCGGCAGACCCAGGTACGCAAGGGGGCTCACCCCCCTGATGGCCTCACCGACCTGGGTCGCCTGGGGCGTGAAGAATATCGCCACTTCTGAGAGGAAGATGTAAAGTCCGATGGCGGCAGCGACTGGCATCATGTAGAGCAGTGCCCAGCCCACTGGCCTGGAGATTCTCCTCTTCCCCAACTTGTCCATGATCGAATAGAAGCGCCTGGTCTTGAGGAAGATGAGCCCGTAAACGAACTGCACGTGCTTGATTTCTTCTTCCAATCGCCTTGCTCCCCCCGCGGCCTACACTGCCGCTTTAAGCGTTCATCTTATTAGCCCAAGGTTGGCGCTCTGGAGTGAATCTTGAGCAGCTGCTCTAGGTGCGGCGGGAGTCCATTCTTCACAAGGAGGTATTCGGGGGAGGTACTCTGCGAGCGGTGCTTCAAGGAGTCGATAGTCGAGAAGACACGAAGGACCGTCGCCAAGCATCGAATGATTGCCCGAGGAGATCGCGTCGGCGTCGCCGTCTCGGGCGGGAAGGATAGCCTGGCCCTTCTGAAAATCCTCTACGACCTCAGGGAGTGGCACGGAGCAGACTTGGTGGCGATCTCCGTGGACGAAGGCGTTGCCGGCTACAGGGACGAGGCCATCGCGCACGCCCGTTCGGTAGCTTCGGACCTGGGGGTCGAACACCGAGTCGTCTCCTACGGAGAGCTATTCGGCTTCACTTTGGACGCGGCATTGGCTTCGAGAAGGGACAGGGAGACCTCGTCGTGTGGCTTCTGCGGGGTCTTTCGCAGAAGGGCCATCGACGAGGCTGCGGCGGAGGCGAAGGTCTCCGTGGTCGCGACCGGCCATAACCTAGACGATTACGTCCAGACCTTCGTGATGAACCTGCTTCACGGGGACGTTGGCCGCCTTGGCTGGCTAGACCCGGACCACGAAGGCGGGCGGTTCCCGATGAGGAGGGTCAAGCCCTTCATGGAGATCTACGAAGAGGAGATAGCGCTGTTCGCCTACAAATCCGGCATCCCCTTCCAGAGCGTCAGCTGCCCCTACATGCACGAGGGACTGAGGAGCGAGGTCAGGGACTACCTTAACGAGATGGAGGCGGGGCATCCGGGGATGAAGAACGTCCTCTTCAACTCGGCCCTCGACGTGGTATCCCACTACGAGGGGGGTTCGGGGAGGCGGTCGGTTCCGTGTACTCGCTGCGGGAAGCCGTCCTCGGCAGGGCTCTGCGGCGTCTGCAGGATGAAGGACGAGCTCGGGCGTCAGGTTAATTACACCACCTGACTTCCGCACCGCTGGCGGTGGGTAGGGCAGGGAGGTCAGCCTTCTCCCGATAGAGCTGAAACAGGCTTCACGCAGCAGCCAGCAACCTTCGGGTAAAGCCACCATCCTCGCTACCTGCGTCGGGCGGAGGAGACGAACTCACGCCGTGGCGGGCGGTCATGAGAGGCAGTCCTCTCGAAGGAGAGGTCCTGACCTTTGATTGCCGAATCGGGCGAGGTCCGGGAGGGAGCAGCCCTATGGTGACGTGGCCACGCTGCCTCGTCTACGTGGGGGATTCTCCGTCTGGCGAGACGGGGGCGGAGACAGATGGTGAACTCCGAGGGAGCTACCGCCACTTGCAACTTTTTTAACCGTCGGTGGTCGGCTCTCGAATCGAGCAGGGGTAGCCTAGGGTCATCGTGACGGGGAGCCTGGTAAGGCGCAGCCGCTCGGGCGTATGCTTGCTAAGCCTGTGTCTCTCACGGGACTCGTGGGTTCGAATCCCACCCCCTGCGCTCCTTTGATTGTCGCTTACCCAAGTCGGGAGCCCATGTAACTCGCCCTTGTCCCCAGTTCCTCCTCGATTCGCAACAGCTCGTTGTACTTTGCCACCCTTTCGCCGCGGGCGGGCGCTCCTGTCTTAATGAACTCCGAGCCGTACGCCGTCGCCAGGTGGGCGATGAACGGGTCCTCGGTCTCTCCTGAACGATGTGACACGGCTACGCCCCATGCGCCGCTGCGGGCAAGTTGGATTGCCTCCTCGGTCTCCGTGACCGTGCCGACCTGGTTCAGCTTAATCAGTACGGCGTTTGTTGTCTTCGCGCTCAACCCTGCACTGATTCTCTCAAGGTTGGTCACGTAGATGTCGTCGCCAATGATGCTGGTCGACTTCCCTAGCCGCCTGGTGATTGACGCGAAGTCAGCAGCCGAGCCCTCGCTAAAGGGGTCCTCGATCGTCAAGAGATCGTATTCGTCCGCAAGTCCGGCGTAGAAGTCCTCGAGCTTGGCCGCCCCCATCCCGACTCCGTCCACGGTGTACTTCCCCGTCTTCTCGCTGAAGAACGAGGTCGCGGCGGCGTCTATTCCAATTCTCACCGTGTCTTGATGGCCGCTCTCGGCTATTGCTGCTGAGATTGCCTCGAGAGCGTCAGAGGTCCGGCTCAACTGCGGAGCGAAACCTCCCTCGTCACCGACGTTGATGGCGCCTCTTCCATACTTCTTGATCAGGAATGCTTTGAGGGATTGGTAGACCTCCGACCCCATTCTTATGGCGTCACCGCATTTCTTTGCCCCAACGGGCTCTATCAGGAATTCTTGAACTGCCAAGTCATTACCTGCGTGCTGTCCCCCGTTGATTACGTTCATCATCGGGACTGGGAGCGAGTAGCTACGCGCGGGGCTCAGTTGGGCGTACAGGCTCACGCCTTGGGAGGCCGCTGCGACTCTTGCTACGGCCATTGAGACGGCGAGAATCGCATTCGCCCCCAGCCTCGTCTTCCCCGGCGTGCCGTCCAGGTTCAGCATGATGCGATCGATTTCCTCTTGACTCGTACAGTCAACGCCCATGAGCCTGGGCCCAATCGCCGATTCGACGTTCCTGACCGCCTTCGTGACCCCCTTCCCGTGGAACCTTCTCTTGTCGCCGTCCCTCAGCTCCAGCGCTTCATGCGACCCTGTCGAGGCGCCCGAGGGGACGCTGGCCCTACCGACCAGTCGACCCGCCGAAACTTCCGCCTCAACAGTGGGGTTTCCTCTCGAGTCGAGCACTTCTCTGGCAGTCACCGAGGTTATCTTCGCTTCTCTCTCTTTCGCCAACGGTCTCGCCGCGTGCCTCGACCGGCCGAATCTTAAAGCAGATTCCGTGGCAGCCTCCAAGATTTATTAGAAGACTGAATGGCGGAAGGTTCGGGCCGGTCGTCTAGCTTGGTTAGGATGTCAGGCTCTGCCCATCAAGCCCTTACACGGCGAAGGTCGGTGGTTCGAGTCCGCCCCGGCCCATTTCAGTCACCCTGGCCATAGGCGGGTCCACGGCTCGAAGAGTTATCTAGAATCACCAAGCGGGAGGAACGTTGACCGAGTTCAGGTACATCAGCTGGCCGGAGTACGGCAACCTGGCCGAGGCCCTGGCGGAGAAGGTCCGCTCCGGCGATAGGTTTTTCGACCTCGTCATCGGCATCGCCAGAGGGGGCATCCCCGTTGCCATGGTGGTCTCCGACCATCTCGGGGTCAAGATCGATTTCATCAATGTGAAGTCCTACAAGGGAATCGCCGAAAGGTCGACCCCCAGGATCCTATCCACTCTCACTGAGGGAATCAGGGGAAAGAGTATCCTCCTCGTGGACGACCTCGTGGATCATGGCGTCACCATGGACATCGTCAAGAAACACCTCTCTGGCAGGAGCCCGAAGCTCCTCAAGACTGCCGTTCTGTTCAAGAAGCCCTGGAGCAAATTCGAACCGGACTTCTACTTGGAGGTGGTCGACAAGTGGATAGTCTTCCCGTTCGAACTCACGGAGGTGAACCGACTAAGGGCCGCCCGCGGTGACAATCTAGAGGCTAAGAAGTAGGTACACGTTAAGCACCACGATCGTGCCTCCGAAGACCAGGGCAATTGCTGTGGTATACCTTCTATTGACGAACTCCCCCATGACGCTCCTCTTCGCGGTGTAGTACAGGAGCGGAATCATGGGGAGGGGGATCATCAGGCTGAGGATGACCTGGCTGTAGACCAGCAGTGAGAGAGGACTTAGGCCCAGCAGAATCGCAGCCTCGGTTGGGATCACATTGATGAATCTTGTTACGAGCCGCCTGATGTAGGGGTTGATTCTCGTCCCTAGTAGCCCCTCCATTATCGCCTGCCCCGCCAACGTCCCGGTCGTAGATGACGCAAGCCCCGAGGAAAGCAGTGTCACGGCGAAGACCGTGCCCGCGAGCGAACCATACAGTGCGCCCAGGATGCTGGCTGCCTGAGGAACGGTGAGAGAATTGGCACAGTCGGTCAGATTGGCGGCACAGCGGGGCAGGGCACCGTGAGACGAGAAAAGCACAGAGGAGGCAGTGACAAGGATGGCCACGTTAACCAGGGCAGCTATGGTCAGCGTGAAGACACATTCGTAAAGGTGCAGTCTTCTGACCCGACGCTTTTCCTCGACGGTCTCGTTCTGCAGTTTGTTCTTTGCGAGATGTGAGTGAACGAAGAGAGCGTGGGGCATAACCGTCGCGCCCACGATGCCCACCACGAACGGGATGTTCCCCTGAGTCAGAGCCGGCTGGAAAGTGTGAGCTACTACGTCAACGAGGTTGGGTCCGAGGACGAAGATCTCGTAGAGGAACCCTATGCTGATTACCGAAACGAAGAGCATGAAAAGGTACTCGATGACTCTGAACCTTCTCGACGCGAATACCAGGATTATGAGAACGTCAAGAGCCCCAAGCAGGCCCGCGACTGGGAGCGGGATTCCGAACAGAAGAAAGAGGGCCAGGACCGTCCCGAGGTACTCAGCGAGGTCGGTGGCGGCCGCCGCCGCTTCTGCCGCAAGCCAGTAGGAGACGACTCGATACTTGGAGCCGAGGGATAATCTGACCATCTCGGGGAGGCTCTTTCCGGTGGCTATCCCTAGCTTGCCCGAGAGATACTGGAGTTCCATGGCCATTAGGCTTGCGAGCCAAACGGTCCAGACGAGCCCGTTCTGAAAGAGGGCGCCACTCTGAATGGCGGTCCCGTAGTTGCCAGGATCCATGTACGCCATGCTGACGATTAGTGCCGGGCCTAGGTAAACGAAGAAGTCCCTTAGAGAGTCGCGTATTGCATTCTTCATGTTGGACACCGAAGTTAGAGCTACCCAAATTATTTAGATACATCTAACTTATATCTTTTTGAAGGGCGGTGTCATTCTGAAACGTTGATGCCGGCGCAGCGCGCGGCCTTCGGCGAGGAAACCCCTCGTTCCGAAGACTACCTCGAGGCAGTCTACCACCTGATTCAGGACAAGGGATACGCTACGACCTCGGACATTTCGACGGTCCTGAAGGTGAAACCTCCGACGGTCTCCAACATGATTGGGAAACTCGCCTCTAGAGGGTACTTGGAGTACAAACGCTACCACGGCATGAAACTGACCCCGAAGGGCGAGCGGGTCGCGAAGTCCGTTGTCAGGCGGCACCTGGTCATAGCAGAGTTCATGTCGATGCTGGGTGTCGACGACGCGACCGCTTTTGAAGACACTGAGGGAATCGAGCATCATGTGCACCCCACAACAATCAGGAGGCTGGAGAGGCTCGCTGAGTACCTTCGGATTCATCCCGCCGCACTCGGGACGATCAGGAGATACGTGGATTCAGGGTGAATCTTCGCCAACCAGAGACGAGATTATCCTGTGCGTCAGGCCCCAGATGACGTAGGCGCCCACCTTGAATGCTGGGGCGTCTCTGAATTCGTCTCCGCGCCGGACCCTGAACGTGGAGTTGGCCTCTCCGGAAAGCATTCCTGCCAAGTCGGCCCACATGAAAGAAGCGACTTCTTCGTTGATTCTCACGGGGCACTCCTCCCTAAGGAGGAACACGGTGGGGACAACGTCCATGTCTCCGGTGTGTGTCCTGAAGGTTCTCAGATACCCAAGGAAGTCGGACTTTGCAGCGAGATCAATTCCTACCTCCTCCAGGGTCTCCCTGATTGCCGTCTGCCTCAGCGATTCGTCTTCTGCTTGGAACTTCCCGCCCGGGAACGCTATTTGGCCCGACCAGGGATCGCCGTCCCTCTCCGACCTTCTTATCAGAAGGACCTTCGGGGCGATTCTATCGCTTAACACTATGGAAACCGCAGCCCTCCTCCCCCGGGTCTGGGGCTCCCGATTAACCACCTTCTTGGCAAGAGTCGCTAGGATTTCCCGCATTTGGATTGACGGTTTTTTCAGCTTCAATCTTAAATAGACATCGCAAATCAAATCGCAATTGACTTAATCATTGTCTAAACTTCAAGAAGGTTCAACTGTTAGATTGACCGAAAAGAACTTCGAGGAGATGAGTTCTGGGGGGAAGCCTTTGTTCGTGGACTTCTGGGCCACATGGTGTGGTCCCTGCCGGATCATGGACCCCATCGTCGAGAAGCTTGCCGCGAAGTACTCCGACAGGGTCGTCTTCGGAAAGGTGAACGTGGACGAAGAGATGAACATCTCCTCGCGCTATCAGGTCTTCTCAATCCCGACCTTCATGGTCTTCAAGAGCGGCCAGCCCATGGACGCGGTGATAGGCGCCGTCGGCGAGTCGTCTCTTGAGCAGTTCCTGAAGAAGGCGGTAGACGGAAGGTCACCCGAAGCGCACTAGTCCGCCCTAGCTCACCCTCGTCCCGTCGAGTAGGAAGATGTCAGCGCCTTCCAGATCGACCGACCTTGAAGAGAGCACTGGTCCGAACTGGAAGGACCTGCTCCTGTTTATCGGCTGTCCTCCGACAAGCCTGTTGAAGGGGGGCATGACTGTCAGCTTCCCCTCGCCCTTGCCTTTCAAGCCGAATCCCGCTCCCTCCATCAGCTCCCTGACTCTGTATCTCGTGAATACCCAGACCGACTCCCGGGACCTGGACCCGAGGTTGTCCCTCATCTCATAGGTGAAGTGCGAGTGGCCGATGACCAGGTTCCTCGACGAAATCGCATCCTCTGAGGGCCAGGCGTGACCGTGACAGACGCCGACCCTCTCTCTTCCCTCCCCCAGGACCGTTCCGTGCGACGGATAGAGTCTCACGCGCTGCGGAAGTACCGTCTTCAGGTTTCCGTCGTGGTTTCCCGGGACTACCTCGACCGTCTCGAAGAGGTCCAGCATCGTATCGAAGAACCAAGGCACGGCGCTCCAGTCGATGTCCTCAACCTTCCCCACGGAGTGCTTCACGTCTCCGAGGACCGCAAGCCTCGTGGTTCCGCATCTTTCCGCGAGGTCCCTGACCCTGCCGACCATCCTCACGGTGTAGGACGGGAGGCGGAAGCCCTTCCGAGCCATCTCCTTCTCCAGGCCCAGGTGCAGGTCTGACACCAGGAGCGTCTTCTGACCTGAGTCCTCGAAAACGAGAGCTGCCTCGCCGGGCACTATCTTCAGCAAGCTACGCGATCAGCGGTATTATCTCCGTCTTGATGAATGAGGTGAACTCGTTCATGTCCATCTTGCTGAACCCGGTCACCACGCAGTTCCTGGTCACTCCCAGGACGTAGCCAGTCTTCCTGCTCTTGATCACTATGTACCAGAGCTTTCCGTGGGTGAGGTAGTCCGAGTAGAGGCTGGTGCTCCCCAGCCCGGCGCCGTAAAGCGAGAGCTTGTCGATGCTGGGCAGGTCAATGTCGTCAAAGAAGATTATCTTCGTGTCGTCGAAGTTCGCCTCGTGGAACTTCTTGAGGGTCTCGGGGTCGATTCTCGCCTCCACAACCTGCCCCAGGCTCAGGAAGACGGCCTTGCTGATTTCGTTCGCTATGTTGTTCGCCCTGTTCTTCTTGTCGTAGACCGTCAGAAACAGCCTCCCCTTCACTTGGTCGAAGGTGAAAGGGGCCTCATATGTCCTCGGGACTGGGACCGCCTTCCCCCTGTGCCTTACAGTGAACACCGTGTCGAAGGAGAAGGTCCCGTCGAGGGTCCCCTTTCCCGTGCTGAGGTCGCTTATCTCTGATACCAGTTTAAACTCCTGGTCCTCGACGCTGGTCTCTGTTTCTATCCTGAAGGCTTTCAATTTCTCCGCCAGCAGGTCCATGTCGTAGTTCTCCCTTACCAGGAAGACCTTACCGGCGAGCACCAAAGCGGCCTGCCTCCTTGGCTCCCCGTTAATTGGCTTTCAGTTCGACCAGAACTGCCTTGTGGTGACGAATCTGATCTTGGCCTCCAGGAGATCTCTGTAGAACGCCTCTTCGTCCTCGCGCATCTCGGCGAGGATTCTGGACGCGGTCTGGGGGCCGATGCCATAGACCGTTTGGGCAACAACAGCCTTCTTCCCATAGGAAAGGACTAGGTCGGCAGCCCTTCTCGCCTTCGCGAGCTCGCCTCTCTCTTCTTCGTTGAGCGTTTCCCTCAGCCCCCTTCTCCGCAGAAGCTCGGCCACCTTCCCGGTCCCCCAGTAGCATGGGACCAAGAGTCCGGAGCCACAGGAACTGCACCTTGGCTCCTCCGAGAGGTCTCCTACAGTGGCGTACCCCTGGTCGAGGCCGCACTTGAAGCAGAGCAGGCTCACCTCCGTCCCGAAGATGCTCGCCTTCATCCTCTGGTAGGACGATTTCCCGAGGGAGTCGGGGGCGACCGCCTCTGGCACCTCCAGATACCTGTACAGCAGCGCATAGCCTATCGGCGTGGGCCTCTCTCGTGCTAGGTAGGTCTCGACGGATATCGTGCCCCGGGCAGCCATGGAGAGCACTTCCTTCGCCTTCGGCATGTCGATCAGATCGCGCCCGGTCTCCTGGAGGGCCTCCTCGAATACCGGAGTCCTCTCGAAGCGCGTCGGCAGGGAGCATAGGTTCGGATGGGCGATTAGTTTCCCTCTCTTCAGGGCGCCGAACCTTTCGGCGACCTGCTTCACCCTCGCAGGGAACGGGAAGTTGCGCTGGGCGGCCACCGCGTACGTACGTTCCAGCTCCTCTGGGGTCAGCCCCATCAGCTCCTTTGCGATCGAGCCGAGGTCGAGGTCCTCGGTGTCCTCGGTCAACTCCATCAGCAGGCGATATCCATCCAGCCACCACACTCTGACCAGCCCCCGCCTTGACAGGATTTCCTCGAAGACGTAGGCGAAGGTCCTGTTGACCGATTCACCGAAGCACATATGGATGATCAGATACTTGCCGAACCCCTCAAAGAGTACGAGGCTGTCCGAGGGGACCGGTGCTCCCATCTTCTTCTGCTCCGATATCTGGTCCACAACGAGCCCTCTTGCCGCCGCGTCCGCTGGTATTCTCTTCAGCGCCGACTCGAGCGCTTCTTCCCCCTTGTCGATCCCTTCGGAGACTTCCCTGCGCATCCTACCGGTCATCATCGCGAGGTCGAACGGGATGGGGAGCATCTCACCGTCCCAGGTGGCTAGAGCCGCCAAGGGGTCTTCGACGGGCGTCACGTAGATCTTGCGGTCGTCCGCGATCTGCTCTATCTGCCACACCTTCCCCTTGCAGATGAAGTGCACTCCCACCTTCGCCTTCAATAGCACGAACTCCTCCCCGAGAATCCCCACCGACTGGTTCGTCGTGACATCAATCACTAGGTACCTCGTTTCATCTGGGATCATGGAGAGGTTCTCAAAGTAGTAATCCCTTGTGAGCCTCGTCCTCGACAACTTCGTATCGTCGACCCTCACCTTCCTCAATTCAGCCAAGTACTTCACAGTCCTCCAGAACGCGTCCTCTGTCAGGTCACGGAACGGCGCGGTCGACCTGATCTGGGCGAGCAGTTCCTCCGCATCGACGACCTCGAGGTCCATCAGGTAGCCGGCCACCTGATGAGCAAGGACGTCTAGGCAGTTGACGTAGGGCTTGGTCGGCTCGATCCTGCCGTCCCGAGCCTCCACGATGCTCGAGGAGGACTCGAGCACGTCGTCGGCTGAAACGGTGACGAGGACCCCCTTCGACAGCCTTTGAAGACTGTGCCCGCTTCTCCCGACCCTCTGCACGAGGGACGTGACCTGCCGAGGGGACATGTACTGCACCACGAGGTCTACGGACCCTACATCAATTCCTAGCTCGAGGGTCGAGGTGCAGACCAGCGCCTTCAGCTGACCTGACTTGAACGCGTACTCTACCCTCTCCCTCTCTTCTCGAGGCAAGGAGCCGTGGTGAACTGCGACATCATTCCTGAGTCTCGCGAGCTTCTCGCCGAGCATCTCACCGACGGTCCTGGCGTTGACGAAGATCAGGGTCGACCTGTGGTCATCTATCAGCCTGTCAATTCTGGCAAGTCGCGCAGCGAGGTCCGGTGCCGCGTATGTCTCTCTGGCCGTGGTCTTGTCAGTCGGGTCGGGGACCGGGTACTCTATGCTGTAGGCAAATTCCTTCGGTGCCACGGCCTTCACAACCGTGCGTTCCCTGTCGCCGAAGATGAACTGGGCAGCCACGTCAGGGGTTCCCACCGTCGCCGAGAGTGCGACCAGCTGGAATTCTCCTGCGACTCTCCTCAGCCTCTGAAGGCCCACGCATAGTTGCACCCCTCTCTTGCTCTCTACCAGGTTGTGCAGTTCGTCAACGACGACTGCCTTCAGATGTCCGAGGTTCTTCCTCATCCTGCTCCCAGGGAGGATGGCCTGGAGCGTTTCGGGTGTGGTTACGAGCACATCCGGAGGATGAGAAGACTGCCGGCTCCTTTGGCTCTGGGGAGTATCCCCGTGCCTGATGTCGGCAGTCAGGCCCAGCCTGGAGCACCAGACCTGAAGCCGCCTCAGCATGTCCCGATTCAAGGCCCTCATGGGCGTGATGTAGAGAAGCGATATCCCCTCGCGGTGGCCCGCAGCAGCCACCTTCCCCAGAAGGGGGAGCAACGCTGCTTCCGTCTTCCCTGATCCTGTGGGGGCGACGATGAGTACGTTCCTTCCCCGGGCTATCAGGGGCCAGGCCTGTGCCTGTGGGGGGGTCGGCTCGGATATTCCAGATTCGGCTAGGAACCCTCTCACCACGGGTTCGAGCGACGAGAAAGGGGACGCCTGGCTCAATTCGGCGGAAACCTTGCTGGGAGCGATTTAAGCCCTTTCAGGGGGGAGATGGCTGAAACTGTCTGTTGGTTTCATCGGGGCAAGCGGATCAGTCTTACACAAACATGCGGAAGGTCTAAATCCGTGACGCGAATGCGCAGTCAAGAAGTTTGTCACGGAGAATTGAAGAAGTCTCGAGAGAGGCGCAGCTTCCCCCTACGAAGGTAAAAGAGATCATTCTAGAGAACTTCATGAGCTACGAGTACGCCCGAATCCCCCTTCGGGAGGGGCTGAACCTCATCGTGGGCCCCAACGGCGCCGGCAAGTCGTCGGTCCTCCTCGCTATATCGGTGGCCTTTGGCCAAGCCTACACGGAGAGGTCCCGGAAGCTGTCGGACCTCATACGGCGGGGGAAGGACATCGCCCGCGTGTCGCTGGTCTTCGACAACTCGTCGCTGAACGGGAAGAGGCCGATTCCCTACTCGAAATCGGACACCTTCATGCTCAGTAGGTATCTCAGGAAGGACGGCTCCTACTGGTTCGAGGCCGACTACAAGGAAATAGACAAGAGCGAGGTGGTCCGGCTTCTGGGCGAGTTCGGAATCAACCCCGACAACCTTCTGATCATAATGCATCAGGGGATGATTGAGGAGCTCGGGGCAGTCACCCCTCAGGAAAGGCTCAGGATGGTCGAGGAGGCTGTGGGTTTCTCCGAATACAGACAGAGGATTCTTCTGGCTGAGCAGGAGCTCGGCGGTCTCATCGGCGAGGAGAGTTCCCTCCTCCAGCTCATCGATAATGCCAACCAGGCGCTTGAGTACTGGAAGCAGATTTACGATAGGTACCTCGAGAAGAAGAAGCTGAAGGAACACCGCGAACTCCTAGCTAGGGAACTACTGTGGAGCACCGAGTCCAGGATTGCGAAGTCGCTCGAATCCGCCCAGGAGAAGATTGTAGCCAAGACAAACGCCCTCGAAGATCTGAAATCGCAGCAGCAGGGCGTCACCAAGGACGCGGAAGAGTCCCACCAGGCCCTCCTAGACAAGCAGGCCGAGCTGAGAAAGCTGTACTTCGCTCTGGTGCGGGCGGAGAGCGAGAGGGCGAAGGACGAGGGGTCCAGGAGCGCCTACAAGTCGCTCAAGGAGGATCTCACCGGGCTATCGCGCACCCTGGATGAGGTCCTGGCCGAGGCCCCGAAGAGGGGGAGCTCAAGAATAAGGGAGCTGGTGGACTACATCGAGGGCAAAGGCGCCTCTTCGGAGGAGGACGCCGGCAGGAGGAAGGCCGAGCTAGACAGGGAGGTCTCGTCTCTTCAGTCGGAGATAGGTGCCGTCGAGGACGTGGTCAGGAGGACGATCGAGAACTACGTATCTCTCAGGGTGAAGGGGGAAGTACTCCTATACCGAATCAGGGTCACCGAGTCGGACCTCAGGGAACTGGAGAGGAGCGCACGAGACTACCGCGCTGAACTGGACAAGCTGAAACCGGAACTCGAGAACGCAGGCCCCAGAGTCGACACGGTCAGACAGCCGTACGAGGTCTCTGAGGAGCTCAAGCTCGTCTCCGCGCACCTGCAGAAGATGCAGGACATCCCGGACGACGCTGAGAAGATCTACAACGACTACACCGGCAACGTGGACGAGCTGAAGACAAAGCTTGCCAAGCTCCAGGAGAACAAGAAGGCAATGCTCGTGGAGCTTCAGTCAAGAAAGAAGATCTGGAGGGGGGCCATGGAGAACCTGATATTGTCTGTGGACCCGGCCTACAAGGCCGTCCTCTCAGCTGCCGACGCCACGGGCTTCGTGAAGTTCGAGGAGGGGGCCGAAATAGAGGAGGCGGGGATTGACCTCTACGTCGGGTTCAGGGGAGGCCCGCCCACGACTCTCGACCCATTCACGCAGAGCGGAGGCGAGCGGTCGGTCGCGCTCATGGCTTTCATACTCTCACTCCAGGGCAGGATCGTCTCCCCGCTGCGGGCGATGGACGAGTTCGACATTCACATGGACCCCAAGAACCGGGAGGCGATGTTCAAGATGATCCTGTCTCAGATGAAGCAGCGGGCGGCTTCGCAGTACATAGTCATCACCCCCTCCATCCTCACCGTCTTCGACAAGAGCGCCCACGTCATCACTGTGCAGGCGGTCCACGGACCGACCGAGGTAAGGGAACTGAAGTAACTTGGAGCAGGAGAAGCTGGAAGAGATACTCAGGGTCATCGAGCTCTGCAGGAGCGTCCAGGGATCCAGCGCGAATCCGTTCGAAGTGGACATCGTCGAGAAGATAAGACTTCTCAAGGAGCGTCTCCCGGATTGGAAGTTCCTTGACGAACTCCTGCTCGACTCAGAGGCGATGCTGGAGTTGGCCCAGATCGTCAAGTTGCAGGACGAGTGGCTGAAGCACAGGGCCTCGTCACTGTACATCGACCCCCTCCTGATTCAGCTGAAAGTCAAGCTCCTCGCAAAGAACGAGCTGAGCGACGCCTTCGTCAAGAGCTGGCACCCCATAGTACAGCTAGACCAGATTTCTCCCAAAGGGCTAGAGAGGGCCTTCGTCTACTGGAGGGACCTGGCGCCGATGGCGGAGCGGTTCAAGGAGGAGTTCGGCAGCTACGGCGTCAAGCCTGGCACCGTCGGCTATGCCGAGCTGGTCGAGCTCGGCATCTTCACGCGCCAGGAGTTCGACAAGGAACTGAAAGAGCTCTACGAGGTGCTGCTGCAGAAATCGAACGGGAGCTGGATTGACTACCGTGAGTTCATCAACGCCAAGAGCTTTGAAGCCAAGGTTTTCCGAGCATACCTTCTCGCCTTCCTGATCAGCGACGGGCAGGCGTCCCTTCGGACCGACCCACTTTCAGGCCAGGTGTGGGTCATGGCGCTGAGCGAGAAGGCTTCGGGGGCGCCCAAGTCCGTGGCTCTTGCCGTGGCGGAGGGAGCATGATGGAATCCTCCGACAGGGCTCTCCTCGAGCGGAAAATGAGGAAGGCCTTTCAGGTCCTGGTCCTCCAGCGTGGAAGGAACCCAGGCGTCAAAGGGTGGGAGTTGAAGAGGCACCTCGGACGAGACTACAAACAGATAGTCGAGGTCCTCTCCGAGGATGTCTCGCCTCTGGGGATGGAGGTCTTCGAGGTCAAGGGTCCCGAAGGGACGGACGACACCTCACGATTCCTCCTGCGGTTCAAGGAACCCCCGACCGTGTCCGAGGCCGAGACCTCGGGAATCAGGATAGACGACCTGGCTGTCCTAGCGTCCACAATCGCCTTCGTCAACTCGAAGCAGGGGAGGGCAGCCCGCCGGGAGGTGGAACACTTCCTCCGCGACAAATTTCCGAAGTGGAGGGTGGAGTACTCCCTCGACCGCTACGTCAAGAGGGGGTACCTGGAACAGGACGACAGGGGGCTTCTTCACATCGGATGGAGGACGAGGGCCGAGGTTGACGAGAAGACCCTGATGACGATGATTCTGTCACGAGGCTCCAAAGAAGTA
>Ga0187771_10000992_pt1 | contig 18571 bp, 17 predicted proteins | sample 0116_SJ02_MP15_1_FD_133139 | JGI IMG/M metagenome (GOLD analysis project Ga0187771, IMG submission 133139) | Tropical peat soil microbial communities from peatlands in Department of Meta, Colombia - 0116_SJ02_MP15_10_MG | ecosystem: Environmental > Terrestrial > Soil > Wetlands > Peat | place...
CCGGTCGGGGATGCGATACGCGACCAATGATCGCCGTCGGTTGTGCGCACAATCGTCCCTGCGCGACCGACGACCCAGCATACGGCGGCGGAAGGCGCGGAGCCCGACGTCAGATCGGCGTCGATGCCGCTTGCCTGGGCGTTCCAGCTACCGCCGGCAGAACGTCGCGAGATCGAACCATGCGCACCAACCGTCCAGGCAACGGAATGATCGGGGGCTTCGATCACAACGGCCGAGGCGCCGCTCAACGGACTCGGTGCGGTTGCGAGAGCCGCGGATGAAGGCGCGGAGGTGTCAGCCAACGAGCCTGCTGACGCCTGCTGCATGCGATTCGCTTTGGCTTGCGCCGGACTGTTCGCGGACGCCGCAGGAGCGGTAACCGCCCCTGCGGACTCGACGGCAGGATTCCCGCCGGTCCCGGGTTTAGCCGCCGCGATCGCGCCAGCAGATGCACCGCTCTCGACAGCGCGTGCGGTGGCCGCCGGTCCCGTCGCCGATTGTGGGGCGCCCGCCGCGGATTGGGCGGCGTAACGCTCGGTCTTCGGCGGAGAAGGGGCTTGGGGCGCGAGACCGCCGGTCTCGGATTTGAGAAGCGATTTGCGCTGCGCGCGCTTAGCCAGCAAGTCCCGGGCTTCGGGCTGAACACTCACGGGCGGCGCGGAGGCTTCACGCATCGCCAACTGGGTCCTCACCACATTTTGCGGCGGCCGCAGCTCTACGATGAGGACGACAGTCGCCGCGGTCGCGGCCACGGCAGCGGCGGCCAACGGTATTGGTGCACGCCATCTCGACCACCATCGCTCTCCGGCGCTTGCCGTCGGGCGATCTGCACTGGCAGCGCGCGCCATCCCCGCAAGTCCCGCGCGGCACCGCACGCAGTCCGCGAAATGCACCTCCCAGCGCTCGCGCTCCGCGGGCATCATCGTCCGCTCGAAGAACGCGGCTAGCGTCGGGGCGTCCGGGCAGCCGATCCCTTGAGCAGCATCAACGCCGCGCAGGCGGCGCTTCAGCAACTGCTCGAACGGACGGCCCCTATCGCCGGCACCTGGCACGCTTCTTCTCCACCTTCAGAACGGGCTGCTTTGTCTTTCTTGCATTACCGTCAGCGCGAGCCGGCGAGCAGTCGGCGCAGATCGGCCGTCCACGACTCCATCGCATAAGCATAACACAGCTGAATTTGCTCCTCGTTGAGATGCATGCCGCGGCGCAAGGTGCGCTCGACCTGCTGGCGCAATTGCTTGCGCGAGCGCGCGAGCCGGCGCGACACGGTCGACTCGTGCTCATCCATAATCGCGCCAATCTGAGCGAGCGTCAGTTCCTCGGCATAGTAAAAGTTGAGCCGCAGACGGTCGCGCGGCTTCAGTTCCGCGATCGCCGTCTCGAGTGCGCGGCCGATCGACTCGACGTAGAGCGCGCGGTCCGGATCGGGCGGGTCGTCGAATGCATCTGCGGATGCACCTGATTGATCCGCGCTATCGTCCAGCGGCTCGAAGCGTTGCCCGGCACGGATCAAATCGACGTGCCGTTGTGCGATAACCGCGCGCAGCCACGTCTTCAGGGAACTGCGCCCGTGGAAATAGCCGAATAGCGAGCGGCGAGCCTCGGGCGTGCCGAGACCGTACAACTCCGCGTAGAGCGAGTCGGCGAGCTCGCAGGCGCGTGATTCGTCATGCGCGATCGCGCGCGCCGCAGCGTAAAGCCCGTCGCGATATCGTTCGACGAAGTAGTCCCACGCAGGGGCAAGCCCCTCGCGGCATGCGGATGCGAGTGCGAGGTCCTCGACCCGCAGTGATGCCATATAGGCTTCGACCTCGGCGGGAGACGGCGCGGCCGGCAGTGCTGCCGTCCACGAGCGCAGGCTCTCGCTCAACGACTGCGCAAAGGAGGATTCGGCCAGCCCCCATCGAGCCGCGCCGCTCGACCTGTAGAGGCTGGCGATCGACCGAGAGTATCGGGAGGCGAAATCGTCGGTCGCTTCGGCCGCCATTGAAATGCGCGTGGTGTACGACGTGCACCTGCGGGCAACGCCTTTTGGCTACGCTACCGCAAGGCACGCGTACCGGAATTTATCGCAAAGCGCCGGCGTCGCGCTATTCGCTCCCGCATGAAAGCTGGGCGGCCTAGCCTCGAATCGGCGAGGAGGATTCGCGCGGCGCGAATCCCGGTTGCCGCGCCCAACGGCTTAGCGGGATCTCCGCTCCTCCGGCGCGAAGACGCCGCGGATCGGCTCTGAGGCTGCACTCGGGAAGTCCCAGCGATCGCGCGATAAAGCGATGACAGATCGAGGCCAGTTCGCGCCGGGAGCGTCCGGCGGCGGAGAAGGCGGGACCGAAGGTGAGTTCGGCGGTGATTAGCGGTTCGCGCAGGATCCGGCCGAGAGAATCCGCAAAGGTCTGGTCACCAACGAAGGGCGCAGCGGAACTAAGCGCGCCGTCGCAGTCGAGGTAGCGAATCGCCACCGGCTGCACCATCGCGCGCGCGTCAACCGCCGCCTGGATCATGGCGGGATAAAACGGCATCAGCGCCCGCCCGTCGCCGGTCGTGCCCTCGGGAAACACTGCGACCGGCCAGTTCGTCCGCAAAGCCGCGGCAACGCGGTCCTTCACGCGCGCGGCGTCGCGCAGGCTTCCGCGGCGATGGAGGAAGTGGCCGAAGGCTCGAGTGATGCGCCCGATGATGGGCCATCCGGCGAGATCGTCCTTCGCCACGAACAATGCGCCCTCGATGCTGCACAGCACGCAGATATCGAGCCACGAGACGTGGTTGGCGACGAGCAGCAAAGGCAGTCCGCGAGGTGCCGGCGCGCCGGCAGTAACCACCTCGATGTCGAGTGATCGTACGATGCCGCGGGCCCATCGCCGGATGGCCAGCAGGCGCCGCTCGCGATCTATCCGTTGCGGGGTCATGAGCGCGCGCAGCCATGCGGAACTCAGGTGGAACCCGATTTGGAGGAGCCGGCGCGTTTTGATCGGTTTGCGAGAAGGTGCCCGATGACCGAAGGCGCGCGGGTAGAGACCCGCAGCCGCGCCCATCTAGAGTTCCCTCAGGTAGCGGCTGAAGTAGCGCCGGTCGAGGCCTGCCACAGGGAGCACGATCAGCAGGTCGGCGGTGTTGAACAGCGGGTCCCAGGCCGGATCGCCGCAAATCCAGGCGCCAAGCCTGAGATAGCCTTTGATCAGGGGCGGAAGCGCGGCGTCGGTGTCGATTTCGGGTTCCTGGTTCGAGCCTGCAAATTCATCGACGGGGAACGGGCAGAGCGGCACCGCACGCAAGTCGGCTGGACATGGATGCTCCCTGGCAATGCGGCGGCAGATCGCGGCGGCGGGCCGCGCACCTGATTTGAGCGAGATGCTGCCGCACCCGATTACATAGTCGTATTTTCCAGTGAGTATATATTTGAAAAGACCCGCCCACAGAGTCGAGATTACGGCGCCGTTGCGGTAGCACGGATCGACGCAGGCGCGTCCGACCTCCATCACGCGGCCGCCGAGATTGCGGAGCCCTTCGAGGCGGAACTCGGTTTGCGAGTAATAGCCACCGGCGGCGCGCGCGCCATGATCGCCGAGAATCCGATAGGTGCCGACGACCAGGCCGCTATGTGTGTCGCGCACCAAAAGATGGTCGCAGAACGGGTCGAAACGGTCGCCTTCGAGGCCGCCGTTGTGCGGCAAGTGCGCCCCATTCATTTCATCGGCGAAGATCCTCCAGCGCAGCCGCATCGCTTCGATTACTTCGCCTTCGTTGCGGGCAAGAGCGCAGGAGAAGCGCCTGGTTCGCCCGGCACGACCGATAGCAGTGATAGCTTCACGCGTACCCGCATCCACCTCTCGCACCTCCCCAATAGTTTTTCGGCTCGATGCGCGTGGGCAAAACGCACTTCGCCCTCTGTGCGTTCCGCTCTCGCCGAGCGCAACGTAACGATGGCGCGTTAAACGCGGATGATTAGGCAGTGAAGAGGAAGTGAAGGGTGAAGAGCCTTAATGTTAACTCTTCACCCTCGCAAAGATTACGGGTGCATGACAGTTGCTGGGCGGTCAGCGCAGTTTGGACGCGATTTCGGAATAGCCATCGAGCATCGGGAGCACTTTGTCGGCCTTGGCCGGCGGCAAGCCGAAGATTAGATGCGAGAAACCCCAATCGAGGAGCTGCTTTGCGAAGTCGGCCTTGGGCGGCACCCCGAAGACGCCCAATTGCAGGTCTTCGAAGCGGCGGCCGGCGCGTTTTGCCTCCTCACGCAACTGCTGAACCCCTTGCTTGAGCTGATCGCCCTTGCGATTGATGGGAATCCATCCGTCGCAGAAATCGACCACCCGCTCGAAGCATCGCTTGGCCTCGGAGCCGAGCAGGATCGGCGGACCGCCGGGCTGCACCGGCTTGGGCCAGCTCCAGATCGGATCGAAATTGACGAACTCGCCGTGGAACTCGGCCTTGTCCTTGGTCCAGATCTCCTTCATCGCAAGGACGCGCTCGCGCAGGAGCCGCCAGCGGCGCTTGAAATCGGTGCCGTGGTTTTCCATCTCCTCGGAGTTCCAGCCGCCGCCGATGCCGAGGATCACGCGGCCGCCCGAAATCACGTCGAGCGACGCGACCTCCTTGGCGAGCACGATTGGATCGCGCTCGATAACGAGGCAGATGCCGCTGCCAAGTTTGATGCGTTTGGTCACGGCGGCGGCCGCGGTCAACGCGACGAAGAGGTCATGGGTGTGCGAATACTCCATCGGGAGTTCGCCGCCGCCGGGCCAGGGCGACCTGCGGCTGGTGGGGATATGAGTGTGCTCGGGGAAGAACAGCGAATCGAGCCCGCGTTCCTCGACCGCACGGGCGAGATCGACCGGCTGAATCGCATAGTCGGTCGCAAACATCATCACGCCGAATGTGGACATCGTCTTTCCTCCAATCCTGTTGCCGAATCTTTACTCAGGCCTTCGCGCTTGGACGCGCGGAGACTTCCGCATGCCAGCGCGCGAGGTTTTTCTGGTCGGGTTGGATCGCTATCTTCGAGATGCGGCCGAAGTCAACCGCGACCATCGCGGTGATATCGGCGATGGTGAACTTGTCACCCGCGATGAAGCGCCGATTGGCGAGTTCGGTATCGAGCCATTTGAGGCTGTCCTCGGCGTTCTGGCGCTGGACCTCGGCGTACTCGGGGCACTGGCGGATGCGCCCCTTGAAGAACTCGTGGCGCTGGCGGAAGGAGTCCGCGATCGGGATGAACAGCGTGAATTCCATCCGGCGGTTCCACATTTCGACGATTGCGCGATCCTTCGCGCCGACGCCGAACAGCGGCGGCTCTGGGTGCATCTCCTCGAAGTAGCGGCAGATCGCGACGCTCTCCGCGATACAGGTGCCGTCGTCCAGTTCGAGCACGGGCACGCCGGCGAGCGGGTTCTTTTTGCGGAACTCGGGCTGCCGATTCACGGCTTTGCCGATATCGATATCCTCGTAGGGCACCTGGATGCCCTTTTCGGCGAGAAAGATGCGTACGCGGCGCGGATTGGGCGCCACCGGGGAGTTGTAGATCTTCATGGCTTCCTCCTGCTGATCCGGAGCGCATGACGGCGCCCGGCTGTGGGATTCTTATATACGAGCGAGCGCCGGGTGGAAACTGAAAGGTTGCATGTTGCTACCGTTTCCAGGCGAGCGGGCGCGGAGCGGCAGGTGAAACCGCTCGGGCGGATTCAATTCATGAAGCCACGGCCGCGGGCTGAATCGTATCGCGTTGTCCCCATCGCAGAAGGTGAAGCGTGCCGTCGTGGTCTTCGGCGATTGCGCTGCGGCTGCCCACCCAGTCGCCGTCGTTGACGTAAAGGATATCGCCGATCAGCCGGCGCTCGGCGCGATGGATATGCCCGCAGATGACGCCGTCGGCCTTGTAGCCGCGCACGGCTTCGTAAACCGCGCAATCGGCGAAATCCGTCAGGTATTCGAGGGCCTGCCGCAGGCGGCGCTTGAGATAGGCCGAGAGCGCGCTCGGGCGCTTACCCGGCCTGGCGCGCTCCCGATAGTACCATTCGTTAATCCTGAGGATGGTCGCGCAGGCCTGACTACCCATCATCGGCATCCAGCGGTTGGGATTGAGGGAGCCGTCGAACTGATGACCGTGAATTACGAGCATGCGGCGTCCTTCGGCGGTCCGATGGATGAGGCTGGCCGCGATCTCGACTCGCCCGAACAGATGTTCGACCTGCGCGACATTGGACTCGTCGTGATTGCCCGGGAGAAAGACCACGCGGGTGCCTTGGCCCCGCATTTTCGCGATTTCGCGGCAGAGAGCGGCCTGCGCGGGACTCCAGTACCATGACGAGCCAAGATTCCATCCGTCGACGATGTCGCCGACCATATAGAGATTGTCGGCTGGATGCCTGCGCAGGAAATCAAGCAGTTCCTCGGCCTTGCATCCGCGGGTGCCGAGATGAAGGTCCGAGATCCAGATTGCGCGATAACGGCTGCCCCTGACGTGATGCACTAACGGTTGGGCCGCGAAAAGATCCATCCAGTTTGGCCAGAGGCCGTCGATCAACCGGCGTCCATCCTGCACATCCCCACCTCGTCCACCTGGTCGGCAATCGACACGCTACCAGCTTGCGAGGGTTACTAAACCATTGAAATTAGAAGAGAATCTTACATCTTGTTGAATAATTGTAGTGCGCGCGGAGGCGTTCGAGCCCATCATCCGGCGGAAATTCGGGCGTCGGCGGTGGGGAGCGGGCGCCGGCGGCAGCCTTGCCCTTGGGAACAGGAGGTGCGATACACTCTATTAGGAAAACTGAGGAAAACTCGCGGCCTTCACTAAAAGTTCTGGAGGGACTTTCGATGGAAATGCGCGTGATTTCCGCCGACTCGCACATGATGGAACCGGCCGACCTGTGGGAGACTCGTCTCGACACGAAGTTCCGCGACCACGCTCCGAAGGTGGTCAAGAGCGAGAGCGGCAAGGGTTACCTGTTTATCGCGCCCGGCGTCCGGCCCTTTCCGGTGGCCGGCGGCTTCGGGATCGGCAAGAGCGGCCAGGAGCTGAAAGAGCATCTGCAGAAGGGCTACGAGGCGGCGCGTCCGAGCGGCTGGGATCCGGCCGAACGGATCAAGGACCAGGATATCGACGGCGTGCAGGCCGAGGTTATCTATACGACGCTCGGGATGCCGCTGTTCGGGCTGGATGACGACGAACTGCGCCGCGCGTGCTTCGGCGTCTACAACGACTGGGTGGCGGAATTCCGTTCGTACAATCCCAGGCGGCTGCATCCGATCGCGCTGATCTCGCTCGACGATATACCGCTGGCAGTCAAGGAGCTCGAGCGGTGCGCGAAGCGGGGGCTCAAGGGCGGAATGATCTGGGGAGTGCCGCCCGAGGACAAACCCTATTACAGCGAGATTTACGACCCGTTCTGGGCGGCGGCGCAGGAAATGAAAATGCCGTTGTCGCTGCACGTGATCACTCAGCGCGACCAGAAGGGTAAGAGCCGCGACAAGAATCGTGAAAAGGCCGAGGAGAGCGGGCCGATCGTGTTCGGCGGAGTGAAGATGCTGATCGGCACGATGCAGCCGGTCTACCAGGTGCAGCGCACGCTCTCGAGCTTCATCTTCGGCAAGGTGTTCGAGCGCTTCCCGGAACTGCGGATCGTTTCGGCCGAGAATGACACCGGCTGGATCGCGCACTTCATGTACCGCAGCGACCATATGTACGGAAAGTTCGGCACAATCCGCGAGGAGACGAGGCTCAAGATGCAGCCGTCGGAGTACGTGCGGCGCAACGTGTGGGCGACCTTCCAGGACGATGCGATCGGGCCAATGACCTACAAGTTTTTCGGCGAAGACAACTATATGTGGGCGTCCGATTTTCCGCATACGGATTCGACCTGGCCGAACTCGCTTAAGGTGATCAAGCAGGATTTCGAGGGCGTGCCGGAGGCGGTGACGCGGAAGATCGTGTGCGACAACGCGGCAAAGCTCTACCGTATTGAATTGAACTGACGGGGCATCGACAGAACGCGACTAAGGCATCCTAGCCTTTACCAGAGGAGGGTGAGCCAAATGGCGGAACAGCAGGTTGTTTCAGCGGATTCACACATGATGGAGCCGGCCAATCTTTGGGTTGATCGGCTGGACCAGAAATTTCGCGACCGCGCGCCACGAGTGATCAAGGGCGAGGGCAAGGCCGGCTATGTCTTCATCGCTCCGGATTTGCCGCCGTTCCCGGTCGCGGGAGGGTTCGCCGCGGGCCGCAGCGGCGAGGAACTCAAGGAGTTCATGAAGCGCGGCCAGGAGGAGGGTTACATAACGGCGCGGCCGAGCGGATGGGACCCGGTCGAACGGATCAAGGACCAGGAGGTCGACGGGGTCAAAGCCGAGGTGCTCTACACCACGCTCGGGATGTCGCTGTTTGGGCTGCATGACGCCGACCTCCAACGCGCGAGCTTCAAGGCTTATAACGACTGGCTCGCGGAATTCTGTTCATACAACCCCGGGCGGCTGGTCGGAATCGCACTGATTTCACTCGAGGACATCGGCGAGGGCGTCAAGGAACTGCAGCGCGCGGCCAAGATCGGGCTGCGCGGCGCAATGATCTGGGGCGCGCCGCCGCGCGAACGGCCTTACACCTCGCGCGAGTACGATCCGTTCTGGGCGGCCGCGGAAGAACTCCAGATGCCGCTTTCGCTCCACGTCATCACGGGCAAGAAGCCGCCCAAATCGGAAGAGGAACGCAAGAAGGTACGCGCGGCGCGCGATCAGTCTTTCGTCCGCGGCTACATGAACCTGATCCACGAAGTGCAGCGGTCGCTCACCGACATCATTTTCGGAGGCGTGATGATGCGCTTCCCGCGGATCAAAATCGTCTCGGCGGAAAACGACACCGGATGGATCGCCCATTACATGTACCGCATGGATCATGCCTTCGATAAGTTCGGCGCGCTGATGTCCGAGCCGCTCGACATGAAGCCGAGCGAATACGTCCGCCGCAACCTGTGGGCGACCTTCCAGGACGATCCGATCGGGCCGATGCTGTTCAAATACTTCGGCGCGGACAATTTCATGTGGGCGTCGGACTTCCCGCACACCGATTCGACCTGGCCGAACTCATTGAAGGTGATCAAGCAGGATTTCGAGGGAGTTCCGCCCGAGGTCACGAGAAAAATCATCTGCGACAACGCGGTGAAACTGTACCGTATCGACCTTAAATAGGGTGCCGAGCACCAAGGACATTGCGAGCGCAGTCTCGCACGGATAAGGAATTACATATGGCTTACGATCTTCTGCTCAAGAACGGAACGGTGGTCGATGGGACCGGCGCGCCGCGTTTTCGCGCGGATGTCGCGGTCGCAGGCGACCGCATCGCCGAAATCGGCAAAATCTCCGAAGGCGCAAAGCGCGTGATCGACGCGTCGGACCTGATCGTGTCGCCCGGCTTCGTCGACCCGCACACGCATTATGACGCGCAAATCTGTTGGGATCCCCTCATCAGTTGCACCTCATGGCACGGTATCACTTCGGTCGTGATGGGCAATTGCGGCGTCGGTGTGGCGCCATGCAAACCGGAATCGCGCGAAATCGCGGCCTGGGATCTTACCAACGTCGAAGCAATTCCGTACGAATCGCTGAACAAAGGCATTACGTGGGAATGGGAAACCTTCCCCGAGTTCCTCGATGCAGCCCAGAAGCGCGGGTCAGCGATCAATCTCGGCTTCCTCGCCCCGCTTACCCCTTTTCGCCATTACGTGATGGGAAAGGAATCGATGGATCGCGCGGCGACGCCCGAGGAAACCAAACGGATCGCCGGGTTGCTGAGCGAGGCGATGGCAGCCGGCGCGATAGGTTTCTCCACCACAACGCTGAAGCAGCACATCGGCTTCCACGGCACGCCGCTGGCCTGCCGGCTCGCGAGCAAAGATGAGCTTAAGGCCTACGCCAACGTGCTCAAGCAGGCGGGCAAGGGCGCAATCGAAGTCGCGCTGACGAAAAAGATCGCGACCGTCGACGAGGGCGAATATGAACTGCTCGACCTGCTGCTGACCGAGAGCGCACGGCCGGTAACCTGGCTGGCGATGGCCTCGACGCCGCGCCATCCGGAACGCGCGCTCGAGACGCTCAAACGTTGTGAGCCCCTGATCAAGCGCGGCGGCATCCCGCAGGTGCTGTGCAAGCCGTTCGTATCACAGCTTGACCTGCGCAACCCATTCACCTTCGCCGACAACGAGTCCTGGGGCCGAGTCTTCAATCAGCCCGTCGAGGTGCAGAAGAAGATCTATTCTGACCCGGAGTTTCGCCGGCAATTCCGCGACAGCCTCAAGCGTCCCCATCTGTTCACCGGCAAGTGGCATCGCGTCGAAATTCTCGAAGCAGCAAATCCCGCGCTCAAGCAGTACGAAGGCAAGACGGTGGACGAAGTCGCCCAGATGCGCGGCGCCGACGGACTGGATACCTTCCTCGACCTCGCGGTGGAAGACGACCTCAACCTCCAGTACACGATGCAGCAGTATCACGAGGACGGCATCCAGCAGCTCATCACCGATCCGCGCACGATGATCGGGCTCAGCGACGGCGGCGCCCACGTCGATATGCTGTGCGATGCGGGCTATGCGACCTATCTACTCGGCAACTGGGTGCGCAAGCGCGAGGCGGTAACGCTCGAGTTCGCGATCAAGCGCATCACGTCGGAACCGGCGAACTTCTTCGGCATCCGCGCACGCGGGCAGTTGAAGCAGGGCTGGAAGGCGGATATCACCGTCTTCGACTACAACACGGTCAACTCTGCCCGTCGCGCGACGATGGCGCACGACCTGCCCGGCGGCGGACGGCGACTGGTGATGCCGGCGGAGGGTATCGAGTACACGGTCGTCAACGGCCGCGTGTCATACGAGCACGGCAAGCAGAACGGCACGCTCGCGGGCGAGGTGATCCGCTCGAGCGTCGCGTAACGAATCTTCGAGCCACAAGGGCCCGAAAACGACGGGGCCGGGAGTTGACGCTCTCGGCCCCGCTTGTTTTTACGGCGCTGATCGAACGACGACCGCTTACATCACGGTCCAGCCGCCATCGATTATGAACGGAGCGCCGGTGGCGAACGACGAGTCGTCACTGGCCAGGAAGAGCGCAACCTTGGCGATTTCCTCCGGCTCGGCCATCCGGCCCAGCACCGAGATGCGCTGGATCGCCTTAGGGTTGGGCGGCTGACCCTGCCGGATTCGCTGCGCCATCGGCGTTTCGATCGCGCCCGGACAAATCGCGTTGACGCGGATGTTGTAGCGGCCATATTCGAGCGCCCCCACGCGCGTGAGCGCGATCACTCCGGCCTTCGCCGCGGCGTAGCCCGCGCCGCCGCGCACCGCGATCAGTCCCGCAATCGACGCCTGGTTGATGATCGATCCGCCGCCCGCCTTGATCAGGTGCGGCAACGCGTACTTCATCCCGAGAAAGACTCCGCGCAGGTTTATCGCGATTACGCGGTCGAATTGCTCCTCGGTCATGTTCGAGATGAAATTCGATTCGCCCTCGATACCGGCGTTGTTGTAGACGATGTTCAGTCCGCCGAACTTGGCGACGGTTTCGTCGACCATGCGCTTGACATCTTCGCTCCTCGAAACGTCGGCGCGAAGCGCGATCGCATTGCCGCCCTTCTTCGTGATTTCGGCGGCCGTCTCCTTCACCTGTGCCTCGTTGATATCAACCGCGGCGACTTTCGCGCCTTCCTCGGCAAAGATCAGCGCGGCCGACTTGCCCATTCCCGATCCGGCGCCGGTTATCAGCGCGACCTTGTTTGCGAGTTTCATTTCCGTTCCTCCCATGAGCCGAAGGTTGGCATCCTTCCTGCTCGAATCGCACAGTGCAAGGCAATAGCATTGCAGACTGTTGATGGAAACCCGAAGGAATAGGCACGCGCTTTACGTATTGGGGTTGATTCTTTCCCTATTCGTGTGGCGCGCGGGGATTGCGCTCGCGCAACAATCGCTCGAAGTTCCGCCGCCGTCGTCGCAAAGCGCGCCGCCCGTCCGCGTTCGTCCCAAAGCCACGCCGCGGCCGACGCCGTCGTCAGCGGCGGTTGAGACGATTCCGGTCGTCCCCCAGGCGGCGCAAGCGACGCCCGCGCCAACGCCGCCTCCTCCGTCAGCACAACAGTCCGAGCCCGTGCTCCCGGCGATCTTTCGCGGATGTTGGCAAGGTGAGGTCAGCCGTCTCGATTCAATCGAGCGCGCACCTGGGGGCGCGAAAATCGGGCCTTGGACGCCAAAGACCTACCGGCTCTGCTACGAGCGCACTGGCAACGAGCCCTTTGAAATGACCTTCACCGAGGCCGGCGTCGCGCGCAGCCGACGCATCACTAACGCCAATGGGCAGATTCGAGTACTAACCAGCGACGGCCGCACCTATGCGACGATGCGTGCATTCCTGCATTTCGACGAATATCGCGTCGGGACAAGTTATTTCGGCGGCCTGACCTTCCCCGTCGATGAGGTCACCGGGCTCGAGGCGGTTATCAAGGCAGACGGTATGCACGTATCGGGTCAGGTCACCGGAAATCGCGAAGGTAGTCCGTGGTTTCGCGCCTGGTGGCACGCCGTCTTCGTTCATGTATCGGAGCCGCCCATACCTGCCGGTGGGGCCAATGGCCTCCCGGAGTAGTGGCGCTACCGCCGCAGCCGCCCCTCCGGATCGACACGCGTACGCAAGACGTGAAGTTCCTCGGCACTGGGCGCTTCAGTCGTCGGCACCGTCGATGGGATCACCAGCTCGAAACCGGTCTGCCGCTGGACCATCTCGACTGTCACGCCCGGATGTACCGATTTGAGCCGCATCCGTCTGCTCCCCTCGGCGAAATCCATAACGCAAAGCGGCGTGATGCAGTATTTCGGACCTCCGCCCGGTATTCCCATCCTCCGGCGCGCGTCAGCGCCGCCCGTACCCCATCCATAGGCGCTGATATAGTCGCATTTTTCGACCAACACGCGCGGGCTGTGATTATTGAGCACGATGTAATAGCGCCCGACGTGTGTGCTTAGCGTCGGTGTGCCGACCGAGCCGGGACCGCGAAACTTGAGCCGCTTATAGTCCGGCCCGGTGCCAATCAGATTCGTATTGCCGTAAGGATCGACCTGGATCCCGCCGATGAAGAAAACGTGGTTCGACCAGTCCTTGACCCGATCGAACCGATGCCCCGTGTCGCTGTACGATTCCGCCCATCGCACCACCCGCCGGTCCCATCCGAACGCGGGCATCGGAATTGTCTCGAGATGCGCGACGTTCATTCGGACGCCGAGGAAGACGAGGTCAATGTTGGGCCCGTGCATCATGTGTGCGAGACGTACCGCCGCCTCCGCCACCGGCGTAGCCACGCCAACGCGCAACACTTCGCCGTCATTGAGCTCGCGTGCCAGAAAGACCGCCATCAACTCCGGGATCGTGTAGTCATCAGCCATAGTGGTCTCTATCCTTCGCCGCCCGCGCGTCGAGGCGGCGCTTCAATCGGCCGTTTGATGCGTTGCGGCCGAGGCCGCGCGCGCCGCGAGGTCGAGTCGATCCGCGAAACGCTTCGGATATTCGTTGTTGAAGGCATATCCCACTCCCATCGCGCTCATGGGAATGGCGATTCCGAGCAGAAAGGCGTGCCCTACCGCAATAGTCATCACGCCCATGATCGCCCCAAACGTAAAGATCGTCGCCCACATTACAGTCAAAGTCGTATTGATGTGCACGAAGAGCGGACTATTCCACGCCTCGCGCGGCACACTCTCACGCGCGTACTGAATAGTGAATGGAAGGCCCGCGGCCAGCGTTGTCCACGCCACCGCCGCAAAGACACCCCATACGATCACGACGTGATATTTATCGAATGTATTTGCCGCCGAAGTCGCGGATATCGTCGCGGCCAGGGCGAAATATCCGAGCGAAGTGCAGTCCATGATCCTTAAGCCGCCGCGGCGGTATTCATTCGCAACTATCACCAGCATGACGACGAACCCGGCCACGCAGCCCGCGAACCAGAACCCGGCAACGTAAAGGGTGCCATAAATCAGCCACGCGGTGATCGCAAGGATGGACGAGCGGTCGGCGACTGCTTGTGGTTGGTCTGCCACGGGAGTTCTCAATACTCGTTCAACGCGATCAGCCGCTTTATTCCGATTTGCTCGAGATAGTCTGCGTGCGTCGCCGGAGCCCGGCAGTAACGCTCGAGGTACGCCTCCAGTGCGCGCGAGTCGCCGCCCGCGGCGTCGTTGGCGGCTCCGTTGTAAAGCCTCAGATGGTCATTGTCCTGGATATAGAAACCGCGCGAGTAGAACGGATGGGCGCCGAAAGGCGCGCGCACGATCGCGTCCGCCGCGGCAATCGTCGTTTTCCACGGATCGGCGCGAATCTGCTCGTTCGAAACGATCTGCTCGACCTGTACGATCGCCCGATCGGCCGCGCGATGCATGAACAGGTCGATCCATCCGGGGCCGCCGAGATGCTGCACGTTGCCGTAGGCGTCGGCGTGCGCGGCATGCAGCACGGCCACGTCCACCTTTATTGGTGGAACCGCCAGCAGGGTCTCTCCGCTGATCGGGTCCTTGAAGACCTTCAAGTCCGGATTCACCTCGGGAAGTGAAGTGCCTACCCCTCCGCGCCAGGGCAGAAAAGGTAGCGCCTGCGCCGCCGCCTGCAATCCCGCGCAGAGTATCCCCTCCTCGCACTCCCACACTTCGACCTCGCCGCGCTCCGCTGCGCGCCGGAACGACGGCGTAACCGGATTACCGAAGCCGCCGCCCGCGTAATAGCTCACTACCTTGCCCACGCATCCGGCCGAGATCAGCAGGTCCAGCGAGAAACCGCTGTCAACGACGGTCAGATTCTTAAGGCCGCGGCGGATTATCTGCCGGACGATCGCCATCGGCGTCGGTTGCCCGATCGCGACAGTCATGCCGCTTTCGATCCAGTTTGCGGCCTGGACCTCGTTGAGAATCCGCTGGCGCCGTTCCGTGTTCATCGCCGGATAACCCTCCGCAGACTGGCCTCGCGAGCCGCCCTAGTCTTGTTCGATCCGCGCAAGACAGCAAGTGCGGCGTACTGTGCGGAAGCGAGACCTAAAGATTATTGCTGGTCTGATCGTTTGGCGGTTCCGCCCCGAGGTTAGTAGACTCCCGCCAACGGAATCCCACCACAACCGGGGAGATCAAACGATGGCATTAATCAAATTCGAGGACTACGCCAGCAAGTACGGCACCATCAAGATGGAGCGGCGCGACGGCATCCTCCAGATGACGCTTCACACCAACAACACCGAGCTCAAATGGGGTATGCAGCCGCACGAGGAACTCTCCTACGCCTTCAACGATATCGCGCGCGATCACGAAAACCGCTGCGTGATTATCACCGGCACCGGCAACGCCTTCTGTGCCGAGGCCGATGCCGGTGGCGGCCGCGGCGTTCCGATCAAGGCGACCGGCGAGCCGGCGCCGTTCGGAGTTCGGTCGACCACCTGGGACCATATCTACAACGACGCCAAGTATCTGCTGATGAATCACCTCAATATCGAGGTGCCAATGATCGCGGCGGTCAACGGCCCGGCGCTGATTCACGCTGAGCTCGCCGTCCTTTGCGACATCGTGATCGCCTCGGAAAACGCCGAGTTCCAGGACGCGCCGCATTTCCCCAACGGCGTCGTCCCCGGCGACGGCGTGCACGTCGTATGGCCGCTCGTTCTGGGCGCGAATCGCGGCCGCTATTTCCTGCTCACGGGGCAAAAGCTCTCCGCCAAGCAGGCGCTGGACCTGGGCGTCGTGAGCGAGGTGATGCCGCGCGAGCAGCTCCTGCCGCGCGCCTGGGAACTCGCGAAGATCATCACGGCCAGGCCGTCGCTCGCCGTCCGCTACGCGCGTGTCGCAATCACTCAGCAGCTCAAGAAGCTGATGCTCGATAATCTGGGCTACGGCCTCGCGCTCGAGGGACTCGGCGCCGTGCAATCATTCCCCGGCGCTCGCGGCCCAAAGAAATAGGGAACAAACGCGCTTCACCCCGATTCGGCGAAGCCCAGGCAACGGGTTGGCTATGAGGCCAAATACGCGATAATACCTGTGATTCGGCCCCGGGGCCGCAAGCAACAGCGAAGGAGTTACGAATGAAGCTTGGAGTCTTCCTGATGCCGTCGCATCCGCCTGAACGCAGCTTCAAGGCCGGTCAGGACTATGACCTCGAACTGATCCGCGCCGCCGACCGTCTCGGCTATAGCGAAGCCTGGATCGGCGAGCACTTCACCTCGCCCTGGGAACCCAATCCCGCACCCGACCTGCTGATCGCACAGGCGCTGATGCAGACCAAACAGATCAAGCTCGCCCCCGGCGCCCATCTCCTGCCATACCATCATCCGGCCGAACTCGCCTGCCGCGTCGCCTTCATGGACCATCTCGCGCAGGGCCGTTACATGTTCGGTATCGGGGCGAGTGGCCTGCCCAGCGATTGGCAGCTTTTCGCCGTCGACGGCGTCAAAGGCGAAAATCGCGACATGACGCGCGAGGCGCTCGATATCATCCTCAAGGTCTGGGAGAGCGACGGCGGCCTCGACTACAAGGGCAAATACTGGGACGTCAACGTGCCCAGCCCGATGCTGCGCACGCTGAAACATCACATCAAGCCCTTCCAAAAGCCGCATCCTCCGATCGGCATCGCCGGCTTCAGCCCCGGATCCGAAACGCTCAAGCTCGCCGGCGAGCGCGGCTTTATCCCGCTCAGTCTGAACCTGAGCTCTTCCTATATCGCCTCACATTGGGACGCGGTGGTCGAGGGGGCCAAACGCAGCGGCCGCACGCCCGACCGCCGTGACTGGCGAATAGTGCGTGAGGTTTTCGTCGCCGATACCGACGACGAGGCCTACCGGGGATGCGTGCGCGGCGCGATGGGCCGCATGATGAGCGAATATCTGCTGCCCTTGTTCAAGGACTTCGAATTCACCAAGTATCTGAAGGACAACCCCAACGTTCCCGACTCCGACGTAACGCCCGAATACCTGGCACACCACGGATGGCTGGTCGGGTCAGTAAAGACCGTAACCCGCAAGCTCGGCGAAATGTACGACGAAGTCGGCGGCTTCGGCACCTTGCTGCTGTTCGCTTTTGATTACGCCGACAATCCCGAACCGTGGTTCAAGTCGATGAGACTGCTGTCGGAGGAAGTGCTTCCCCACTTCGCCGATCGCTCTCAGACTGGCGCGAGCCCGCAGATCGGCGCGAGCGCGCGCTGAGCCGGAGCCCCGATGAGCGAATACAGCATCAAGGATAAAGTCGCGGTCGTCGGTCTGGGCGAGACCAAATACTACCGCCGCGGCCAGGCGCCGGTCAGCGAATTCCGTCTCGCGTGCGAGGCCATCATCAAGGCGGCAGAAGACGCCGGCATCGACGTGCGCGATATCGACGGTATCTCCGGTTACGCCGACGATCGCAACGACGCGTCGCGCCTTGCCACTGCGCTGGGCCTCAAGCATCTCGGCTTCGCCGGTATGATGTGGGGCGGCGGCGGTGGCGGCGGCTCGGGCGCGGTGGGCAACGCCGCCGCTGCTGTCGCGGCCGGCTATAGCAAGTACTGCGTCGTCTTCCGCGCTCTCGCGCAGGGCCAGTTTGGCCGCTTCGGCCAGGCTCCCGTCAGCCAGTACGTCTCCGGCGCCGGCGCCTACACCGCACCGTACGGCCTCTATGTTCCCGCGCAATGGGTCGCGCTGCGCACGCGCCGCTTCATGCATGACTACGGCATCAACCAGGAACCGCTCGCCGCGGTCGCGATGGCCGACTACTATCACGCGCAATTCAACCCCCGTGCCGTGATGTACGGGCGTCCGCTCACGCGCGAGGCCTACGACAAGTCGCGCTGGATCGTCGAGCCCTTCCATCTCTACGACTGCTGCATGGAGAACGACGGCTCGGCCGCGATGATCCTGACCACCGCTGATCGCGCACGCGATTCGAAGAAGAAGCCGGCCTACGTGATGGCGGCGGCGCAGGGCTCCGGTTATCGCCATGCGGCTTCGGTCGAAAACGCCTACGACTACTCATCCTCGAACTTCAAGACACTCGCGCCCCGGCTGTTCGAAATGGCGGGTATCACGGCCAAGGACGTCGACTGCGCCCAGATCTACGAGCATTTCAGCGGCGCCGTGATGATCAGCCTCGTCGAGCACGGCTTCTGCAAGCCCGAGGAGGTGATGGAGTTCGTCACCTTCGAGAACATCACCGCCCCCAAGGGCAAACTCCCGGTCAACACCAGCGGCGGCAACATCGCCGAATGCTACATGCACGGACTCGAGCTCGTGAACGAAGCGGTGCGTCAGGTCCGCGGCGATTCGACCTGCCAGGTGCCTAACGCGAAAATTGCCCTGGTCGCGTCGGGGCCGATGGTCTCGCCGGTCAGCGACCTGATCGTCCACAGCATGTGAGGGAATGCGCGAACCGATGGCTACCGAAAAGAAATACTACCTGCCCGAGGGACTTCCGACCCCGCGAGAACAGCGCACCGGGCTCGACAAGGAATTCTGGGAAGCGGCCAGGCGCCACGAACTCGTAGTCCAGAACTGCAACGCGTGCGGCGCCTTTCAATGGGGCCCCGAATGGATCTGCAA
>Ga0187771_10000993_pt1 | contig 18570 bp, 18 predicted proteins | sample 0116_SJ02_MP15_1_FD_133139 | JGI IMG/M metagenome (GOLD analysis project Ga0187771, IMG submission 133139) | Tropical peat soil microbial communities from peatlands in Department of Meta, Colombia - 0116_SJ02_MP15_10_MG | ecosystem: Environmental > Terrestrial > Soil > Wetlands > Peat | place...
AGGCGGATTTTAAAAGTAAGATAAAAATCTGTCAGAGCGAGGCAAGCGAGACGCAGTATTGGTTGGAAGTGATTGGAGAGCTTAAATGGTTGTCCTGGGAAAGATTGAAACCGGAATATGAGGAATGTGGTGAATTGTTAGCAATCTTTACCTCTATTGGTAAAAAATAACTTTAGTCACTTTAGTTCACTTGTAACTTTAGTTCATTTAGGAAGTGACGAGGGCTGAAAGATGATTGGGGGAGAAGTTTGCCTTCATTTATTAAAGAAGGTAGTTCAAGAGTCGCCTGCCGATCAGACAGAGGCAGTTTTTTTGACGGAAGATTCTTCGCTCACGCGTTTCGCTGACTCCACTATCCATCAACATGTTGCCGAGAGAAATCAGACGCTCATCCTCAGAGTGGTTTTAGAGAAAAGGATAACCGTGGTCACAACAAATATGCTTCGGATTTCTTCGGTGAAAAATCTTATCCAAAAGGCTATCGCACTTGCAAGAGCTCAACGCCCTAATGAGGAGTTCATCTCCTTGCCAGAACCAAAACCCATTCCTGAAATTAACACCTTCTCTATAGATATTGGTCATCTCACCCCGAGCAGCAAGGTGAAGATGATCAAAAATGTTTTCAGCTTGGCCAAGGGGAAAGGGTTCAGGGCCTCAGGAGCTTTTTCCAATGGGGAGGTTGAAATGGCAGTGGTCAATTCATTAGGGGTGGAAGCTTACCAGAGGTATTCTGACCTCCTTTTTCATCTGATTGTTAAGAATGGGGAGGGGACGGGTTACGCCAGCTTTGTATCGAGAGACCCCAGTCAATTAAATATCGAATCTCTAACCGAAGAGGCCATGGGAAAGGCATCGAAGGGAGAACCGATTCAGATCGAGCCCGGCGAGTATGAGGTTATTTTGGAGCCTTATGCTGTAAATGAGCTCTTATCTTTTCTGGGCTATTTGGGTTTCCATGCATTGGCTGTTCAAGAGGGGAGAAGTTTCTTTTGCAACGGATTTGGCAAAAAGATGGTGGATGAAAAGGTGACCATTTACGACGACGGCCTCGATCCTGAGGGATTACAAGTTCCTTTCGACTTCGAAGGTGTGCCAAAGAAAAAGGTAACCTTCTTCGAAAAAGGTGTGGCGAGAGAAGTGACCTATGACTCCTTTACAGCAGGCCGGGAAGGGAAAGGTTCGACGGGTCATGGTCTTATCGCACCCAATACAGCAGGCCCCATTCCTATCAATCTCTTTATGAAGGAAGGACATTCTTCTCTGGAGGCGATGATCCGCTCTGTTCGGAAAGGAGTCTATGTGACTCGATTTCATTACACCAATGTGGTTGAGCCGATGAGAGCCGTCATCACCGGAATGACCCGAGATGGAACATTTTTGATTGAAGAGGGTGAGATAAAAAGACCGATCAAAAATCTGAGATTCACGGAATCCATTCTGAAGGCTTTTTCCAGGGTAAGTGCCATATCGAAGGATCGAAGGGCCTGTTCTGAAGGGACAGTTTACTCAAGGCGCTTTGTCACGGGCACGGTCGCACCTGCGATTAAGCTGGATGGATTTAATTTTTCTGGAGTATCCACCTTATAGAAAGCGCATAGAGCAAATGGCATAGCGCATAGTGAATATAAATTTGCGTTACTTGGAGAAAGTGATGAAGAACCTTATTAATCATATTCTCGACTTGGCAAAATTAAAGCGGGTGGATTACGCTGACATTCGAATTGTTCACCGTGAGGATGAAGAGATCGACGTGAAGAATGGAAATGTGGACGCCTTCACCCGTGATGAGGATTTCGGTTTCGGAATCAGGGTTCTCATCCATGGTGCCTGGGGATTCGCCTGTAGCTCGAGAGTCACCAAGAAGGAGATGGAGACTGTTTTTGGAAAGGCATTAAAGATTGCTAAGGCAAGTGCAAAGGTCAAAGGGAAGGAGATCCTTTTCCCTCCGGCTCGTCCTGCTATAGATAAATATCAAACCCAATTTTCTACCGACCCCCTGAGCGTTTCCCCCGAAACGAAGCTTAGTCTTCTCCTCAAGTGTGATGAGATTATGAGGAGGAATAAGAAGGTGAAGATATCGGAGGCTTTTGGAGGCTCCTACAAAACTGAGAAGACATTCGCTTCTACGGAGGGGTCCTATATCGAACAGGTGATCGTGGAATGCGGCGCCGGTATTGCAGCCACGGCTATTGACAGGGGGGAGGTGCAGGTTCGATCTTATCCCAGCTCCTTTAGAGGAAATTTTGCAACGAAGGGATATGAGTGGATAGGGGAGTTAGACCTCCAAGATCAAGCTGAAAGAGTGGCAGAGGAGGCCACGCAGCTTCTTACTGCAAAACCATGTCCGTCGAAGTTCACCACACTGATATTGGATAGTTCCCAGTTAGCCCTTCAAATACATGAGTCGGTTGGACATCCCATTGAACTCGATCGAATCCTCGGGACAGAGGCCAGTTATGCAGGAACCAGTTTTTTGAAACCGGATAGGGTTGGCCACTTCAGATATGGTTCAAACTTAGTGAATATTGTAGCCGATGCTACCCATCCGGGTGGTTTGGGAACCTTCGGTTATGATGATGAGGGAATTAAAGCACAAAGGGTTTCCATTATCTCTCATGGGATCTTGGTCAATCTCCTGACCTCGAGAGAAACAGCCCATCATCTGGGGAACGAGAGCAACGGGACGATGAGAGCAGATGGGTGGAACCGGATCCCTCTGATCCGCATGACCAATATCAATCTGGAACCAGGAGAATGGACATTAGAAGGGATGATCGCGGATACAGAGGAGGGGCTTTTCTTGACCACGAACCGAAGTTGGTCGATCGATGACAAGAGGATCAACTTCCAATTTGGGACGGAAATTGGATGGGAGATAAAGCACGGGAAACTTGGAGAGATGGTAAAGAATCCCACTTATACTGGGATCACTCCAAAGTTTTGGAATTCTTGTGACGCCATTGCGAATCGAGATCAATGGCAAATGTGGGGAACACCCAATTGCGGAAAGGGTGAACCTGGTCAAGTGGCCCATGTAGGGCATGGTACAGCGCCAGCGAGATTCAGAAATGTTCAGGTAGGAGTGATGAAATAAAAACGCGAAATGAAACATAGAAAATATTTCCAATCAAAAAGGAGACAGACCCATGCCATCTATCAGGGTTTTAAGAGTCGGCCGAATCAAAATGCCTAAAAAATCCTCCCGAGAGGTGGAAAGATGATACGCAAGATCGACCCGAGGGTTTGCATTGGATGTGGCATTTGTGCCATGTTTTGTCCTGGGGATGTTATCGTCATGGAGGAAACAGGAAAAGCAAAGGCGCAGTATCCGAACGATTGCTGGACCTGTTTCAGTTGCGAAATCGCATGCCCGGTGAAAGCAATCGATGTCCACCCCTTTCGAAAGGTTAAGCCAATGGCCTGGTGAGCCAAAAGTAAGTATGGGGAGTAAAGTGATCAAAGAGATAGGCCTTGGGGAAGTCATCCAATCCGACGTGTTAATCATCGGAGGAGGTTTCGGAGGCTTATGGTCTGCTCTCAGGGCTGCCGAATGCGGTTCCTCAGTCACTGTTGTCGATAAGTCTTTTGCTGGTAAGTCTGGCCATTCTTACTTTGCTTCAGGAGCCTTAATGGTTTTATTAACTGCAGATGATCTGGAAGACTATGTCTGTGATATTGTCCTTGGGAATGAATGGCTTATCGAACAGGACATGGTTGAGGCCGTTTTCGAGGGTTCTTATCAGAGATTAAAAGATTTAGAATCGTATGGAATCAATTTTCGAAAAACCAAGGGCGAATATGTGTGGACAAAGGCAAGAGGAACAAAACATATTAGGAACATCTTTCCCGAAAATGCCACTGCCTCTGAGGAAGTAACTCTTCTGCGCAAAGTAGCCATTTCTCGGGGAGCAAAATTCATAGACCATGTTTATATTTACGATCTGATGAAGGATATGGATAATAACGTTTGTGGCGCCATCGGAATAGGCGTTAAAAAATCCGTTAACTACCTGTTTAAGGCGAAAAGTGTGATCCTGGCGACAAACACGGGTGGCTTTAAGGGGCATCATTTGGCTTCTGAACTGCAGGGAACAGGCCCATTTTTGGCCTATGATGCAGGGGCAAAAATTAAGAATCCAGAGTTTCATTATATCAATATTCGTCCCTCCCAGCATGAAATAGAGGGGTCAGGGATATTCCCTGCATTTGGCGCCAGATGGATTAACGCAAAGGGCGAATATTACATGGATAAATACGATCCTGTATTAAAGGATAGGGCACCGGCTTTAAAGATTGTTGTCGCTGCTGCAAAAGAGGCTATGGAAGGCAATGCGCCAATATCCATCGATGTCAAGGGAATGGCCGAAGAGGAATGCGAAAAGTTTCGCCTTCTTATGGCAAGCCATGGCTGGCAGCCTATACTGTTTGAGAAGTGTAGGCTCGAAGAGGGGTATGATATTCTGAGGGATAACATTGAATGGCAACCCGCCTATGAAAGTAACAAACTGGGTATTAATGCCGATCTAAACTGCAAGAGTTCTTTAGACGGCTTATTTGCTGCTGGAATGGCGAGGTCCTTAGGCATCAATCCCTTTACTGGCTGGTCTATTGCTTCATGCACATGGTCTGGTTATAGGGCCGGCGAAAGTGCGAGCAGGTTTGCTCATGAGGCGGACTTTAAAGAGATTGACCTTACCTATTTATCGGAAAGAAGAGGGAAATTTTTTGAGCCTATGGAGAGGGGCTCCGGCACCGATCCAGATGGGTTAATTCACAATTTACAAAAGATACTTTTTCCGGTTGACGTATTGATTATCATGAGTGAACCCAAGTTGGAAGAGGCTTTGAAAGAAGTATCGAAGTTAAAAGAGGAAGAGCTGTCCCATTTAAAGGCAACCGATATTAGAACGCTCATCAAATCGAAGGAAGCCCAAACAATGATACTCTCCGCAGAAATGACCCTCAGGGCCTCGTTAATGAGAAAAGAGACAAGAGAGAATATATTCTATCGGGAAGATTTTGATTCGGCTGATAACAAAAATTGGTTGAAATGGATCATTGTTGAGAAAGGAAAAGAGGGAGAAATGAACTTTACCACAGAAAAGATTCCATTTGAAAAATATAAGCTTAAACCAGAAAGGTTGGAGGCGGGAGAAAATTATTGATTATCAGTTGAATATTGGTCACTGGAATTTATGTTTTCTATTTTTCTTTCGTGGTGACATCTTTAGCATAACCTTCCCGGAAACCTTCGACAATCTTCTCAGTGACTTTCTTGGTGGCCTTGAAAATATTTTTTAGGCCCTCCTTAAACAACTCTTTTGCTTCTTTGAGTTCGTCTTCTTTTTCTTCTTTCATCGGATAATTGGCTCAACTTGCATAGGACTGAGCGTAGAGTCCAAAGAGCAAAAAAACTTGTTATTCAAAATATTCTATTCCGCAGTCCCTGCCTATCCGGCAGGCAGGCGCATTCCGAATTCCGCAATTTACTACTTTGCCATCTTCTTTAAATTTTCTAACTGGGTCTTTATCCGCTGGGCCCTTTCACTATTCGGATCAACTTTCAAGTAATCTTCCCAAGCCTTGACAGCTTCTTTAACATCATGCTTATCGTGAAGGAGGACAAGACCGAGATTGTACCGACTGTTAACATGTTTTGGATCGCTCTGGATGGCCATTCTAAATTCCTCAATAGCACGGTCAAAATCTCCCAATTTTCTGTACATGATGCCCATATCTGTTCTGACATCTGGATTGTCAGGTTTGATCGCAAGGTATTGGCTGTAAGCTTCAATGGCTTCTTTCGGTTGGTTGGAATCGAAATAGAGATTTCCCAATTCAACCCAGGCAGGGAGATTTTTGGGGTCTTTCTTGACGATATCCTTTAATGCTTGAATCTCTGAGGCGACCTCAAGGGGAGATGGACCCGCAGAAGCAGGCTCTGAAGCCATCTGTGGTTTTTGAACTACAGGAGCCTTTTCCGTGGCTTTCGTCCCTTTAAGGATTGCTACAGTTGCACCAGAGATAAATCCGACAAGAAATGCAACCACAATTAAAAGAATCCCTGTCTCTTTTTTCATTTTTCGTCTCTTTTATTTAATAACCTAAATTAACTAATTAATCAAAAGAAAAGTTAGATAAGCTTTGAAATTAGGCGAGTTAGTCAAGAATCATTGTGTAAAAATCCACAGGAAAGTGTGGAATTTTTAGCAGGTGAATTCCATTTGTGATTCTTAAGGTTCGTTTATATAAAAAACTTTGATCTTAGATAAAATTTTAAGAGGTTGAAGAGTTTTGCAAATCCCATATACCTATCTTTGGAGAGAATGCCAGTGGCTCTTTTGGAACAGATATTGCAGAAAACCAGAAAGTGATGGGAAAAAACCCAGTAAAACAGAAGAGATATGCCATGGTGATCGATCTTCGGCGCTGTATCGGTTGCCATACTTGTTCGATTGCCTGTAAGGCAGAAAACCGGGTTCCATTAGGAGTATTTCGTACCTGGGTCAAGATTATTGAAAAGGGGAAATACCCCAACATCACGCGTCACTTTCTTCCCAACCTCTGCAACCAATGCGATCACCCCCCCTGTGTGATCAACTGTCCTGTTCAGGCGACCTGGAAGCGGGAAGACGGGATCGTTATGATTGACGAGCATCGGTGCATCGGTTGCAAGTACTGTCTCGCTTCCTGCCCTTACAATGCAAGGTATATTAACCCGCTGATTCCGATCGTCCAGAAATGCTACTTTTGTCATCACAGGGTCTATGCAGGTCTGGAGCCAGCCTGTGTTGAGCTCTGTCCTGCTCGAGCCAGGATCTTCGGTGATCTGAACAATCCCGAAGAGGAGGTCACCAAACTGATCTCGAGACATCCCTTCCAGATGCTCAAGCCTGAAATGGGAACCTTTCCAAAGGTTTACTATATTGCTGCGGATTTAGATGCCATGGATCCCTTCGCCGGGAGGAAGGAATGGACGTAAATATCATCTACAATGTTGAGCACGAAATGCCTCTTGGTATTCCCATTGCGACCTACTTCTACTTGACCGGTTTGAGCGCTGGATCTTTCATTATCTCCACGATGGCCTATGGATTTGGAATGGTCAAGTTTAAGCCTCTGGGAAAAATCGGGGTCGTCATGGCCACTTGTCTCTTAGTGATCGCCCCGATGATCTTGCTCATTGACCTCGAACAACCCCTGAGGTTCTGGCATCTGATCCTCTATTTAAGGATGACCTCTCCCATCACCTGGGGAACTTTTCTTCTCACCCTCTATCCGATGAATTGCATGGTCTATGGATATTTCATGTTTAAGGAAGACCTTAAGAAGACCAAGGTCTTCGGTCTGATCGGGATTCCTTTGGCTCTTCTCGTTCATGGTTATACGGGATTCATTCTGGCACTGGGAAAGGCAAGGGTTTTATGGAACACAGCTATCATGCCCCCCATCTTTCTCGTCTCAGCCATGGTTTCAGGGCTCGCTTTGATGATTCTTGTAGTGATCATCAAGGACTTTATCCTCCAGAGAGGGAAGGAACCCAATCGCGATCTCATTTATGCCCTCGGAAAGTTTCTGGTCGCCAGTATCGCCTTGGACCTCATTCTGATCGGCATCGATCTCTCAGTCCTCCTCACCTCTACGACGGAAGCATATAAGGCTGCCCTCATGCTTCTCAATGGGCAATTCAGCTTTCTCTTCCTCGGAGTCGAGATCACTTTAGGAGCGATCATTCCCCTTTTGCTCCTTCTTTCACCCTTTACGAAACACTGGATTCCAGGGCTTGCCTTGGCCTCCGTTTTAGTGATGGTCGGAATCTTCGCCATGCGTTGTATCATGGTCATCGGGGGATTGAGCGTTCCATTGACCTAAAGGAAAACCAATGTCCAGAATGAATCGAAGAGATTTTATTAAGTGGGGCGTAGGAGGGATGGCCCTCTTAACGACCGGACTTCCGTTCGAGGGGAAAGCCACCTCTGCAGAAAAAGGGAAAAGCGTTTCCCGCACGACCGGACGAATGCGAAAATCCATCCCCAGTGTCTGTATGATGTGCCCAGCCAGTTGTGGAATCTTAGGATATTTAGAATATGGAAAGGTCATCAACATCGGGGGAAATCCCCTCGATCCCAACAGCCGTGGAAGGCTCTGTGCCAAGGGGATTGCGGGACTGAACCACCTCTACAATCCTGATCGCATCCCCTTTCCTCTGAGGCGAGTTGGCAAGAGGGGAGAGGGGCAATGGAAGCAGATCTCCTGGGACGAGGCTTTTAATGAGATTGCCCTTCGGCTGAAGGCGCTCCAGGCCGAGAAGCACCAGCATGATTTCATCCTCCGTAATCCGTGGGACTTGTCGGGTAATGATTTGGCCTGGAGATTTGCTTCTGCCTTTGACAGTTCAACCACTCTTCATCATGCAGTTCTGGAATCCCCAAACGGGGCTTTCGCCATTCATGATGTGTCTGGTCACTCCATGGGAGTGGCTGACGTGGCCCACAGCCGGTATATCCTCAATTTCGGAGCCAATCCTTACGAGTCGCATTATTTATATGTCCCTTTTATCCAACGGCTGATCGATGCCAGGGTCAATTTGGGAGCGAAACTGGTCACCTTTGATGTGAGAATTTCTCAGACTGCTGGGAAAAGCGACGAGTGGTTTCCGATAATCCCTGGGACCGATGGCGCCGTTGCGCTGGCCATGGCGTATGTCATTGCGAGCGAAGGCCTCTTGGACAAAGAGTTCATTGAACGATGGACCAATACCTCTCCTGGGCGGCTCTTGCGCCACCTCAGCGGCTACTCCCCCAAAAAGGTAGAGGGTGTGAGCGGAGTCGGGGCTTCGGATATTAAACGCATTGCGATAGAGTTTGCTTCGGCGAAACCAAGTGTCGCAATAGGGGGAGGCGGAGCCCTGAAACATATCAATGGTACTTCAAACCAGAAGAGCATTCTGCTGCTCAACGCAATGGTGGGAAGTCTGGATACGAAAGGAGGCTTTATCTTTCCTCAAGGTTATCTTTTCGACCCTCCTGATCCGAAGCCCACAAAATCGCATAGGATGAATCCGGAATCACAGGACCTTTTTGTCCGGGTCTCTCAAGGGACCCAACCAGTCGGGGTTCTGATGACCCATATGGATAACGCCGTTTACAGAGGACCGAATTCAAAGCTCATTTCTCATGTTCTCCAAGACGAAAGCAAAATCCCTTTCCGCGTCTCCATCAACCCATTCCTTAATGAAAGCAATCTCTATGCCGACATCGTGCTGCCGGAAGCGAGTTACCTCGAGCGATGGGATCTTCTCTCACCTCCTCCGATGGAAGGGATTCCTTATATCGCCTTAAGGCAACCCATTGTTAAACCTATGGGGAACTCTCTCCCCTTCTCAGAGATTCTGATCGAACTCGCTCAGAGGATTGGCGGTGGGATGGAACAATATTTCAAATTTGGTAAGACGGAACATTACATTGAAGCCATGATCCGTAAGATTCCTAAGCTGGTGGATTCCGGAGGGATCGATTTCCTGATGGAGAAGGGGATTTGGGTTAATTCCGGGTTGAAACCTGAGCGAAAGAAGTTAGAGACGCCCTCTGGGAAATATGAATTCGAGCCCTCCCTTCCCACTTACCTGCCAATCCCCCATCACCAGCAGCTAAAAGAGGCCGAATTTCATCTCGTCACCTTTCAGTGGAATGTCCACTCCCACTCGCAGACCGCCAATTGCAAGTGGCTCATGGAAATTGTCCATAGAAATCCACTCTGGATCAATGAAGAAACAGCAAGGAGGATGGATTTGAACAATGGCGATCGGGTCAAGATCACTTCTTCGCTGGACTCCATAGTGACCCCGATTTTTGTGACACAAGGAATTCATCCCAGGGTAGTTGCTCTCTCCGACAGTTTAGGCCATTGGAACTATGGTCGGACCGCGCAAGGGAAACCGTTTCAAAGTCAGGATGATCCAGAGACTAAACTTCTCTGGTGGGGAAAGGATGGAACAGGTGTCCATCCAAACCCGATCATTCCTATCCTTCAGGACCCGTTGGGCGAGGGACAAGGATGGATGGATACAGTGATAAAGGTAGAGAAAGTATAATGAAAAATCTGAAAATATTACTAATTTAAGGAGGAAACACGCTGATGGAAACCGTTCGTTGGATGTCCTTGATTATTATTGCAGGACTTGCTGGGATTACTCTTCTGAGTCTGGCCATTAAGATCGTTAGACAGTATGAGCGAGGTGTGGTTCTCCGATTCGGCCGACTCATTAGAACGAGAGACCCTGGTTTTAATCTGATCATTCCAATTGTGGATCGATTGATCAAAGTTGAGCTTCGTGTTGTCACCATGGTCGTGGAGCCCCAGGTCGTCATCACCAAAGATAACGTGACCATTAAGGTTGATGCAGTAGTCTACTTCATGGTGGTGGATCCTGTGAAAGCGGTCATCCAGGTGGCTGACTATATCAAGGCAACTTCCCAGATTGCCCTCACCACCTTGCGGAGTGTCTTGGGACAATCTGACCTCGATGAACTCCTCTTTGAACGGGACAAAATCAACAAACGTCTGAGGGAAATTATCGACCAACATACTGAACCTTGGGGGGTGATGGTAAGTGTGGTGGAGGTGAAAGATGTTCAGTTGCCTGATCCGATGCAAAGAGCCATGGCGAGACAGGCAGAGGCAGAACGGGAGAAACGAGCAAAAGTCATTCATGCCCAGGGCGAATTTCAAGCAGCGGAAACCCTTCGCCAAGCGGCCCGAATCATCTCCATCGAGCCCGCTGCCCTCCAGCTTCGGTATCTCCAGACGCTCACGGAAATCGCTGGTGAGAAGAATAGCACTATCATTCCTATCCCTCTGGAGATTGCCAATACCCTTCAAGCCATCAGCAAAAAAGCCACGGGTTCAGAAATGCTTCCAAATGAGTAAGGTACGATATGTTGAAGTTTAAAATTCCCCATCTTCCTTTTTGGGCTTGGGCCCTCGGGGGAGTCCTGGTGATAGTGGTTTTTAATGCCGCCATTACCCTTCCCACTTACACGACGACCAAGAAGGAATTCTGTATCACCTGTCATCATCAACAGCAGGAGTCACCTTTCTGGGAACAATCCACCATGCATCCCAAGATTAACTGCTCCGAGTGTCATGCGACAGGCCATGCCCTGATGCCGAGCATCAACATCTTTCCCCTTCAGAGCGGAGGGGAGCATGCTGGTTTCTCTGCCAAACTGGACCAAATCAACCCAAATTGTATTCGTTGTCACCAGCAGGTTTTTGATATTGAAAAGACCTCTCCCAACCTAAATCCCTACAATATCTCAATTCCCCACCGGTTTCATATCGAACAGCTGAAAAATTCCTGTACCTCCTGCCATTACAATATATATCATGATCCCCATGATCCACCTACTTTTCGTCCTCCCAAAGAGGCATGCTTTGAATGTCACGAACGTGATAAAACGGCATGTACAACATGTCATCCGAAAGGAAAGATCCCGCTCCCCAAGACGACCGAGGTTTCCCATTCGGAGTGCAGTAAATGTCACAAAGGTTTTGAGGATGTGAAGATCAAGATTTATGACCTTCCTTTTCCTCACCGAAAGCATATTGCAAAAATATTGAACTGTTATGTCTGTCATGCTACGGGCGAGGAGCATGGGAAGATCGTGAAGACCAGGGTTGAATGCTTGAACTGCCATCATCAAACCACATCGCAATGCATTCATTGTCATGAACTGCAGGCTCAATTTATCCGGGGAGAGGCTATTGGCGAGAAGAAGCCTCAACCTGATGTGATGGCAGAGGGGGTGAAATGTATTGAGTGTCACACCACCATTTCCAAAGGCCACTCCCTTACAGAGATCAAAAAGACTTGCATTCAGTGCCATGAAGCAAGATATGGAAACATGACAGATGAATGGCAAAAGGAAACTTCCGATAGAATGAAGAAGTTAAAACTCTCTCTTGAAACTTTAAGGGTTCAGAAAAAACTGGTTCCAGACTCAGAAAAAAGGGAGGTTGAAACCATAACAAAAGAGCTGGAAGACCTTTTGAAAACGATCGATGAAGACAAAAGCAAAGGGGTCCACAATTTTGTCTATGGCGAAAGATTGATGTCGAGGGCTGAAGAAAAGATTTCCTCCACAAAAAGGAACATTTCGAAATGGTTGGAATAAGGGTTTCTGGACTAAAAGCACCTGCCTGTCGCTTCGCCAATTGCGACGATAGAGCTGGCAGAGAGGAGGGCAAAATGGAAACAAGAATGTTTAGCAAAAGTTGGGTTTCAACCATTATTTATTATTCAATGCTTGTGTGGACGGCCATTTGTTTCATAGGAACATGGGTTGTCATCCTAAAATACGGAATCCTTTTGGAAGGGGCGTTTGCAGTGGGAATGACCTTTTTCATTGCGATATTCTTCTGGGCTATTTTATTGACGGTGTTAATCCTTCTGACCCTTTTTATAGGCCCTTCAGAAGAACCCCCTCCTTCTATCATGTTTAAAGAGTTGATCAGGAGAGGGATGAGGCAAGGTTCGGGATAAACAAAGAAAGGCGATTCATTAAATTCTCATGTATCGATAAGGAGGTGAGAAGAGGTGAAAAGGAACGAATATACTTATCTTTCAGCTTTCATCCGAATTTCGAGAACCGTCAGTTCCTCCTTAGATCTTAAAGAGGTTCTCCATCTGATTGTGAAAAGCACGTGCGAAACGACTGGTTCAAAAGGATGCACTTTGATGCTTTTAGATGAGAAGGGTGAGAGGTTGGAGGTGAAGTCATCCTATGGATTGAGCGATCAATATGTCGGAAAGGGTCCTGTCTCAGCAGACAAATCGATCTCAGATACACTTAAGGGCTTACCGGTAATCATTGAAGACGCTATTCGAGATCCCAGGGTTCAATACCCTAAAGAAGCGAAGCAAGAGGGGATCGCATCCATCGTCTCAGTGCCTATTCCATTAAGAGGAAGGATCATTGGTGTCCTTCGTCTTTACACTGGAATCCCGTGCAGGTTCACACAAGACGATATCAATTTTTTATGTGCCATTGCCATGCAGAGTAGTCTCGCCATTGAAAATGCGAAGATGTATGAACATATAAAATCGAATTATGAAAAAATAATGGCCCCCCTTTCGGTAAAAAAAGAGGTTTCCCAACACCTACCTCCCAAATGAGTTGATTCGGTCTACTTGGCCTTCACATGGCACTGGGTACACCCTGTTGGGCCCGCAGGTTTATTTGCCTTTTTGGCTTCATCATGGCAGCCCCTGCAGGTTTTGTGGAGAGCATCTTTTGCCGTGAGATTTTTTGCCTCCCCACCTGCCTGATGGCATTCCCTGCATAATTTGCCTGCCGTCTCACCCGGCTTCCAAGTGTGATGACATTTCATACAATCGATCTTGAGTGTCTCATTATGCTTCTTATGATTAAACGTTACTTTGCCATTCGGAGCATCAAAGATGATCTCGTTTTTGGCAGCAAAAGCAGGGGTGAACGTCAAGATGGAAAGCACAAAAGAGACAACCGTCCCCAATATAAATAAACTTTTTCTCATTCCTTACCTCCTTTTCTGATTTATCTTTATTTTGAAATCAACGAAGGGGAGAATTTAATTGAGATTCGATTTGATATCCTCTCCTCCCTTAAACCCTCTTCAATAATTCCTTGATCTTCTCGATGATATAAGGTTTCTCGATATAACCCCAGGCTCCTTTCTCTTTGGCCATTCTCCCAGTGTCTTCTTTGCCATATGCAGTAATAATGATTACCCGAGGCGGAGGCTGGATATGACTGGCTGTTTCCAATACCTTCCATCCGTCCGACTCCGGCATCACTATGTCAGTAATGACAAAATCGAAATGCTGGGCCCTGATTGCTTCAATGGCTTTCCCCCCATCCTCCACTGCGAGGACATCGTAGCCCTCTTGCGATAAAGAGTGAGCGAGGGACCATCGAATTAAGAATTCGTCATCGGCAATCAAAATCTTTTGGGGTAGAATGGTTTCCATTGAACACGATTTGACGCTATTTTAAAATACAAAATGTATGCCTTAATTGTTTATCAAGGCATTAAAATTCTAAATACAATGTAACTAACTGAATAAAAAGGAAATCCATATTTTTTACATTTTGAAGAACTGGTAAAATAATATGGACTGCTTATTAAATGATGTGACTTTACCCCTAATGGGTGTGCAATTTTCCTCACTTTCTATCTTGGACTTCCCTATAAAGCAAAAGAGGATTCATATTTTGTTTTTTTATTGCATTTTTTAAGAATCGATGTAGAATCTAAATGGGAATAAGAGATATGGCAGATTTTTGGGAAGGAAAGGAGCCATGTTGGATTATTTTAGATTGTTCAAAGTATGTCTATTATAATTGTCCTGCTTACCACTATCGAGAGAGACCCTGCTGGGAGACTGCCTACACGCAATGTGAAATCATGACTGGCATTAAAAGGGAATGTAGATATTGCAAGGTGGTTAAACTTTATCATACCCCAAGTTTGAGTCGCGAATCCTCTTTCCCTATCCCTTCCATTGAGTAAATAATTTGCTTCGTTTGTTGTTGGGCAATGGCGATATGATAGGCAGTATCGCTGAAGCCAGCTCTCTTTTTTACCCTACCAAGTATCTTATCCACGAATTCGAAGACCTTGACGAAGGATAAGAGGACAGGCTATTTTATTTATAATGGCATTTTTAAAAGGAGAGAAGAAATGAAGTTAGGAAGGTATGTCTTAATCTTTGTGATATTCATTGTTTTACCTGCAGTTGCCTTTGGTGGAGCATTTAAAGTATACCCAGGAGCCAAGCTGGATGAAATCATTGATGCAAGCCAACCAGAGGTTGGGAATAAAATGGCAAAGGTTCCAAAGGTGATTATTTTTACAACTGATGATTTATTTGATAACGTTGCCTCCTTTTATCGGAGTAATGCAAGAGAATACAGGACGCCTGGAGGAGGAAAGCCTGTGAAGCTTTCCTCAGGGCAGGAACTTAAAGAAGCCTATTTTATCCTGGACGACGCAGCCGATATCTCGACCTCGAAGCACTGGATTAAAATTCAGCGGCCTTATCTGGGCACGGGGAGCCCCGGAGGTCCTTTTTACGGGAGATACGAGAAGATCCGTGAAGTCACTGCTATTATTGAAGAAGACAAAACAAGTTATCCCTAAAAATATTGTCCCAGAAAAATATGAGCGTTGTTCCTCGGCAAGGGTAATGATGCATGTTTCCAAATTAATACAAACGCATTAAATAAAGTGACATCACCTCCACCCTCACCCTCCCCCCTTGGAAGGGAGGGGTGGGTGGGGGGCAAAAGGAATTATTGCGTTCGTATTAGATTCGTAATCCTGTCAAATCCGACCATAAAATCTCTCTTAATCTTTTGCATGACACTCGTAGTGGGTCACCTATTTCTTAGATGGGGAAAGGGCCCTCATTGAGTGAGTGATTTGCCCCACTTTGGGGATTATTCCACAAAAAAACTTTCTTGAGAATGCAATTATTGATTTTCAAAGACCAAAAGGGTATAAATAAAATTATCTGCATAGGGTCGGGGTTTTTTGAAAAATTTCTTGGAATTGCTTCGGGATTATCGATGAGCTTCAGCGTAAGATTTACCTCTTTAGTCTTTAAGGCCATTTTTGTCATCAGCCTGATCGTGATCATTGTCATTTCTTTCTGGGCTTGGTTAAATGTCAGAATGCATGAAGATAGTATAAAAAGGGCTACTTACGAGAAAGTCACGATCATTTCGGAATTCATTGAGAAGAATGTCATTCGAGCAATGGAAAGGGGAAGGCATTTCGAGATACACCCCATTTTGAAAAATTTTACCTATAGGGGAATCTGGAAGATCAATGTCTTCAAGCTGGATGGGACCATCGAAGCCTCAACCCTTGAGGAAGAGTTAAACAGAAAAGTCTTAGATGTGGAGTTCTTTTTAAAAAATCAGAGTTTCATTCGGGAAGAAGGGGCCCATCTCCAAAATGGAAGAGGGGAGAAAGAGAGAGTCTATTACTTCAATACTTCTGTTTTGAACCGTCCTGAATGTTTTCAGTGTCATGACCGAAAGGAGAAGATCATCGGAGTGCTGAGCGTAGCCCACTCTTTGAAAGATATGGATGAAGAGGTTTCTAAGGTCAAGAGAGACGCGATTCTAATTGCCATTGTCACGATCGGGTCTATTTCAACTGGGCTGGGGCTCCTGTTTTTGAAATTTATCAACGTCCCTATTAAGAAGTTAACCAATACGATGCGAAAGGTGGAAGAAGGGGATCTAAGCGCCAGAGTGGATATCGAGAGGAAAGATGAGATGGGAATGCTCGCAAAAAATCTCAATACGATGATCCAAAGTCTCAATTTGGCAAGAAAAGAGGCTGAACAGTATCATCAGGAACTGATTCAGAGGGCAGATCGAATGGCCTCTATTGGTGAGCTGGCGTCAGGGATTGCCCATGAGATTAGAAATCCACTGGCAGGTATCCAGGGAGCCGTTCAAATCCTGAGCGATGCATTACCGAATGAGGACAGTCGAAGAGAGGTCACAGATGAGATTCAAAAACAGATCTACAAGTTGGAAAGATTGGTGAAAGACTTACTGAACTATGTCAAACCCGCGCCTAAAAATTATTTGCTGGCTGATATGAATCAAGTGGTCGATAAAGTACTCTCTTTCTTCGTCACCCAGCGAGGAAGAAGAGAAGATATCATGATTGAAAAAAAATTTTTCTCTTCCTTACCCATGGCCATGATTGATTTAAATTCGATAGAGCAGGCATTGCTGAATATCATCCTCAATGCTCAGAACGCAATGCCGAAAGGAGGGACCTTAAGAGTTTTCACCTCTCTGCTCGATCAAAAAGAAAATGCCAGCGGGGATGGCTGCCCAGCAGTCCAGATTATTTTTGAGGATACAGGAATTGGAATCCCAAACGAAAATCTCCCCAAGATTTTTAACCCCTTCTTCTCAACCCGTTCAGATGGGACAGGTTTAGGATTGTCCATTACAAAAAATATTGTCGAACAACACGGGGGGAGGATCGAAGTGGAAAGTCAGATCAATGTGGGAACAAAGATTATTATTACGCTTCCGGCAATGAAAAGTGCGTAGGGCAAAGGGCGTAGTTGAGGCTGTGAATGTCTGAACCAAGAATCTTAGTAGTTGACGACGAATATTTGATCCGTTGGACCCTTCAACAGAACTTGGAGAAAGAAGGATACAAAGTCATCCTGGCCGAGACAGGTGAAGAGGCAGTGAACCGGGTAAAGGAGGAAGCACCGGATTTGGCCCTTGTGGATATAAAGTTGCCCGAGATGGATGGGTATGAAGTCCTGGAGAAAACGCTAAAAATTGATCAAGGTATGATTTCCATCATGATCACGGCCTTTGACGATGTTGACAAGGTGGTCAAGGCAATGAGAATGGGAGCATTCGATTATATCACTAAGCCTTTTGACTTTAGTAAGGTTTACTTATCCATCCAGAAGGCCTTGGAAGCCTCGCAATTGAAAAGGGAGATCAGACATCTCAGACGCCAGCAAGGAGAATGGTTCTGTTTTCACAACATTGTTGCAGTCAGTCAAGAGATGAGAAGAGTTCTTCAAATTGCTGAGAAGGTAGCTCAGAGTGAGACCTCGACGGTCTTGATACAAGGGGAGAGTGGGACGGGAAAAGAACTGATTGCCCATGCCATTCACGAACAGAGCAAAAGGGAAAACATGCCTTTTATCACCATCAATTGTGCCAATTTTCCTGAGCAGATGCTTGAGAATGAACTCTGCGGTCATGAGAAAGGGGCCTTCACCGATGCCAAGGAGGTAAAAAAAGGACTTCTTGAAATGGCGGACGGAGGAACCCTCTTTTTGGATGAGATCGGAGATATGAATCTGAATCTCCAGGGAAAACTTTTAAGACTAGTCGAACAAAAGAGTTTTAGAAGAATAGGCGGTTTGAAAGATATCCAAGTGGATGTGAGGGTCGTTACGGCTACGAACAAGGATCTTATCAAGCTAAAGGAGGAAGGGAAATTCAGGGAGGACCTCTTTTATCGAATCAATGTCGCTTCGCTGAGAATCCCTCCTCTCCGTGAAAGGCCAGAGGATATCCTCCCCCTGACAAAATACTTCGTTCAAAAATATAACGACGAGTTTCATAAGAATATCCAGGAGGTCTCGAAAGGAGTTGAAGAATTTTTTATAGGCTATAATTGGCCTGGGAATGTCCGAGAATTGAAAAATGTGATCGAAAGGGCGATGATTCTTGGTGACGGAGATTCCCTCATGATGGAACAACTGCCCATAGAGATTCTGGGTCAGGCCTCGAAGCAGGGAGGGGTCATTGAAGGAATTCGAATCCCACCAGAAGGAATCTCTCTGGAAAAAGTTGAAGAAGCATTGGTGAAACAGGCACTCAAAATGACGAATGGGAATCAAACGAGAGCGGCCAAACTTTTAGATATCAGCCGAGACGCTCTCCGATACCGAATGCAAAAGTTCGGACTTGTTGAATCCTGATCCTTCTCAGAACCTACATAGCAAACAGAACCAAATCTTAA
>Ga0187771_10000994_pt1 | contig 18568 bp, 20 predicted proteins | sample 0116_SJ02_MP15_1_FD_133139 | JGI IMG/M metagenome (GOLD analysis project Ga0187771, IMG submission 133139) | Tropical peat soil microbial communities from peatlands in Department of Meta, Colombia - 0116_SJ02_MP15_10_MG | ecosystem: Environmental > Terrestrial > Soil > Wetlands > Peat | place...
GTGACTGAAGCCTAGATCTTTCAGTTCCTTCTGTAGATGCGAAATCGAAAGAGCATTTTTAGAAAGCAACTCGAGAATTTTCAGTCGCCTTTCGTTTTTCAGTGTGTTTAGCAGAGTGTTCTGATAATTTTGCTGTGTGATTATGCCCCGCAGCTGTTTGAGTTCGTTTCTCAGCCGCCAGACGTGACAGCTACCGATGCAGTCTAACGGTGTAGGCGGTCGACAACTTCTGCACTGTGCATCCACACGCTCCATTACTAGCTCTAAGTGCGTCTTTTCTTTCTCTTTCCTTCTTCTTTCATGTCCCATTTTTGTTTTCACCTTGAGGACGCGTGTCATGAGAGGCAAAGGGCTCTCGTTTATAGATGGGAGGGAGAATGTAGAGAGGGGATTTCACGTCTTTCTTGCTTTTTTGGACCTCTTCCGCTCATGACATACGTCATGAAATATATGACACGTGTCATGCTTATATGTGTTTCTGTGTGCCTGGATACCGCTAAGTTTGATGTGGTAGGCTTAAAAGTTTAGAAAGTTCAGAAAAATGGAAAGATTGTTGTTTCTTGGGGCTATGTTAGTCTATAGGACCGCGAGTAATCTTTGTGGGTTCAGGTAGTACTTCGAACACTTTTATTTCGACATTACTCAAGGCTGGGTTGCTCCTTATCCCTGCGATGATTTCTCCTTTCAGGTACGCTTGTGCTGAGACATCATCTTTGAATAGGTAGATTCCAGCTGCCCATTTTTCGGCCTCATTTACAGCCCATACCTTCCACTGAAGCCCTTTGAAGTTTGCGATGGGTTGGGCGGTTTGTAAAAAGGCTTTCTCAAGATCGGACCTTGGAACCTTGAACTTGAAATTTACCTGCACAATCTTCTTCATATTTTCTTTCTCCTCTTTTCCGTTTTTTACTAGAAGTTGTATTTATCTTTTCCCAATATTCGATTTTTGAGTCTTTTGACCTAACATTGAAAAGAAAAAAAGTAGATTATTCGTCTTTTCTTTATCAATATCAAAAAGGGAGTTAGTGTTGGATGGCAACGTTTCTTGTGACTTAACGGTGTGCTGTGGCTGTCTATTTTTCATAGTCAGTGGGTGGCATTACGGTAGCTTTCAGTAATCTTAGGCTCCCTATAGGCGCGTGTTAGGTGCACAATTTTCATTATTGGGAGAGCTCTGTGATCTTTCGCACTACGTCGATTCCTGAAATGACGCCGATTAGCTTTTCATCGTCATCCACGACGAAGACATGGTCTTCTCCCTTGTCCATCATCAACTCTGCGATTTTTTCTAAGCTTGTCTCTTTCCTAACGACGAGTGGGCGGTGCATCAGCATCTCGGAAAGTGTTTCATTCATGTGTTTTGAATCGACGTTTCCAAGATCTTCTATGGTAACAGCGCCGATCACGTTCATTTTTTCGTCAACTGCGGGCAAGACTCTTAAAGTGGTCTTCTCAAAAGCTCCCAGTGCATCCTTAATAGTTGTTCCAATGTGTATGTAGATCGGTTGCTTGGTCATAAAGTCCCCTGCAACAGTCTGCTCGAGCTTTGTGGGGATTGTTTTCTTGGCTCTTAGGAAGAACCGTTCTACTGCTAGTTCTTCGGTCTTTAATCTCGTTTTTGGCTGTATCGTGTAAAATGTAGATCCTCTTGAAACTAGATAGCTTACAGCGCTCGCAATAAGGGCTGGTATAGCGTAAATGCCTCCTAGGGTTTCCACGACAAACGCGGTGGGTGTCAATAGAATTTTATGTGTTCCGGCGAGAAGAGCGGCCATTCCGACTGCTATGAAGAAGACGCTTGAGCCGTTTCCCGAGAGTATGGAAAATGCGTAACCGATTCCTGCTCCAATCACTATTGTCGGGAAAAAGAGGCCACCGCTTCCTCCGAAATTTAGAGTTATGGTCGTGGCGAGAGTCTTCAACAAGATTATCGCAAGTACGAAGGCAACGGCAAAACTAGTGCCTTTGACGATTTCATTGACGAAATTTAAGCCAACTCCTACTGCATATATTGAGTAATAGCCGATAGCGCCCAGAGAAATAGCGCCTATGACGATCAAACCAAGGTTGCCAATTCTTTTTCTTAAACTCATTCTGACATTTCCGGCTAGTGAGAATATCTTCGTAAAAAAGATAGCGTACAAGCCGCATATGAGACCCAGAACAAGTGAAAGCCCAATTTCACTCAACGTTATTTCTCCACCACTAACCGTGCCAAAAAATCTCTCACTGCCTAGAATTACTACAGAAATCAGATACGAGGGTATTGTGGCGATTGAAGCTTCGATGAATGTTTCCATGTCTAAATCGTTTTTGTAAGGGATTTCAAGCGCGAAAAGAATCCCCGTTAAAGGTGTCCTGAACACGGCTGTCAAACCGGCCGCTGCTCTGGCGATGAATATTCTTCGATGGTATTGAATTCTCACCTTCAGGCGTCTTGCAATATTTGATGCTAATCCACCGCCTACCAGCAGGCTTGGTCCTTCAGGGCCAGCGCTACCCCCAAAACCCATGGTGAAGACGGACGCTAATGGTTTGACTATGGTGTCACGGAGGCTTGTTTCGCCGTTCTTAAGATGGTACGTTTCCAAAACTGAGTGGGTTCCGCTTCCTGTGGATTTTGATTCGGCGAAAAGTCTAACCAAAACGAACGATGTAGCTAGAGCTAAAAAGACAAACAGAAAAATGTACAGACGAGAATAACTTAAGATACTAAGCGTTTCATTCCAGATCCTCAAGTATAACTCATAAAACGCGATTGTTGAGATGGCTCCGATGACGCCGACGAATGCCACAAGAAAGTAGTATCCTGGCTTATCTTCCAGCCTACTCATCCACGCTAAGCACCTACATAAGCGCCTATTTGAAGTTTCAAATACAAGAGTATTTTGGATGCAAACGCGCATCAAGTGCACTAGAGCGCTGCTTTGTCCTCGTACGTGAGAAGCTTTAATTCTGAGTACGCTGAGAGTGAGTTTATGCCAGAATTTGATTTCGAAGGAACTGCAAGTTGGAAAAGTGGCTTTGAATGCGATCTCTCGATAAAAGGCAAGCATATTGCTTCTGTAAGCCCTCCTCCCGAGATGGGAGGAAAACAGGGATACTGCGCCCCAGAGGAAGTTTTCGCCGCTTCTCTTGCATCTTGCATGAACACTATTTTCATAATGATCGCAAGGAATTCCAATTTGGCACTTAATAAGGCAGAGACAAAGGCCACAGTGAAGATGAATGTAGAAGGTCTTGAGAAACTAATCTTCACTCATATAAACTTCTGTCAGACCGTCAAACTCGATAATGACAATGAACGAGAACGAAAAAAGACCCAGTCAGTCTTCAACATCGCACAAAAAATCTGCCCAATAAGACAGTCTTGGGGAGAAAAAGTACCGATTAGCTTTGAACTGAACTTTATTTGAGCTGAAAAAATATTCTGAATGTTAAGGCTATTCCTGCAAGTCGAGCGCGCGCTTAGACTTCGTCATTCAATGTCCAAAAAAGAATCTTACCGCAAGGGTCGGTGAAAGGAGAGAGGCTTTCTGATAGTGCGTGCAAACCTGTATATGATATAAAGATAGTCAGATGCTATGGCTCGATTCCGTGAAGATAAACAATGTAGAATGCGCCGCCTAATGAAACAATAGTGCCTAACGTAGCAGGTATTATACAGGCGCGTTCTTCTTTCTCTAGTCCAAACTTAGCTTTCAACACTTTTTAATCTTTCAGTTATATCGAAGTGTGCGCTTTAAAGAACATACAAGTTGTTCTGGGATTGGAGTAGCACATTAATAACTAGCGCGCGCTGCTGGAAAATTACTAGATAGGAAGGGGACCCCCTCGACCGTCTCTGTCTCTACACATCTAATTAATGCGCGCGCTCGATGTGGTACGAAGAGTGATTTCTTGGTATTTCATTAACTCCTTGGTCTAGACTGTCTATGCGCGCACAACCTAACCCTCGGTCTAGCATATGATCCAAATAGGGAAAAGCGGTTCTAAACGTCTAGTCTAATGGTTCTCTAATTAGTATGCGTTCTAATCGTTGCTTTTAAGGGTTCTGAGGGTTCTGTAGAACAAGGAAACGAGAGCCAAAAGTGGCTTAAAGACCTAAATAGATTACTATTCTATGTGACTATGGAGAAATTGTAATCTGAGCAAATCTGACACAAAAAAGTCGAGAAACCCCTTCGTTCGTCTTGGCAAGTGGATTAATCGAGACACTTTGATGGCTTGGTATTTTGGAAAATTAAAAAATATACTTTTGAACTTGCGATATAGAATTGTCGCGCTGATTCTTGAAGGTTTGTTCATCGTTTTCTTACTTATAGAAGCAGTAATTAGTTTGCCATCTTATGAGACTCAGAGTGTCGTTGTTCAATTAGTCATTATTGTGGGTTATTTCATTATGTTTCTCTTTCCATGCGCTCTTATTTTTAGAAGTCTTGACCAAATCACTGACGAATTAATCCTCAACGATTCGATTCTTTATGTGCGCGTGAGAATCCGACGACAAAGGAAAATGCGACGCGAAGCGATTGATGTTCGTTCACTTCAAGTGAGCATTAATAATGTACGTGATAATCTGAGGATGTTGATGAATGCATCAAAGATAATCTCGCCACCTATATACAATTATGAGTTAGATAGAGTTCAGAAGAGAATTGATATTTTTTTTAACACAATAAGTGAGGTGTTATTTCCGATTACCCGACCATTTTCTCGCGCCGAAGAATATGAAGAATACTTGAGTCGGTTAGAATATGAAAGTCAAGAGCATCCGACAGGTGAGGAGTTGGCAGAAGAGTATGAAGCGGAACAAAAGGAAGAAACTGGAGAAATTGATTCATTCGACCGAGACGCTCTTGATGAATTCATGAGATACTTAGGCAATGCACTTTTCGCACGTATTGAACCATATTCGGCTTTTTCCCAAAGACATTCAATAGACCTAATCATGCTGTCAAATTTCTTCGAACGCTGGAACTCTGTTCTTTCTCAATGTGACAATTGCAAAGGCGTATTTGAGAAAGTGACAAAAGACATCGAAGAATACTATAAAGTAGTCGGCAGACGAGAAAGAGAACAGAGACAAAGGATGCAGAGATTAAGAGACGATATTCTTATAGTCGCTATTTCGGTTATTCTCTCGACTGTTGTGCAATATCTGATAGCACACGCACACTAGAAATCTTATATTTGCACAGCAACAGAAACGAACTAGAGGTTAAAGATGAGCAAGTATTACTGTAAAAATTGCGGTGTAGAAATAAAGCCAACGGATACATTTTGTCCCAATTGCTGGGCAAATCTTAGCCAAGTCGGTAGAAGAATAGAAGCAACCTTTACTGAGACTTTGGGTTCATCCGATAATAAGGGTTTAGCCACTAGAATCACAGGTGACCTCACTAATGCTACTGTAGATATAGTTCGCACATCTTCATTCATTAATGCTATTCCCAAAGAAAGGCAAGAAGAAATCGGCATAGGCGAAGAATTCTTGAAGACCCTGAAGGATGTCAACCAGAATTTAATTCGCCTAGCGGAAGTATATAAAACACCTGATATTACGATAAATGCAAATAACATAGCAGGACAGATTCAAATTTCGCAACGAGGAAATAACATTGTCGTTGTAAATAAGACGGACATAGAGACTCTTGATAAAGTAAGCCAAGAAGTCGAAAAAACAGATGTTGACCCAAAAATAAAAGCACAAGCAAAATCAATTGTCGATGAACTTAAAGAGGAAATTGGGAAAGAGAAGCGGGACAAAAGCAAGATACTCAAAATGTGGGATGAATTTAAGACCTTACTTCCCCTTGTCGCACCTCTATTGGAGGCTATCATAAGCAAAGCTCTACTCGGCTAATCTGAGGAAGAATCTAGGATTTGGCGTTTTGTGAACGAGGTCTGAGTTAAGGATTCCTTTCTTTCTTAATTGCACGTTCAGTAATGATTTCGTCTGCAAATTGTTTCGCTCTCTCTATATCATTTGACATTAGTTTTTGGTGTTTCTCCATATGTTCTATGACTCTTCTTATGTATCGGTTTTGTGCATCAACTGACCGTGAAAACTTCAGTTTCTCTTCAATAACCGTATCTATTATTCCACCCAATACCTCGTCAATTGCTTTTTCAACATCTGTCTTATTGATTTTGGATTTTCCACTCATTTTCAATTCCCTTCTCTTAACTCTCGATGTTTCCTCTCTCTTTTAGGTTCTAAGTGAGCGTGGATGATTTTTCCATTCTTTATTACTTCATGAAAGACATCGGTTTCTGGTTTCCCATTGAGACGTTTTGACCTGTCTATCGTAATCTTGGTTTGAGTATTTCCTTTCACCATTCTCCTTTCTTCTTTTATTGGTTTTCCTCTTGCATCTTTTTCAGCACTCTTCATTTTCATTCCGAGCATAGGAGAAGGAATATTTAATACGATTTCTACCGTTTTATTACCGCTTCCACACTTAGGGCAATATATTTCTCCATTTTTTAGAGGTTCTCCGCAATCCGAGCACTTAGCACTCATTTACTTCACGTTTCTTAACTTTCAATGCTTCTCTTACTACAGATTTGGAATGCGGAGAACGGGAGAGGGAGAAATGAAGAAGATACTGAAAAGCACTCCGCACTCCTTACCTTAATTTCTTATGTGTGTGACTTCGCTATATGCATTTCGGATTGAAAATACAGCGTTATAGACCGTACGTGGATTCTGTAAAAACAGAAAAACTAATCATTCTGGCTCTTTCTCTATCAAAATAAAACTTTTCGTCTTGGTTTTGGTCTTGGTCTTCGTGTTGGTCTCATGAAATATATCCCTAATAACCCAATAAAAAGACCAACGCTAGTGGAAAAAGAATACTCCTTCGGAATACCCCAATAGTTGATAGCTAGATAATAGAAAATCCCACAGCCAACAGCACAAGAAAGAAAAATCAATCCATTTTTCAGCGTATTATGAGTCTGCATGAAACCAGATATACTAGCTCCCAAACTCACTTTGACCGACAATAGATTGTAGCTTGATTCTGATTCAAGCGTTTTATTTACAACGTCTATCTGTTTAGGGTCTAAGCTATAAACTGCAAGAGCAATTTCTTCCAAGTGCTCTGGTATTATAACAGAATCTCTTATCGCTGGAAGGACAATCTTTTCCAAATTCTTGAGGAATTTATCAAGAATTTCGTTCGTTTCCTTATACCACTCGATACCTTTTGCCGATTCCATGTCGTACAAAATGTTATGGGCAGAGGTAACGTCTCGTAGAGCTTCCCTGTAAGTCGTAGGGTCTGCTGACTTCTTCAGTATTTGTGCTGCATCAGCAATCTTCTGAAATGCTCGGTATTCTTTTCTAAGAGGATAAACCAAACTCGAAAGACCAAAGAGTCCAATGCCGATGACTCCACCGATTAGAATTATCAGTAAGTCAATAACGAGGAAAACTCCGCACTGTGGGTAATTATGAGCAAGCACGAAGAAAAGAATGATAAGTAAGACGACAATGCCAATATTGCGTGTAGTGTCGATTCTTATTTCTTTTGCTTCAATTTTGAGTTTGACAAGTCTTTTCTCGATTTCTTTCTCTGGTTGCACAACGACAAATTAAAATTCTCACGATAAAAGGTTTTTCAAAAAGAAATTTTATATTTGAACAGCAACCAATAGACAAACTAGGGATTTAAAAATGAGTGAAAGAGGGAACGCTATGGAATTGAACATAGAGATTGAGACGCAAGACGATAAGCTTAGTTCCTCTTTATTCGAAACTAGCGGTAAATTAGAGAGTGGCAAAACCCAGAAGACTCTAGGCGAAGATGTCACAATTCGTTACGAAGGAGAGCAAATTGCATTAGCGGAAGCAGTTCCCACAGTTATCAGGATAACTATGTATATAGGAGAACGCGTTTTGTTGCATACTGCCGCATATATGTTGTCACGATACTTGTATGATAAGCTGAGAGCGAGAAGAGACAACAACCTGAAAATCAATGACAATCAAGTAAACATAAACGTGAGGGAAATCGAGCAATTAATCATCAATATATCAAGCGAGGAACACGAAAGAACAGAGAACGAATGAAGCGCGCGCTACAAAAGACAAATTAGAGGTTCAAAAAATGAGTAAAAGGAAGCACCAAAAAAAGATAATAATAAACCCTAGCAAATTTAAACCGATACAACCTGAGAACCTGAAGAAAGGAAAGTAGTTAATCAAGTCTTCCCTCGTCTTCCCTACCATCCACGAAACTTAACTTTTTTTGTAAAAGGACGGACTATTTAGTTGATGATTAACCCTATCTATAGAACGGTAGGGGAGTTGTCCGTTTGCCGAAATAAGCGGTTTGCGTGGCGAAATACAGTTTAGGCTTTTGAAAAATGCCGTTTTCGATTATGGTGTCCTCACTAAATATATACTGACGAAAATCTCCATAGATTACCCATAAAGCATGGACCAGCCTAGATTCATGGTCAAGTGTAGCGTTGTCCTACAGAAAAAGCAAGTTTGTATGTTAGTATCTTTCGCATATACGAGCCATTTTGAACGTCCACTCCACTTTTTAGGGCTTTTCAAGACCCTAATTTAAGACTTTCACCACATTTATTCGGACATTTCTCCTCTTTGTCTAATGGTGTTCCGCAAATGAGCAAATTGATATCAAAATAACATAGTGAAGCATTTATTTACAGAGGCGTTGGGAATTAGATTAATTCTGTGTGAAAAGATTTCGACACCTATTCTGCTTTTGGCTTTAGTCTTAAAGTTTGAGCCAAAGCAGAATGCCCATAATTAAACCGTAAATAGCCAACGCCTCGGCTAGCGCCACAACCAAGAAACTTCTGAAGAACGTTTCAGGCTTCTCGGCCAAAGCGCTAACTGCGGCGCTTCCAACGGCAGAAATTGCAAGGCTTGCAGCTAATGACGATAGTCCAACAGCTGCGCCAGCTGCGAGTGCTATGAATACTCTATCGTATGGTCCAGTAGTAGTTGTGGTAGTTGTCGTTCCCGCTTGATCTGTAGAAATTGTTAATGATGCTGCTACTCCTATGATAGAGAGAGCTACAAGTGGAAGGAACAGAAGCAAAATTGCTAGCCTTTTCTTCAAGTCAATCTAGCTCCGATAGCACAATAGAACTCTAGGTATTAATCTTTTTTCTTGACTACTTTTGTTTCCTTTTCAACAAGTGTTTGCTCAATTGTTTCGCCCTTTTGGCGTGCTTCCTCCTTAAGTGCCTCAATTTTCTCTTGAATTTTCTTTATTTCTGCTTCGGCGGCTTGCTCGATTTTTCGATTAAGATTTTCATAGTCTTTTTCTAGTCGATCCTTTTTAGCCATTGATCTCGTTTCTCACGGCTTTTTATTTAACGACAAGAACGGGACAAAGTGAGTATTCAATCACTCGTTCAGCAACACTACCGATGAGAATTCTATCAGGACCTTTTCGTCCATGAGTACCCATTACAATCAAGTCTACGTTTGACTCCTTGGCTAATTGAACAATCTGCTCGAACGGTTCCCCTTTTGCTATTAAAGAAGTAGCTTTAACACCTTCCTTCTCTGCCAAGCAAAGAACGTAATTTATGTATTCCCGACCAACTTGCTCTAGCTTTCGTTCAACATCTTCATGCTCGCTTGCTTTGAAAAACGAGCGTGCTTCTTCAAGAACGACCGTATCAATCACGTACACTACCATTATTCGGGCACCGAGCGTTTTGGCAACGTTTATCCCGTATTCAGCTGCGCATATGCTGGAATCCGAGCCATCGACGGGAATCAGAATTTTTGTGATATCCTTAAAACTCAAGGGCAAAACTATTCATGCTCCTTAATCATACGTTTGATTCGTTTAGTCCTGACAAACTCTTCACGTTCTCTTTCTTCCAAAACCAGTTCAATCTGCTTGGTAATATTACGGTACATCGGTATTAAGACATATTTCAACGCGTTAACTCGTCGCTGAGTACGGCGTACATCGTTGGCAATCTGAAACGCGGCACCCTCTTCCCTCGCCAAATCAGCAATTAACGCAAGCGTGCCGTAGAATTGCCTAAACGCCGCATCTAGCTCTGCGTTCGTGCTAGCAAAACCGTAATCAGGCTTCACATCAAGTTTACCCTGAAACTCAACAGTAGGAACAGTTACCCCCATGATGCTTCTGAAATCCAAAAGAAAATCAGCTTCATAACTCGAACCAATAGCAACATTGGCAATGGTGTCTGGACCTTTAGCAAAACTAGCTCGCTTCAAATTCTGGTATGCCTTGGTCAGAGCCATAACTAACTCCTCACGAGTCTTTTCTGCATCATAAACGTTCTTTCTCAGCTCGCGGAGCAAAATGTCACGTTTACGTTCGAGTACCTCTCGCCCAGACTCTGCCAAACTTAACGTCTTCCTTGTCTGTATGAGATTAATTCTTGTCGGACTAACGTTTTCAAAAGACGTGCCATCACTCTACCTGACTAACTTTTTTTGAAGAGTATTTCTTGATGAATTCGGGATGAATACTTGTTAACTCTTCGTCCGGCAAGACCGCAAGTGCATCCCAAGCAATCGAAAGAGTCTGCTCAATCGACCTGCTCTCGTTTCTGCCTTGATTAATAACTGTCCGCTCGAAGCGCTGACCAAAGCGTAAGAAATCTCTGTCTCTACTTCCTAAGCCTTCCTCGCCGATTATCGTCGCCAAAGCCTTCACCGCATTATACTGCGCGTAAGCTGAATACAATTGATTCGCAACATCAGCATGATCTTCCCGCGTGCGACCTTCACCTATGCCATCCTTCATCAATCTAGAAAGACTCGTAGAAATGTTGACAGGAGGATAAATGCCCTGCTTCTCCAAAGCACGAGAAAAGACAATCTGTCCCTCAGCAATATAGCCTGTAAGGTCCGGAATAGGATGCGTAATATCATCGTTTGGCATAGTTAGAATGGCCATTTGCGTAATTGAACCATTCTTGCCAGTTATTCTACCTGCTCGCTCGTACAGACTTGCAAGATCACTATACATGTAACCCGGATAACCCTTTCTACTAGGCACCTCCTCCATCGAAGCGCTTATCTCACGTAGGGCTTCGCAGTAGTTCGTCATATCAGTCAAAATCACGAGCACATGCGAATCCTGTTCAAACGCCAAATACTCCGCCAAAGTTAAGCCAGCTCTTGGTGTGATAATTCGCTCCACAGGCGGGTCCTCAGCCAAGTTGAGGAACATTGCCACGTTTTTTATTGCACCAGTTTCTTCGAAGTTTTTTCGAAAGAAAGCCGCGTCATCATGCTCAAGCCCCATGGCGATAAAGACAATGTTGAATTCTTCGCCTCCGCCCCGAATCTGCGCCTGTCTTACAATCTGGGCAGCAAGATCATCGTGGGGTAAACCTGGACCACTGAAAACTGGAAGTTTCTGACCTCTCACCAGACTGGTCAAGCCGTCGATTGCAGATATGCCTGTCTGAATAAAGTCCCTTGGATATTCTCGGGCACTAGGATTCAAAGGGAAACCGTTAACGTCGCGTCTCTCTTCCGTGAAGAACCTCGGGTGACCGTCAATAGGTTCGCCGAAACTGTTCATAATTCGCCCAAGCATGTCTGAGGACACAGGCACTTCGAGAGGTCTCCCAAGAAATCGGGTACGTGTTTCAGAAGGCGACAAATTTGTCGTGCCTTCAAAGACTTGAACAGTTGCGGCTTTCTGAGTAACCTCAATTACCTTGCCTAATCGTGTTTCTCCAGTTTGCGTTCTTACTGCCACAAGTTCGTCGTATCCTACCCCTTGTACGTTCTCCACCACAATTATTGGACCAGAAATTGAAGCTACGCCCTTATATTCCAATCCTGCGCCTGCCATGCGTCTTACCTCAAACTTGCCTCCAACCCTTCGAAGTGCTGATTAATCCTCGTGTCCAAATCGTCCAAAAGGTTAATTTTTTCACTTGGCACTGAAGTCTTCATGCGCATAATTTCTTCCATGAAAGGCAACTGAGTAATCTTAAAGATCGGCGTACCTCTGCTGACGATGCGTTCAGCGGACTTGTGAAAGTCTACAATGATTTTTAACATTTTGAACTGTTTTTTGGGAGAACAGTAAGTGTCGACAGGATCCAAAGCGTTCTGCTGCAAGAAAGCAATGCGAATTATTCGAGCTGTTTCTAAGATTAGGCGCTGTTTATCGGGCAAAGCTTCTGAGCCGACTAACTTAACGATGTTTTTCAGTTCATCCTCAGTCTGCAATATACGCATTGCCTCTTCTCTATAGGTAGTCCATTCTTTGTCCACCTCTCTGTGCCACCAATCAGCAAGTTCGCTAATGTAGCCGCTATAACTCTGCATCCAGTTAATGGCAGGATAATGCCTCGCATCAGCTAGTTCAGAGTCTAATGACCAGAAGACCCTCGTGAAACGTTTAGTATGCTGAGTAACCGGCTCAGAAAAGTCTCCACCTGCTGGAGACACTGCTCCAATAGCACAAATTGAACCGACCTTTTTCTCTGTTCCCAGAGTTTCAACGACACCAGTGCGCTCATAGAATTCTGCGAGACGTGACGGCAAATAGCTCGGGAACCCTTCTTCAGCAGGCATCTCCTCAAGCCTTCCTGAAACTTCCCTAAGCGCCTCCGCCCACCTACTCGTAGAATCCGCCATCAAAGCCACTGCATAGCCCATATCTCGGTAGTATTCAGCTATCGTTATCCCTGTGTAGATACTTGCTTCACGAGCAGAGAGCGTCATGTTGCTAGTGTTCGCGATAAGTATCGTGCGTTCCATCAGTGGATGCCCCGTTGTGGGGTCAGTTAACTTGGGAAAGCTAGACAGCACATCAACCATTTCGTTGCCCCGTTCACCGCAACCCACGTAGATTACCAAGTCCGCATCTGACCATTTTGCAAGTTGTTGCTGAGCAACAGTTTTTCCTGTACCGAAACCGCCTGGAATAGCCGCACTTCCCCCCTTAGCGATTGGAAAGAACGTGTCAATTACGCGTTGTCCAGTGATCAAGGGAGTGGATGGAAAAAGCCTCCGGCTGCTCGGTCTAGGTTTTCTCACCGGCCACTTCTGCAACATTGGCAGGTTGACTTTTGTGCCGTTCGTTTCTATGGTAGCTATTGGTTCTGTGATCGTGTAGTTTCCTTTCTTTGCAATTTGTGTAAGTTTGCCTCGTATATTCGGTGGGACAAGGATTCGATGCTCAATCAGAGCGGTTTCCGCTACTGTTCCAATTACGTCGCCGTCCACGAGCCCTGTTCCCACTGTCGCCTTGGGTACAAAAGGCCATTTCTTATCTCTTGAAATAGGCGACACACCTCGTGTTTTCATCATGAAATAGCCTGTAAGTTCTTTTAGCACCACTAGAGGCCTTTGGATGCCATCAAAAACGTTTCCTACTAATCCTGGAGCCAGTTCCACTGAAAGCGGGCTTCCAGTGCCCATAACGGGCTCGTCAAGTTTGAGTCCAGTCGTGTTTTGGTAGACTTGAATTGTGGCGTGTTCGCCTTCCAAACGGATAATTTCTCCTACGAGGCCTTCTTTGCCGACTTCAACAAGTTCATGCATTACGGCTTGTGCCATACCTTCAGCTTCTACTACTGGTCCGGCTACACGAATTATGCTACCTTTGACGGGCATATTTTCTAGGTCTCCACACTAAACAGGATTTTTGCCGCTTCAACACGCAAGATAGGCTTGAGTTCTTGCATCATGTTATCTAAAGTGCCATCGTATGATATTCTGCCATCAATGGTTTGAATTTTGCAGCCGCCGATGCAATTTACTGTTTGGTCCAATAGTTTCAATTCACAACTAAGCTTCTTAGATACGCGGTTCAGAGAGCCTTGTGTTAGCCAGATCTTATCTGCAGCGTTGACTTGTACGACGAGGTTTTTCTGGCCGATTTTTCTTGCTCCTTCCTCTACGAGCTTGAAAAGATAGTCATGGTATCTTTCAGTTTTTGCAAAATCCTTAAGTTTTGATATTGCCTTCTCGAAAGCTAAATCGACCAAGTCTTCCTTTGTTTGGAACAGACGATCTCTCATTTCTACCTCGGTTACAGAAGCGATTTTTCGCTTTTCAGCCTCGGCTTTTTCAGTTGCCTGCTTAATCATGGTAAGGTAGCTTTGGTTCGCTTGTTTCTTAGCTGCCTTTAAGGTTTCTTTAGCTTCGTTTTGAGCCGCTAAAATAATTGCTTCTGCCTCTTTTTGAACGTCGCCGAGAACTTCATTTGCAATCGCTGAAAGGCCATTCTTACGGCTCATTCCAAGTCGCCTTTACATTCTGATGCCTATAGTTTTACTTATAATATCCGATATTCGAATTTCACCCTTTGTACCCTTGCTTCCAGGTATCTCTATAATTAAGGGTGTTTTACGTTCTCTGCGGGCTTTGTCGATCCATTCTCGCATCGTTGATTGAGTGGAGAATGCTGAGCTAACGATGATGATTACCACGTCCCTACGCGCAAGAGCATCGTTTAGAGCTTGACGGGCTTCATCAACCGAGGTGACTTCAACGCCCTCAATGCCGATAAGCCTAAAGCCAGTAATCATATCGCTATCGCCAATAACGTAACCAAGCATTCAGGTCGCCGATGAAACCTTATATCCTTAGGTTAATCAACATTTTGCAAGAAAACTATGCTACGACCAGAAAGGATGACTTCTACATCAATAATCTGTGCTAAATCGGATGTCGAACATGCACTAGAAGCGCTAAGCAGCTTCGGAGAATTTCATGTAGAACAAGTAGCTCAAGACTCGAACGTTAGTGTGTATGACCAGAGCCTTCAAAAGGCTGAAGAGTCTCTGGTAGATGTCAACAAGATGATTAAAGAGCTTGTGCAAGAAAAAACAGACTTTTTCGACATTTTCAGAAATACGCTGCCTACCAAAACACAAATAACAGCGGGAAACTGGCAAGCTCTTTTGGAATCCACTAGCCAACAAATTCTGACGCTGAAAAGAGAAGTTGAAGACATAAATACTTCTCTATCCAGCCTGAGAGAAAAAACTGCAAAACTCAATCACATAAGAGATATGCTGACAGCGATGAACGCGATGGGAGCAGATGCTGCAGCCATGGAAAACCATGAATTTATTCATGTTACGTTCGCCAACTTGCCACAAAAAAACCTCGATGCACTCAAAACAGCGTTAATTGATTTTCCAATCGTTCTTCAACGATACTGCTTAACCAAGGAAGCTTGCTTTGTATGCTTAGGAGCACCAAGCAAACACAGTTCTGACATTGAAAAAATCCTAAAAACGTATCATGCTGAAATCTTCGAAATTCCTGAAGACTTGCCTCATGATATAATTAAGGCAATCGAAGAAGTCAATAAACAATTAGAAGACAACGAGCACAAAGAAAAAGCATTGTCTGCCTCATTGAATAGATTACGCATAGAAAACAAGAACAAACTTTTTTCGTGGAAAGAAACAACAGAAAACATTATCATAATACTGCAGGCGGAAAAAAAGACACTTCAGTCCGAACGGCTTGCAACAATTAAAGGGTTCGTGCCCAAGAAAAAATTCCGTGAACTCACAGAGAAAATTCAGAAAACCCTTGAAGGAAAGGCTTTAGTTCTCGAAAACGAGGTAAAGGCGGCTGAAGACCCGCCTACAAAGATTAGCCACAACAGGTTTGTAAGGCCTTTTGAGGAGATTACCAAGCTTTATGGTTTGCCTCATTACGACGAAGTGGATCCTACACCTGTGATTGCGTTTACTTTCCCACTTATTTTCGGGTTAATGTTTGCCGATGTTGGGCACGGCTTAATTCTATTAGTCGGCGGGTTAACGCTTGGAAAATTGCTCAAAAAAAATCAGTCAATCAAAAATATATGCTGGATTTCAGCTGCCTGTGGCGCGGCCGCAATATTTGCAGGGCTGTTGTTTGGCGAGTTTTTTGGGATACATGTCTTTTCTCCCCTGTGGTTCAGTCCTTTTGATAACGTGTTGACGTTCCTTATTTTCAGCCTCTTCGTCGGAGTGATACAAATCACGTCCGGTCTGGCTTTGGATATGGTTAACTTTCTGCTTAAGCGAAACATAATCGATGCAGTTTTAACGTCTGTACCTAAAATAGTATTTTACATCGGAGCAGTTTACCTCATCGCGGTTTATCGACTGAATTTTGGTGCTTGGTTTAATGGTCCAATATTGCTAGTTCTCGCACCGTTTGCCGTTTTAGTTTTCGGAAAGCCTACAGTTTTAGCGTTATCGAAACTTTCTCGGCGCTCAATCGAGTCTAAAAATGAACAAAGCTCCTTGGGAGAGCGGCTCTTCGAAAGCGGAGACTTTATGATCCGCCTGCTTAGCAATACTTTTTCTTACTCACGAATTCTTGCCCTACTCATGGCTCATTGGGCATTACTTATGGTTATTTTCGTTGTCGTTGGCTTGGTTGGCTCCGCTTCGCCTTTAGCTCTGGTTGTCAGCGGCGTAATTATCGTAGTTGGAAACTTATGCGTGCTTGCGCTCGAAGGATTAATCGTTTTTATTCACACGTTAAGATTGCACTTTTATGAGTGGTTCAGCAAGTTTTATCAGGGCACTGGTACCGAGTTCAATCCTTTAAAACAAAACTTTACTTACACCAAAATTGTTCCTCGGGCAGAGCAATCTTAAATTAACAATTGAAGCTGAATCTCCTCAGGCTTCATTGCTTCTTCCACGCCTAAGCTTAACGCAATAAGATTTAGCACTTCAACTTTTTTCTGCATCATGAAAGCGAGAGCGGATCCAATGTTAAAGAGTTCTCTGATTGTGCTTGCCTTAGCTCGTCGAAACATCGCTTTAAGGAAGTCTTTTTCAGCGTTTGCTATCGTTTCTTCCGTGTTTGTCGCTCTTTTAAAGAATTCAGCGTAATCGCTTTCGAGGACAATTTTGAGGGCTGATTCAAAATCTGCTGCTGCCACCAGGGCCTCAACTGTTTCCATGCTAAGGCCAAAATTGCCCTGAGGAATCGCCATTCGTAGCCAATTTGCGTCATATTTTAGGGCTTTTCCTCTCAAAAGCGTCAGCAATATGAAACCGTCATTTTCGATACTTGCGTAAAAATGTGCATGTGGCTTCTCTTTTTTGGGAAGACTCTCATAGCCATCATAGAGTTGTTCGTAAAACGCTCTGTCAATGAGTAAGTCAAAGCGCATTGTTGAGCCGGTTTCTTCATAACTTTGCAGCCCCAGGTTCAATGCTGAGACATACTCCGTGTTTTTAAGGATATTTACAACCTGCCTTATGGAAGAGGCTTTTGAGGCTTCCTCTAGGACCAGACGGTTCTCGAGATAATTTTCAGCAGAAAGGTATATCTTTGCAATCTTTTGCTCTGGGTTTAGCTCGGCGCTGGTTGCTTTTATGAGCGTTTTGATATTTTCTACTTCAAACCTTGAGAGATAAAAATCAAGGTACCTTTTTGCTTTTTTTGGTGAGTTCTTGACTATCTTCAAATAGGTTTCAATTAGATTTTCATTGAACGCTCTTTCAAGTTTGCGGCTAGTAAGTGGCAATGACAACTTTGCTATTTGTTCTTGGTAACTTGAATCTCGAAGTTGAGCTGCAAGTTCTTGAAGATTTTTGCTCTCTGTTAGCGCCTTGAGCTTGGCTTCGCGGAGCAGTTTGCCTCTTTCTGCACCGATTTTGACTAGAACCCGCGAGTAAAGTGTCGTCTGAGTCAATATATCGTTTCTCCAAGCACTTTGTTTGCAACTGTTGAAGACGCTTGATCCATGCGCTTTTCCGCTTGAATTCTCAGTTTCTCCGCGGATTTCTGATTAGCTTTTAGCTGTTCGTCATGGTCGCGGTTAGCTTCCTTAATCGAGCCAGTGTAAAGCTTGCGCATCTCTTCTTCGGCGTAAGCCTTACTGTTGATAATAAGTTTCTCAGCTTCCTGCCGTGCAAGATCATTTATCTTCTTGGCTCTGTCCTTGGCTTCGTTTCTGATTTGCTCTGCTTGGGACTCGATCTTTCTGAGTTCTTCCCAGATATTCTCCATCATTCCACAATCATGTTAAAGCCTATTCAGTTTCTAAAGTTTTTGTACTCGCGCGTCTTGTCCTGCATTAGCGCGCTGGCTTGCCCATAAAATGGTTTGGGATGGTCATTCCTTCTTTGTGTTGGTTCTCTGGGTTGGTCTGTTTTTGGTGCGCGTGGTCCTGAGGCTGAGGGGGCGTGGTTCTCGTTGAAACCGCAGACATTGTTTTTAGCGGCAAAAAAGTTTTTCCGGAATTGGGCTAGGGGGGAAGCTTTGTTTTGCGAAAGAAGCTTGCCCAAGGCTCTGTTCGGAAACGAAAACCACGCATACTGCCATTACAAACCACTCATAGAACAAGCGCGTGGCTGCACAAGCCTGTCGTTGTCCTAGCGACGCGAAGCACGACCCCGCCTAAAACAAGCCTCAATACAAATTCGGGACAAAGCAGCGCGCTAGGAGATTATAGCACCTCAAATGGTCGGCTTTGACAAACTAGTCGAAAATTATTATTGCCTATCTGAAGGTAGGAGCAGATCCCTTCTTCTTCAAACGAGGGTGTTGATCTAGCTCTTTACTCACATGGGTCTCCTTCCAGAAGGGCCTCAA
>Ga0187771_10000995_pt1 | contig 18550 bp, 14 predicted proteins | sample 0116_SJ02_MP15_1_FD_133139 | JGI IMG/M metagenome (GOLD analysis project Ga0187771, IMG submission 133139) | Tropical peat soil microbial communities from peatlands in Department of Meta, Colombia - 0116_SJ02_MP15_10_MG | ecosystem: Environmental > Terrestrial > Soil > Wetlands > Peat | place...
ACAGTCACCACAACAGCGGGCTTCCTCAGATGGGAAAGATCCACTGGCGGCAGCGGAATTTTCTCTTCTTCTGGAGCGAGAGTGGGTGCTTTTCGTATGTGAACCCAGTGCAGCACTGCCCAATCCAGAAACAAACCTGCGATGGCAACCGGCCCCAAATGAAAAAGAAATTGCCGGTAGGGAATGCCCGAGAACGAACCTATCAGCATGTTCTGAGGATTGCCCGTGATGGTCGCAACACTGCCGATATTGGAGGCCGTGGCCACAGCGAGAAGATATGGCAGCGGCTGCAGGCCCATGCGTTTCGTAATGGTAAGGACGAAGGGAACCATGACAAGGCAGACAATGTCATTGACGAAGAAGGCGGAAAGAATTCCCGCCGTAAAGATCACTGCCGGCAGCAGCTGTGCTGGATGCAGACGCTGCAGCACCACCTCGGCATTCCACTCAAAGAAACCTACCAGATGCAGATTGCCCACAATCAGCATCATGGAAAACAGAAGCACGAGCGTGGAAAAATCGATGAAATGCAGGGCGTCGTTCGGGCGCACTACGCGGCAGGCAATCATCGCAACGGCACCGATAATCGCTGCGCCTGGACGGTCAATCTTGAGACCTGGGAACTTGCCAATGGCGAAAACCAGATAACTGGCAAGAAATATGGTGTAGGCAGCGACTTGTTGCGCGTCGGTCAAAGCCGCCGAAGAAACCAGGTGCATGCCGTAGCAGAATAGCAGCAGGCTAGGGCGTGAACCAAAAGCTAGTGTAGGCTTACCTTCCTCCCGGCGCGATTGTCAATCGGCGGCGAACTCCTGTGCCTCCTCAAAAATATGATGTTTCCTGTTTTCTATGATCACAGCTGGCTTGCGGCGCGTGCTTACCAGGATCACTCCCGCAACAATCACCACCGTTGCGACGAGCGTGCGTGCTCCCAGTGCTTCGTTCGCCAGTGCCCACCCGAGGAATACCGCGATTACGGGATTCACGTAGGCATACGTAGAAACCATCGAAGGAGTACTGACTGAAACCAGCCAGGTGTAGACGGTGAAAGCTACGATTGACCCGAACACGATCAAATACGCCAGCGCGAACTCTGAGCGTGCCGTCACATTGTGAATGTGAGTGTGGCCAGTTTCTCCGCCTAACACACCGGCCACGAGTAGCAAAATGCCGCCACAGATCATCTGCATCGCCGCGGAAAGAATCTTTGACGAGGGCAACCGCACCCGCCGCGTGTAGCTGGTTCCCACCACCCAGAACAGCGCGCTGGACAACACTCCGGCAGCGGCCAGCACATCCAGTCGTTGGTGCAAGGCATCGGGGCCGATCAGCAGGGCGACGCCTCCGAATCCCAGAAATATTCCTGCCCATGTTTTTGCTCCAAGCTGTCGCTCGGTTGCATCCACACGCGCCAGCAGCACGGTCCAGAGCGGCAGAGTGGCGCACAGCAATGCCGCCAGGCCCGAGGGCACTTTCTGCTCCGCCCAGGCGAGAATGCCATGCCCGCCCAAAAACAACAGCGCCCCCGCAAATGCCGCCCACAACCATTGTTTGGGTGAGGGTACAGCTGCGCCTCTCCATCGGGCCCAGGCGAACACAAGAACTCCCGCAACCGAGTGGCGGATGCCCATCATCAGAAACGGGGGAATGGTTTCGACGGCATACCGAATGCCGAGGTAAGTCGACCCCCAGATCAGATAGATCGCGGCGAAGCCCATGACCAGTTGTGCCGTCGAAGGCAGGGTCGGCTTGGGTGATGTCGAGGCGGGGCTCCCGATGTTGGTTACCCGGCCGCTTCGAATGAGTGCCAATATCTGTTCCTTCTGGTCGACGAACATACCGCACCTCACCATTAAAACATCATTACATGGTTATAATCGTAAGCGTGTTATTATAACTTGTCAAGTTGATTTTGACGGTTATATAGAATGGTGTAAGCTCAACAGCAGAAATGCCTCAAAACAAGCGAGAATCGCCCTTCGAGTTCACAGGAGGAAATCTCTGCCTGGATTTCGCCAACACTGTGGACAATTTCCCGAACAATCGCCAGGGCGAGCCTCCGGTCGAACTCCTAACCGACTATTCCCGCCTGCTGCGCTGGGGTGAAGAGTCGGGAGCGATCAGCAGGAAGGCCGCGGAGAATTTAAAGAGGTTGGCGAGCGATTCTGCCGGCAATGCCCAACAGATACTGGGTCATGCCATCCAACTGCGTGATGCCATTTACGACATTTTCTGTGCAATATCGCATCGGCGCGGCATCCCGACCACTGCGCTTGCCACGCTGAACAAAGCCGTGCAACACGCCTCGGAGCACGCCGAGGTGGCACACGCGAATCGCCATTTCGCATGGCAGTGGATTCTGCCGGAACACCATCTGGATTCGATGCTATGGCCGGTCGCTCGCGCCGCGGCTGAGCTGCTAACATCGGATGAGCTGGCCTATGTGCGCCAGTGTGCATCCACGACCTGCGCTTGGTTGTTCCTGGACAAGACTAAGAATCATCGCCGCCGCTGGTGCGATATGAGGATTTGCGGCAACCGCGACAAGGCCCGCAGATACTATCAGCGACAAAAGGCAGGATGATCCCGCTATGAAACGCGTGACTGGAATCGGCGGAGTTTTCTTCAAATCAAACGACCCCGAGAAGCTCTATGCGTGGTATGAAAAACATCTTGGGATCGTGCGCGAGCCCCATGGCCAAGGAGCGTCGTTCCACTGGCGCGAAGCCGACGATCCTGACAAAGATGGCTTGACCGCCTGGGCTATTTTTCCCAGCAGCACAAAGTATTTTGATCCCAGCCGTGCCGGCCACATGATTAACTATCGGGTCGAAGACCTGGACGCTTTGCTGGAGACACTGAAATCCGAAGGCGTGCAAGTTGATCCGCATCGCGAAGACTACGACTACGGCCGCTTTGCCTGGATCATGGATCCCGACGGAAACCGGATCGAGTTGTGGGAGCCGCTTCCAAAGAAGAAATCGGAATAGAAAAATCGCAGCCTAGGTTTTTCTCGCTGAACCCGATACCACCTTCACGCCGGTGTGGTTCTTGAACAGGCGACATGCGAAAAGAACGCCAAAAGCACACAATATCCGGACGCACGGTTTTCTAAGGATATGGCCGAAGTGGCAATGATTCATAGGGGAGGCCGGATGCACCTTCGCGACCTGCGTACAAGCATCACTCTGTGCCTTTGCCTGCTTTGTCCGCTCTCACTCGCTGGGCAATCCGGAGCCTCGCTCGAATCCAGGCGCAAGGCGCTGAAGGACCTGCTGGCGGAACAGTGGGAATATCGCCTGCACACCAGCCCCATCTTCGCTTCTTTCATCGGAGATAAGCGTTGGAACGACAAGCTCGACGACGCTTCCCAGGAGGCAATCGATAAAGATCTGCAGGAAGCTCAGAAATTTCTCAGTCGCTTCGAGGCCATCAATACTTCAGGCTTCCCCGAACAGGAGGCACTCAACAAAGAACTCATTGTGCGCGACCTTCGGATGCAAATAGAAGGCGCTCAATTTAAGCCATGGGAAATGCCGGTGAATCAGCAGAACGGAGTGCAGATCGAACTGCCCGACCTGGTTCACGTGCTCTCATTTCAATCGATCAAAGATTACGAGGATTACATTGCGCGCCTCGACCAGATACCGCGTTTGCTGGACCAGACCGTCGTGCAGATGCGCAAGGGGATGAACGACAAGCTGATGCCGCCGCGCTATCTGCTGGAAAAAGTCGTAAAACAGTGCAACGAGCTTGCGTCTCAGAAACCGGAGAGCTCTCCTTTCGCACAGCCGTTTTCACAGTTCCCGCAGAGTATCTCGCAATCCGACCAGAAGCGCTTGCGTGAGGCTGGACTTGCCGCGATTCAAGGCGCAGTCCTGCCGGCGTACGCACGCTTCGCAACATTTGTGCGAGATGAATATGTGCCAAAAGGACGTACTGAGCCGGGCATCTGGTCTCTTCCTGATGGAGCGGCCCGATATCGCTACGAAATTCGCGACATGACCACAACCGATTTGACACCGGAGCAGATTCACCAGATCGGTCTGCAACAGGTCGACGAGGTCGAAGCTGAGATGCTGGCGCTCGCTCACAAGCTCGGATTCAAGGATCTGGCCAGCCTCAATGACCACATTAAGAATGAACAAAGCTTCTACGCTACTTCCGGCCAGCAGTTGCTCGACCTGTATCAGAGCTATATGAACGGAATGGAACCGGAGTTGCCCCAACTTTTCGGTCATCTGCCCAAGGCGAAGCTGGCGGTCATTCCCATGGAGGCGGCTCGTTCCAAAGATGGTGTTCCCGCCGATTACACTGACGGTACGGCAGACGGATCGCGCCCCGGACATATCAATGTGAATGAATGGGACCCTCAGCACCGTCTTCTGCTGAATGTCGAGGCAATCGCATATCACGAGGGCATTCCCGGACACCATCTGCAGCTTTCCCTGGCACAGGAGTTAGCCGATCAGCCTTCTTTTCGCAGATATGAGGATTACACGGCCTTTGTTGAAGGGTGGGCGCTCTACTCAGAGCGGCTGGGGAAGGACGTTGGGCGTTATCAGGATCCGTACAGCGACTATGGGCGACTGGAAAACGAGATGTGGCGAGCGATCCGCCTGGTCGTCGACACCGGCGTTCACTCGCAGCACTGGTCGCGCGACCAGATGGTCGCCTACTTTCATCGGTACACGGCGATGGATGAACCCAACGTTCAGAGCGAGGTCGACCGATACATCGCGTGGCCGGCGCAAGCTCTGGCTTACAAACTCGGGCAGTTGGAGATTCTTAAGCTCCGCCAATATGCCAAAGATCAGCTCGGCAGGAGATTCGATATCCGCAGCTTCCACGATGAGGTTTTGGGAGCGGGCGCTCTTCCGCTGGATGTACTTGATCGACGCGTTCACGATTGGGTAACCAAGCAGCAATTAGCCACTCGCGACACCCACTGAAATCTTCACTGATGATCCCGTGGAATCGTTTTCTCCCACGTCTTCTGTTTTACCATCGCGCCATCTTTCAATAACTCCCGCGTGTACTTGTAATAGAAATTCTTCTGATCGGTTGTGACCGAAAGATGCCCCTGCCAGGTGAGCACGCGTCCTTTCAACTCAAATACGCTCTTGGCTTCACCTTGAACGGAACTGATCTCCGGATGATCGTCTTGCGCGTCGTAGATCAAGCTCTCGTAATCGGTCTCTTTGCCCCACGGATATTCGGTCCCCGATTTTCCATGCCAATTCACCGTGGTTTTACGGTTAATTTCGTCGCGTGTCGTCGTCCACTCGCCCGGCCAGGGGTAGCCTTTGCTCTGAATGTCCGTGCGCTGCTCTGCCGGTTCAGGTGATTGAAAAGCCGGCGCTGCCTCACCCTTTACGGGCACGACAGGAAGAACCACCCGCGATCCGTCTGCGCCACCGAGTTCCAGCGACGTAGTCATGGAATAGGGCGTGGGCAGCACCATCGGCCACATCGCGTTCGAGATCGCCACTCGAATGCGGTGGCCCTTCGGGAAAAGCCACGAAGTCAAGTGCAATTCGATATTGAGTGGATAGATCCTGTTCGGTTCCAGATCTTTCGGCTCACTCATGGAGTCCCGCTGCGCACCATTGAGTCCGGCTCCTGTAATCTGGGTGACCGTCCCATCGGGCGCAACGTCGGATAAGCGCACGAACCAGTCCGCCAGCGGAGCGGTTGCCGAAGCTCGCAGCAAGGCATGTGCATGTCCCAAAATCGCCAAGTCTTCCTTGAGCGGTGCTGAGTCGTAAACCAGGCTGAAAGCATCCACCGGTCGAACGTCGGTCAGCAATTCTCCCCACCAGAATCCTGCTTCTACTCCAATCGACGGCACGTATTTGAGTTGGTGGACATCCGCTTGCCCGGCCGAGTCAGTCAACGTGTGATTCTCGCGCAGGAACAGAGTTGTATTCTTCGCCTCCGGCGGTGGCCACGCGTCTTCACGTCGCCACTCTCCGGGAACAGGGTCCAGATTCGGATCAGGAGGATGCCAGTGCTGCATGAAGATCACCAGCCGCGGGTCCTGCAGCACCCCGGTGTCGCGCCCTTTCAGCCAGTAATCCCACCAGCGGACCGCCTCCACCCGCCAGTTGATGCGGGGTCCGTAGTCTGGATCGTCTGGGAAGTTGTGATTCCACGGACCGACAATCGCCTTGATCGGGGCTTTGGTTTGTCCGAGCATCGCCGGAATGCTGTCGCGGTAGCCATCCTGCAGGCCACCGATCAGAAAGCATGGAATCGTAATCTCGCTCAGGGGACGAACCGGGCTGCGCCAGAATGGCCCATCATTTTGATGCTGCAGATAAAGCAATGACCACGGCGGAGCCTCGAAGCGTGGTCCCAGAACTTTTTCGTCCAGTGTGTAGTCCGGCGCGCCAGTCATCCCCGGCGCCATATCCATGTTCAATTCAAATTCATCGATGTGCGCCATTCCGTCGATGTAATGGACGTCATCGTGAAACAGCTCGGCCGTTGCATCGACGGCGAGAATGGCTTTCAGTTCGGGCGCATGCCGCATCGCCATCTGGAGAGAATTAAATCCGCTCCACGAAATTCCCATCATTCCGACATTGCCGTTCGACCACGGCTGCCGCGCCAGCCACGCGATGATTTGCAAGCCATCTTCCTGCTCCTGCGCCGAATATTCACGATCGGTCGGGACACCTTCGCTCGTGCCAAAGCCTCTAATGTCCACCCGACCGCACACGTAGCCCCGCCGGGCAAAATAAGAATAGAGGCCATAATCACGCGCTGCGGCAGCATCGTCCTTGCGATACGGATGATATTCAAGAATGGCAGGAAATTTCTCGCCTGCTTTGCCGCCGTCCGGCATGTACAGCGTTGCCGATAAGCGCACGCCGTCCTTCATTGGAATCCAGGTGTTTTCCAGGCGGAAGCCGTAGGCCGCGGGCGAGGGAGCCTCAACCGCGCACCCGGGTAGTGCAATTGCCAGAAGTACGAAGCCGACGAATCGGAGCACGTGTTCTCCCCTTTTCTGCAACACAGCGAACAACACTATATAAGTTTGACAGATAGCTGCGACTCTGCATCATGTCATCCTGAACTCGGCTTAAGCCGAGGAAGGATCTTACGTCGGCCCGGAAGTACCCGTGCTGTGCATAGGCACCACTCCTGCACGCGCCTGAAATGACTTCTGGCTTTCGTAAGATCCCTCGCGCCAAGGGTGCATCGGGATGACATAGGGACAAACATCAGTTATTAAGCAAAGCCCCACTATATGGCAAGCTCGTGCTTCGAGAGCGGTTCGAAACCGGAAAATCCTATAAGATTAACGTTTCAATGCTCGCCCTCACCGCAACTCGCCTCTACACGCCGGCCGAGTGCATAGAGCGCCCGGTAGTGCTCGTTGAAGGCGGGACCATCGTTGATATCTTCTGCCAGACTGATCGTCCGGTTCCGCAGGGATCTCGCGTAATCGATTTCGGCGATGCCATCCTGGCGCCCGGGTTCGTGGACATCCACATCCACGGCGGTGCTGGCCATGACGTAATGAATGCTGATCCGGCCGGCTTGGCCGCTCTTGAGCGCCTCCTTGCCGCGCATGGCGTCACCAGTTATTTTCCAACCACAGTTACGGCGGCGATCGATCAAACCTTGTCGGCACTCGACCAACTGGCTTCGGTGATCGAGCAAGCCGAAAACCGATCAGCAGAAAACGACCGGCGCGCCCAACCGCTGGGGATTCATCTGGAAGGCCCATTCATCAGCCACATCCGGCGAGGAGTGCATCCGCCCGCGCACTTGCAGCGACCAAGCCTCGATTTGTTTGAACGCTTCTGGCAGGCGGCGCGTGGGCGCATTCGCCTTATGACAATTGCTGCCGAGCTTGAGGGGGCCATGGAAGTCATCGCGGAGGCTGCCCGGCGCGGCGTCTGCATTAGTTTGGGACACACCGATGCTGAGCTGGAGACAGCACAAGCTGCCGTGGCCGCCGGCGCCCGTCATGCGACGCATGCGTTCAACGCGATGCGCCCGCTCAATCATCGCGACCCGGGAATCATCGGCGCGATGCTCACCGACTCACGGCTGTCCGCCGACATCATCGCGGATGGCATTCATCTTCATCCTGCGATTGTTGAGCTGTTTCTGAAGGCCAAAGGACCCGACTTGTCAGTGCTGATTACCGATGCCACTGCTGCGACAGGAATGCCCGCAGGCCGCTATCGTCTGGGTGACATGGATGTGGAGGTAAAGGACGGCCGATGCATGGCAGAAGGAAAGCTGGCCGGCAGCGTGTTGACCATGGATCGCGCGGTACGCAACGTGATGCAGTTCGCTCACTGGGATCTGCAAGACGCGCTGCGTCTGGCGACGCTGAATCCGGCTCGAGTCGCAGGGCTGACACAAAGGGGCAAGCTTGAACCCGGCTGCGTGGCCGATATCATCGTACTGAATCCGCGGGGCGAAGTGAAAACTACTATCGTTCGCGGCGTGATACCGAATGCCGCCGCAAAAGCTTAAGGAGACCGATGGCCGATAAAGGCGCATTCCCCCATTTCATGCTGAAGGAGATTTTTGAACAGCCGCAAGGCTTGCGCGACACTATCGCGCCACGAGTCTCCATCGACGAAGGGCAGGTGCGGCTTGATGACGTCCGTATTCACGAAGACGACCTGCGCGCCTTGCGGCGGATCAACATTGTGGCTTCTGGCACCAGCCGTCACGCCGGCATGGCCGGACAGTACATGATCCAGGAACTGGTGAATGTCCCGGTCGAAGTCGATTACGCCAGCGAGTTCGAATATCGCAATCCGCTGATTGGCAAAGGCGAGCTTACCATTGTCATCACGCAGTCAGGCGAAACCGCTGATACTACCGCGGCGCAGCGCGAGGCCAAAGCCAAGGGATCGCGCACCATCGCCATTTCCAATGTCATCGATTCCACCATCGCGCGAGAAGCTGACGGCGTGCTTTACACGTACGCCGGGCAGGAGGTCAGCATCGCGTCTACCAAAGCGTTTACCGCGCAACTGGCCGTGCTCTATCTTTTTGCCCTCTATCTGGGCCAGGTGCGCGGAACTCTCAACCAAGGGCAGGTACGAAGTCACATTCGCCAACTGATGGAAATGCCGGCAAAAACTGAAATCGTGCTCGAATCGGCCGCCATGTGTGCGCGTTTGGCGGAGGCATATCGCACCGCGCAGGACTTTCTTTTTCTCGGCCGCGCCATTCATTACCCGATCGCCATGGACGGCGCGCTCAAGCTCAAGGAAGTCTCTTACGTCCATGCCGAGGGATATCCCACCGGAGAGACCAAGCATGGCCCGAACGCGCTCATTGATGAAACCCTTCCCGTCGTGATCATTGCTACCTGCGACCGCAACGACCAGGGGTCAATTCTCCGTTACGAGAAGAACGTTGCCAACATTCGGAGCTTCAAACAGCAGTCCGGACGTGTGATTGCTATTGCCACCGAAGGCGATCAAACGGTTCCGAAGCTAGCGGATCACACCATCCTCGTGCCACAAGCCTCGGAATTGCTGTCACCGATTCTGGAGATTGTCCCCCTGCAACTCTTTGCCTACTACATGGCGGTGGAAAAAGGCCTGGACGTCGATCGCCCGAGAAATTTGGTGAAGTCGGTAACGCTGGAGTGATGCGGTTAAGTTACACACCCAAGTCCCGACACAGTGCGTGGACTTGCATCTCGTGGAATGGCGTTCGGTGCGCATAATTTCTCGAACAGCAGCTGTCTTCCCTGTCCTCACCATCATCCTCACTCCAAAGACCGTGCGCGCCGATCCGGCATTTGCCCGCAGGTACGGAATGCCGTGCTCTGAAGTGCCACGTGGCGTGGCTACTGCTCAATAACTTCGGCCAAATCTTCCGCGCCATTGTTCCACCTGAAGTTTCTTGATGATAGGATTGGTATCTAATTACGATATCGCGTTCTTAGACAGGAAGGAGCGCGGATGCGCCTGCTGGTAGTGGAAGACGATGTAGCGATCCAGCAATTTCTTAAACGATCGCTAACCGAGGCTGGATATCAGGTTGATACTGCCGGCAATATCAAAACCGCAGAAGCCATTGCGCTACACGGCACGCATGATGCCTTCATCATTGATTTGGGGCTTCCGGATGGGGACGGACTAGAGCTCATCGCTCGCTGCCGCGGGCAAGGCAGCACTGCTCCTGTGTTGATCCTATCCGCTCGCCGTTCCGTTGATGAGCGCGTACTGGGACTGGAGCGCGGAGGGGATGACTATCTCACGAAACCTTTCGCTCTTGCGGAACTGCTGGCACGTCTGAGAAATCTGTTGCGCAGAACACCAGCTTCACCGAACGAGCCAGTGCGACTGCAAGCTGCTGACCTGCAACTCGATTTGGTGCGGCGGGAAGCGTGGCGCGGAGACAAGTTGTTGCAGTTAACTTCACAGGAGTTTGCGCTCTTGGAGTACCTTTGCCGGAATGAGGGACGTGTGGTTACCCGGACCATGATTCTCGATCATGTGTGGCGGATGCGGATTGATCCCGCAACTAACGTGGTCGATGTTCACATCTATCGTTTGCGCAACAAAGTGGATCACGACTCATGCAGGCCGTTGATTCATACCATCCGTGGCGTCGGATACGTGCTCAAGCATGCCTAAGAATCTCCGCAATACGGCGGCCTGGCGAATATCAATCTGGACTACCCTGGCTTTTGCGTGCGGGACGGCATTGGCCTTCCTCGTCGTTTATTTCCTCGTTGACCGAGGTATTCAGGAGCGGGACGACACGTGGCTGAAGGGTGAAGTTGAAGTCCTTGCGCAAGTCTCGCAGACGACTCCCAAAGATCGTCTCTATAAGCGAATTGTCGGCGAAGTGGCTGAACTGGCGACCCGCGAAGTGCCGGATGAGCGCAATTCTCAAGGGCAAAGGTTAAGTTCGGCTTTCTTTCTGCAAGCGGATCCTAATAATCCTGAAAGCCCTTTATGGGTTGGCCCAAGCTCGAAGGATGTCTTCGTGAAGGCCATGCAGCAAGCGAAACTGGCGCCGGGCGTTCCACGATTCGTTCGAATTGACGGCGAGCACTCACGGTTTCGAGTGATTCTCCGTGCAGAAGACAACGGCCGCGAAACCTATATAGGCCTTTCGGATCGCGGTGCCCGGAACCTGCTCCACGAGTTCACGCGCCGGGTCGTTATGGTTTGGGGTGGTACCGTCCTCCTCGGCTTCCTGATTTCTTACTGGAGTGCGAGTCGCACTTTGCTCAGAGTGGAACGTATAACGGAAACTGTTGCACGAATCGGTGCCGAGGACCTGGAGGAACGGTTGCCGGAATCGGTGAATTCGGACGAGATCTCACGGTTATCGAAGACTTTCAACCACATGTTGGATCGAATTCAGTCAACGGTTAACCAACTGCGCACGATTACGGACGCGGTTGCACACGACCTGAAAAGCCCGATAACTTCCGTTCGTGGAATACTGGAATCTGGATTGTGCAGTACAGATGGCGAGAAATTGAGAGACTTAGTCGGAGAAGCGATCGAAAATCTGGATCGTCTTTTGCCACTGCTAAATACCACCTTGGACTTGGCCGAAGCTGAAGCTGGCGCGCTTCCCCTCAATCGTGTCCCGGTTGATGTTTCCCTGGCCCTAGCACAACTGGTGGATCTTTATCAGCCGGCAATGGCCGAACGCCACCACAGGATGGCAGTTGATCTCGCGCACGTATTCGTGGATGCTGACCTACCGCTGCTCAATCGTGCGATGAGCAATCTGCTTGAAAACGAGCTGACTCATTTGCCAGTAGGACGTCAGATCAATATTCGCTTGCACTCCTGTGACGGATCAGCAGCCCTGGTCATTGAAGACGATGGTCCTGGATTTCCGTCGGAAATAGCCGCTCGGGCTTGCGAGCGCTTCGTGAAGGGGAAGCACTCGCCAGGTCACGGTCTCGGCCTGGCTTTTGTCGATGCGGTTGTGCAGGCGCATGGCGGTGCAGTTAAGCTCTCCGATCGTGCCGGAGGTGGCGCTGTTATAACCGTATCGTTGCCGGTCAGTGTCCTCCAACCTTCGTGACGGACGTCGAATGTATTTCTCACGGGACTGCTTACGGAAATGAAAATGAACAAATTGTCATCTTGCCGACATGAGTAGTTCATTTTCGATTGCTATGCTTGCCCACCTGGGGCGTGATTTTTGTCATGAATTATTCCTTTGTGGGCACCAGGCCGCGGGTAGAGCTTCCTCCATCCGATAGGACCGGCAACCACCATCACCAGGACCTCTATTCGGGGTTGATTCGCTTGCATATTCTCCACCATGCGTGCGAGAGCGAGATTTTTGGTCTCTGGATGATTGAAGAACTGGGACGGCACGGCTACCGGCTCAGCCCCGGGACCTTGTACCCAATACTCCATTCTCTGGAGGAGCGCGGACTCCTGGTCGCCAAAGACAAGCAGGAAGGAAACCGATACAGGAGGTTCTATCGGGCAACCCCAGCCGGACGAAAAGCTCTCATTGCGGCCAGAGAGAAAGTGCGCGAACTCTTTGGCGAGTTATTTGAACGTCGGCGGCGTACCAGACCTCGAAAATCAGTCAAGTCACGCCGCTAGAGCCGAAAACTGCTCCGGCCCGAGAATTAAGCAGCTGGATTCTCGCAAGTATCTCGCATTCGAAACTGTCAGACCAGCGCAGGCCGCCCGCAAGGTAGAACGCAGGCACTACTAGGCTGAAATCCCGCGAACAATGTTGATTGCGATAATCGTTGCCATCTCCTGGGCCACGGTTCGATCTTGCTGGAGGAGTACTGGCCGCATGAAGCCAAAGACGAGTCCGAGCACTTTGATCGATTGTGCCACACCATCCCTCTCGGCTTCCGACAAGCGCCGATACTGCTCAAAATGGCTCAGGCGTTCGACGAACACGGGTACGTGCCGTGACAACCCGACTGTCCTCAGCACCTTTCCAAAATCCGGCTCTACCAGCGCGCGCGACAAAATCACCCGCAGGAAATTCCGGTCTTGCCACATACTCTCGATTTCCCACTGCAAGAGATGGAGAAATTCTTGAGCGAGGGTCGGGGCCAGCGGCCAATGGTCGGCTAGTTCCGCGAGTTCCTGCGAAGCACGGCGGTCAATAAGCGCGAGCAGGAGACCTCTCTTGCCGCCGAAGTATCGGTGAATGAGACCTTCCGCGCAGCCGGCGTGCGCGGCAATCTCATGAGTGGTGGCAGCCTCATACCCCCGCGCGGCAAAAAGCTCGGATGCCGCGGTAAGGAGAGCTTGCTGTCTTGCGGCAGGGGCTTGCCTTCTTCCTTTTACGATCGGCCATGCGAGAGCATGCGCCATGGAGGACCTCCCGCTTTGAACGCAAGTACGAGTTCTTCGTGCGATCACAGCCTGATCAGGCTTGCGCGATGATTCACAAGTTCGGGGAACACTACCACTATTCGACAAAGCGTACAAGTAGCTGCTAGTTCCCAATCCAGACTAACGGCACAAGATATCGCTTTTCGATATCGAACCTAGGAAATTTCTTGACAATGAATGTGGGAACTTGCTAAGAAGTTTGGGCAGCTTTTCTTCTTAGAAGTGGGGTTTCATTTCTTACTGGTCTGTACGCGCATAGGGTTAGTCTTTTTTTCAATCTGTCTACAACGGAATTTTCCCCGCAGTTGAGCGGCTGAGTGCTTTCACATGGAGGTGCACGTGGGCTTGCATCCTGTGGTGCGACGTTCAGTACGAAGAATTCCTGAGATAGCGGTCCTACTGTGCTTCGTTTTCCTCGCGATCATTCTCACCTCCAGACCCGCGCGGGCTAACCCGGCATTTGCTCGCAAGTACGGGATGCCGTGCTCCGGATGTCATGTGGCGTGGCCGCTGCTGAACAATTTTGGGCAGGTCTTCCGCGACAATGGCTATCAAATGATGAACGACCGTGATTCGCCGATCTGGCGCGACAAGTCTTATTGGCCGATCGCTCTGTATGGCGTTCCCGAGTGGCATCGCGAGAGCTCGGACAACCAGCCCGAGGATACAGTTCCTGGAAATGGGAGGAGCCCGACCACCGGCAGAAGAATTAGCCCGACCGGTTTCGACTTTTCTGGCATTGCCTGGTGGATGTCAGGGACGCTGAACAAAAACATCTCTTTCCTGATGCTGCCCACCATCTTTGCTCTACAGCCTAACCAGACTTGGTCGGTCGTTTTTGAGTCGGCTTGGGCTCGCTTCGATAACCTCGCGGGGTCGCCGTGGCTGAACCTGAAGATGGGAAGATTTGAACTGGACCTTCCGGTGTCGGAAAAGCGCTCGCTCAACTTCTCGAACTATGGCGGTCTCTACGAAGTCTACCATTTCTTTCCGGTAGGCAGTAATCCCGCGATGATAGGCGCCCTCCAGGGACTGAATTCCAATCAATTTGGTATTGAATTGATGGGGCACAATGACAACAGCTACACCCGGTATGCGTTTTCGCTAATGACCAGCAATGCGGGACAGTTCGGCCTGCCCGAAGGCAACAGCCTGGACTTCTACGGACACTTCCAGCAGGGATGGAATGTGGGTCACGACCTTGGATACATGAAAGCCAGCGGCTTCACCTATATCGGCCAATGGCCGACATATTTCCAGAGTTTGGGTGGTGCACCTATAGCAGGGACCGGGACTGGGAACAAGATGTGGACAGCGAGTGGCGCATCCCTACTTTGGTTTACTCCCAAGTGGGTGTGGAGCAACGTGTTCGTGCACGGCACGGAGAACGCCTATCTGGCAAACAACCTGCCATCGAACGGTCCATTGCCACCCGGCGCCAAGGATGCGAGTTGGAACGGAGGATTCACCGAGGGGGTGTACATGTACACCCCTCAGTTGGCCTTCATCTCGCGATACGAACTGGTAAGAATGGCGCAACAAGGCATTCCAATTGGAACGGTTGCTACGAATACCAACGGCACCACTACAACGATATTCCCGGATACGGGCAACCTCGACGCGCTTACGTTTGGGATTCGCTGGTATCCCTTCATGACCACCTGGGATGGCTTCGCAGTTAACCCGGAATACTCCGTGATCCGGTCGCGGGGCGTTGGCAACAGCCTGTTTGCAGGGACTTACAACGGGAGCTTCAATGATCGCGATGTACAGTCCAGCAGCATCTTCCTCGGACTGAACTTTGAGTTCTAGAAAGGAGCGCCTATGGTTAGCTCAGAAAAGGTGATGCGAACTTTAATACTATGGGCTTTCTGTGTGGCTCTCGCTGTTCCGCGAATGGTTATAGGGCAGGAGCAGACCTCCCGCATCGGTGATTTGGCGGGCCGCTCCCACGTCGGCAAGGAGATCTTTGACCGCTATTGTTTCGGTTGCCACGGTCCCAGAGGCGACGGCAACGGGATTGAGGCGATCTGGATCCAGCCGTTCTCCGCTACCGGTCAAGGCAGCACGGTTGTTAAGGATGCACCTCGGGATTTCATCCCTGCTGTGTTTAAGTGCCGGTCAACTCCGACGGGTACGCTGCCGACTGACCAAGACATCTTTGACGCGATAACGCGCGGATTCTATACGACGTATATGCCCGCCTGGAAGGCCCTCCCCGAAAACCAGCGAGCCGACTTGGTTGCCTACATCAAAACATTTTCGCCCCGGTGGAAGACTGAGAAGCCAGGCACGCCAATCCAGATTCCGCCGGAACCTGCGCTCACCATCGAAAGCATTCTGCACGGACGGGAGATCTTCAATCAGGTGCAGTGCTGGAAATGTCACGGCCCGGAAGGAAGAGGAAATGGTCCATCCGCTTTGACACTTACCGATGACTCCGGCTTCCCGATCCGGCCCTATGATTTTTCCAGCGGTGAACGATTCAAGTGCGGATCAACGAATAAGGATCTTTACCGGATTTTCATGACCGGACTTGACGGTACGCCGATGCCGTCCTTTGCGGATAACATCCAGCCGGCCGACGCCTGGGACTTGGTCCACTTCTTGCGGACTTTGCAGCTAGCGATCAAGACGCCAGAATCGGCCCTGTTCCAGCAGTGGAAGGCCGCGCACCCGGGGCAGCTTAAGCCGATTGGAACTGGAGGCGGAGAGTAATTCTCAGATTGACAGTATTGGTCATGGGCTGGGATGTATTCCATAGGCGATTGGTCCAGTGTGTCCTCATCGTCCTGACCTTTGTGTGGCTGTTCTCCGCGGCCTCTGCCGCTCAAGTGTTAGAAAATACCTTCCACGACCCACGCAGGAAGGCTCCGGTTGGGTTCTCTCAGGATCTGGATTATCCCCTGGATACCGTTCTGACCGTTGTAAAGAGCGAAGCCAGCGAAGGCGTTATCCACGGCACCAGGATTTATCGCAAAGCCAAAGAGGCGGATGAGATCGAGGGAGCGGAGTTTGCTGCGACCTCCAGTGCTTTTAGCGACAGCCCGGGTCCGGGGCAAGTCTTCTACAAGGTCAAGAAGAAAGCCGTGGCGCCCGAACATTTTCCCGGCAGTAATGGCGAAGGAACTGTCACGGTTCGTTACCTCGTTCAGGCCGTCGCGCCTAAGGGAGTCAAGCTTCGGATCGATGCGGTTTATGTCGAAGAGTCGCTGCGGGCCCGCTATTTCTCCGATGGCAGCGTAGAGGAGGCGGAATGCGATCTTATTCAAACCCAGCTCAACGCCTTTACTACCCAAGCAAACGCCGATGCGCGTCCCATTGCGACCGCGGCCCCGGTACAAGATATCTCCGAGCTTCAAACCACGCTAGCGCGGGAACAGAGTTTTCTGACGGATGCGCAAAGTGCGAAACAGAAGCTGGAGGAACAGCTCAAGCAACTTCAGTTCAATACTCAGGGCCGCGTCAAATCTATGGCGGTGCCCCTGAAATCTTATCCGTATATCGCCTCATCGACCATTTTGACCCTCGAGAAAGAGGAACGTGTAACGGTTCTTAGCAGCTCACGATATTGGTACAAGGTGAGAACCCCGAAAGGCGACGAGGGCTGGATCTATTACATGTTCGTGGAGCCGCTACAGTGAGCAGCGTGGGTGCCCTAACACGGCGAGGAGGCATGTTGAAGGCCCGGTTCACCGCACTCCGAGTCCGGGGCTTAGTAGTTTTTGGAGTGCTTTCCGCCATGCTACTTGCGTGCGCCGCCCATGCGCAGCAACAAGCCGCGCCAGTCGAGAAAACTTACAAGCATTCGAAGACTGAGGTGGAGCGAGCACTGCGGGATTTGGGAGCATACGCCACTGCTCCGCTCCCCGCACTTGACGGCTTCGTTAATGCGGATTCAAGCACTTTCGATTCCTACGACAACCCGCAATACGAGTTTCGAGTCAAGCTTGCTGAGCAAGCGTCAGAGCAGACGCTTGTCAGCGTCAGCGCCAGGGTCACGGCGTGGTATCCCAATGCAGTTCCCTCACAATCCCGGTACGTTCTGCTCCCGTCCAATGGCCGGTTAGAGAAAGAGCTACTCGATCGTTTAACGAGTTACCTGGACAAAGGAACCCGTTCGCCCGCAGATGTACGGAGGAGCGGTACGCCAAATGCCACAGCGGTTAAACCGTCTGACCCAGTTGCCCCACGTGGCGACTTCAGCCATGCCGACGCGGCTACGTTGTCTACCGAGATCGCCAAGGTGCAAGCCGAACGCACGACGACCGAGGAACAACAGAAAGAGTTGCAAAAACAGATCTCACAACTGGAAGCGGACCGAAACGCGAGAAGGTTCCTACACGACCTTGCGATGATCAAGACGCCGCAGACTCCGGTATTCCAAGAGAATAACGAATTCTCCAAAGTTCTCTTTCGGGCCGATCCCGAAGATGAATTTGAAGTAACGCAGGCCCGCTACGGATGGGTTCGAGTTCGGCTAGAGAGTCTTCAACAGGGTTGGATAAGAATCAGCGATCTCCAGCTGCCGAACGAGAAAGATGAGACGGGGGAGTCAGCCGACTTCGCCGAACCCAACGAAGAAGTTGCTCCCTTTACCGGTAATTGGGCGCTGCTCAAAGACAAGCCGACTCTGTTCGTCGTAGCCCAGCCCAAGCGTGCGATTCCATCCGCTTCACTCGGCCAGACCCAGATGGAGTTTGCCAAGCGTGCTTTCCTGGACGGCTATCGCTCGGCCGCCCACGCCCAGGAGAAGATTGATGGGGTTGCCGTCGTCTTCCTCGGCGACAAAGCCGGAATGGCCGCAGCCACGCTCAGCGAGATCAGCCTTTGGCATAAAGGCAGCATTTCCGACAAAGTCTTCCTCGAACGTTGCTTCCTCTCGCCGCCCGACGCTTTCCGCGATATCGCCAAGCGCTAGGTTACACATTCGCCCCACTCTACACTCGCCCACAACCCTGCCCTAGAAGGGGGCCTGCATGTGGATCGCCCGAGAAACCTGGTGAAGTCAGTAAACGCTGGAGTGATGCGCCGCTGCCGCGAAGGAATCCTCGTCCGGATCGGGCAGCGATGAGGGAGGATCGCTTGCGGGAAAAGTGTCCGCTATCGTCTTGTCCAGCATCTTGTCTTTCCTCTCAAGTGGGTTTACTTCGTCAATAAGACGATCTTCAGGATCGCGCAAGTCTTCGTTCAGCGGCCGCATGAAACTGGTC
>Ga0187771_10000996_pt1 | contig 18520 bp, 18 predicted proteins | sample 0116_SJ02_MP15_1_FD_133139 | JGI IMG/M metagenome (GOLD analysis project Ga0187771, IMG submission 133139) | Tropical peat soil microbial communities from peatlands in Department of Meta, Colombia - 0116_SJ02_MP15_10_MG | ecosystem: Environmental > Terrestrial > Soil > Wetlands > Peat | place...
AGACGATGATCGGAGCCTATGCGTTCCATGTGGTTGACCTAATTCTTCTTCTGATCGTCGCGGCGGTGTTGCTCGCAACATTCAAATTCGCGGCCAACGCGAATGTCGCTTACAAGCTAGTCCTGGCGATTGTGACGTATGCAAGTCTGCCGGGGGTTTTGAAGTATCTGCTGGCCACCATCACCCTGTTTGCCGGCATCAGTCCTGATGCCTTCAACATACAGAATCCCATTGCAACCAATTTGGCCGCGTTGTTCAGTGCCACCGACCACCCGGTGCTTTACGCGATCGGAGCTATGATCGATGTTTTCAGCATCTGGACCCTCTTCTTGAGCGCCATCGCCTTTACCCGCGTGAGCAAGGTAAAGCTGGGCACTGCGCTGGCGATCGTGTTCGGGTGGTATATCGCTTTTATGCTGTTGATAGCAGGCCTTGCGTCACTTGCCGCGTAGGATAAGGCCGTCCGGCTATGTGTGCCGAAACGCGACAACCCTGCAGCTCGCCGCAACTATGTTGCTCCGCGTGATTGCCGGCACACCCTCGCGAGCTTCACGAATGCAGCAATCGAAGCTGCCGTGAATACGACCGCTTGCCCGACGTGTATCCAGAACCAATTGTCCGCACCCGTGTCACGAATCAGCGATCGCCCTGGGTCGTGCGGCCAGATCAGCAAGAAGAAAGCTAGGTCGCCGATGATATGAACCGGCAGTGCAGGAAGAGTAGAACGGCTCAGAAAAGCCATGGTGCCGAACGTCACACCTACGAGGAAGTAGATCAAAAGTTTGGGCCAGAAGAAGCCGTGATTCAAATGGGCCACCGTAAAATAAGTCGAGGAAATTGCAATGGCGACGGGCCCGGCGAACTCGCGCTCAAGGATAACTTGGGCATACCCTCGGAAAGCAGCCTCCTCGGTGAAAGGAGAAACCAGCGACGCCATGATCACTACGAGAGCCATCGTCAACGGATACCTCGAAAAATCAGGAGTCCATTGTATGGACTCCATCCTCACCAGCCGGAACATCACGATCCAGCATCCTGCCATTGCGATGATGGCCGACAATCCCGCCACCAGCGACCATGCATAGACCGCTCCCGAAACGCGGTTGGCCCGCAAGTCCCGCCGCCGTGCTTCTGAGGTGCGCGCCGGCCACCATCTCCCGCCCAGATAGCACCACATCAGCCACAAAACCACAGCCATGGCCGGCACGGACCACGGAATGGCAGGGGTTTTGGCGAGGTTGGGCGCAAGAAGCGCGCCCCACGCCGCCTGCCCAACTTCGAGAATCAGGAAGGAAAGAATCAGTGCCCACACAACCGCCCAAAGCTTCCTAAGCAGTGTTGACATGTCTCCGCTTCTCGGAGCATTCATACGCCCCCGCGAGGCGCTTGTCCAGTTCACCGGCTACAGAAGAGCCTCCGACTCGGGAAAGCGACACAATTTCACGATGTCATGCGGAATGCAATCGTCGTGGCTTGTGGAAGAGCGGCGCTTCAGCGCCGCGCTGACGGCACCCTGGAAGTTCCCGGACTTCAGCCCGGCGAATCCCTCCGTGCTTCTCTGTGCCCTCTGTGGTAAAGGCTCCTTCATTCGCCCTCGCCGCCCCACCTGAGTAGAATGTCATGCGGAGTCGTGGGAGGCTACCATGCAACGCACGCTTTCTCTTTTCGTGCTTCTTTCTGCCACTGCGCTTCTCGCCCAGGAGAAGAACCCGGTCACTTCGGTGGTCCGTGAAATTCTCCCGCGCCAACAAAAGAATTTGGTCGCCGCCGTCGAGGAAATGCCCGCCGACAAGTTCTCCTACAAGCCCACCGACAAGCAAATGACCTTCGGCCACCTCGTCCTGCACATTGTCGAGTCGAACAACTATTTGTGCTCGCGCATCGGCGACTTGCCCGAGGTCAAGGCCAAGGTGCCCCTCAAAGAATCTGACGGCAAAGAAAAACTGGTCGCCGCCCTTAAGGCCAGTTTCGACTTCTGCGCCACCGCTCTCGCCAAAGTTGATGACTCCAAACTATCCGACGAAGTGGAACTCTTCGGCGGCCGCACCGGCTCGCGTGCCTTTGCCCTCATCGCCCTCACCAACGACTGGGCGGACCACTACGGCTCAGCTGCGATGTATCTTCGTCTGAACGGACTGCTGCCGCCGACGGCGCAGCCGAAAAAGTAATCCTCGGCATCCAGCAATCGGCGTCCAGCCGTCCCGTAGGACGACACCGCAAGAAGCAGTGTCTGACGCCCCACTCGCCGCTGCTTTCGCAGGCTGGGTTCTACACCGTGTGTTTCTGCCGGGGCGCTGCGCGCTGTGCTGGTGTCCTACTGTACCGTCAGCGTAACCGTCATGGAGTGCGTGAGGCGGCCCGAAGCTGCCGTCACCGTCAATGTGTAGGTGCCCGGCGGTGTGCCACCCACAGGCGGAGGCGGCGGGGGCGACTTCGAGGTGCCGCAGGCTGTGCAGACCGCAAAGTAGATCAGAACCAGCAACAAACCCACATAGGGAGCGCGTGCGGATTTGCGGGAAGCGCCCACCACGACTAAGGGCAGCAGTCCCAGCGCTGGTATCCATAACAGCGAGCGCTTGCCCGGAGCTGGCAAAGTGCGCTGCGGACTCATTTGGGCTGACATTTGTGCCGAGGGGGCAGTTGTCGTGACGTTCAAACTTAGATGTGCGGTTGCCGTAGGAAACAGGGTGGTAGTAGTCAGCGGGGCCGGACCGTTCGGCCAAGTGATCGAACAAGCCGCCTTGCTAGGCGCGCCTGCACAACTAAGCGTCATGTCGCCGACGAAGTTGTTTAATGAGGCAAGCTGAAAACTATAGGTGGCCCGATTCCCCGCTTTCACCGTCGCCGACGAGGTCGATGCCGTTAGAGAGAAGTCCGGTGCCGGGTTCTGTGGTGCAGTCTGCAGGAGCACCGAAAGGGAGTCATGGGGGATAAGGGGGGACAGGGAATTGGCGGTCACAAAGGCAAGCTCGCCGTCGCCGGTGAAGTCGCCCACTGCCATCGCCGTCGGGTCGTTGGGGATCAGCAGAGTGAAGTCCGTCGGGGTGAACGTGCCGTCACCATTCCCCAAGTACACCACGAGGTAATCCGCCGGGTAGGAAGGCTCCGCATTCTGAATCGCCATAACCAGGTCCAATTTGCCGTCGGCGTTGAAATCGCCCATCGCCAGCGCGAGAAGACCATACAGCTCTTCCTCATAAGGGCAGCATTCCTGGGTCACTGCAGTGAAGGTTCCGTCGCCGTTGCCCAGCAAAATCGCCAGGACGGCATTTTCCCCACCAACGGCAACGTCCAGTTTGCCATCGCCGTTGAAGTCGGCCACCTCTACCGGACCAGCTGCTACTCCCAAACCTTGCGGCGCAGCCGTGGAGAAGGTTCCATCGCCGTTTCCCAGGAGGATTACGAGGTTGTAGGCGTTGTTTCCCCCCCAGCTTGACACCGCAAGGTCCAGCTTGCCGTCACCGTTGAAATCTCCGGCACCGATTCCCGTCGGCGCATGGACGCTGATCGGAGAGGCACTCGCCGGCGCAAACGTTCCATCCCCGTTGCCCAGCAGGATGCTAACATTGTTGCTGTTCAAATTTGCCACAGCCAAGTCGAGCTTGCCGTCGCCATTGAAATCACCGGTAACGATGGCTATTGGCCAGGCGCCTACTACGATCGGTGGGCCCGCCGCCGTTGTGAAAGTCCCATTGCCGTTGTTCAGTAGAATGGATACCGTGCCATCTGTGAGGTCCGTGATTGCTAGATCCGGCTTGCCATCCCCATTAAAATCTCCCAGCGCACTCGCATAGGGGGCAACTCCCAGCGGCGTGGTCGTGTCAAGCGGCGTAAAAGTCCCATCTCCATTGCCCAGAAAGACGCTCAAGTAACCGGCGGACTGACTGGGCACGATTGCCACCGCCAGGTCTGGCTTGCCGTCGCCATTAAGGTCCCCAACCGCGAGCGCTGTGGGCGCGTTTTCAGCCGCGGGGCCGGTGACCGGGATGGGCGACCCGGACGAGTTGTTGAAGAACACCGTCGGACTCGAGGGCGCCACAGCGAATGGAACAGCATTGGATCCCACGCTTGTGCCGGGGTTCACAACCGTGATAACAGGCGTCCCTGCGGTCGCGATCTTGGCGGCGGGAATGGTCGCGGTCAGTTGCGACTTCGAAACAAAGGTCGTAGAAAGCGCGACGCCGTTCCACTGAACGACGGACCCCGAGACAAAACCGGTACCGTTGACCGTCAGAGTGAACGCAGACCCGCCGGGCGCGGCGGCTGTGGGCACAAGAGGCTGGTTAATAAACGGAACAGGGTTCTGTGCCGCTGCGGAACTGACGAAGACCCACGCACAGAGAAGGACCGAAAGCGTAGAGCAGCGCATGCATCACCTCGCAACTACTGCCCCCACATTCCGGCCGGCCACATGACTTGCCTCCAGCCGTACCCAGCCGCTCCCCCAGTTTCGCTCACTAACGAAACTCTATTTCATAGCGATTAGGATGCCCGTTCTCGGCTGCAAGGATACCTCAGCAGCCCCTCAGCAAACGTAAAGATTCGTATCAGGGCGTGCCCGGCTCTGCCGTCTCTATTTGATCTGCACCAATTCACTCGTCCGAACCGCCGAAATCGCCGCGTGTTGCGGATCCCGCCACGAATCGAAAATTGAAACCTGATGCACGCACGACACCGTGCAGTGCGGCGCACACGATTTTTCCGTCAAGTATTCGCGGCGCAGATCATCCTGCGTATAACTCGCCAGCGGAACGCCCGGATACCCCCGCTGCTGCGAGCAATAGTGCACCAGCCCGTCTTCGCAAATGTAGAGATAACGCCCGCCTGCGCGGCACCGCCAGTCGTTCGGCAGGCCCCGGGCAATGTTGTCCTGAAACGCATTCACCCGCGTGAAGCTCTTTTTTTCGAGCGCCTGCATCTCGTGGTAGATGCGCCGCTCCTCCTCGTCCAGCGGCTGCAGTTGCCCCCCGCCGTCATGAATGATTCCGATCGTCGAGCTGAACCCGAGTTCGACGGCCCGTTTGCCAATCACCAGCGCGTCCTGCGGATGCCGAATTCCACTGCCCACCACCGAATTGATATTCACGTGAAAATCCGCATGCTCGGCCAGCAATTGCAGCTTCTTGTCGAGAACTTTCAGGCTCTTCTTCGAGACCTCATCGGGATTGACGTTATCAATCGAAATCTGCAGCCACTCGAGCCCGGCGCGGTTTAGCCGCTTGATCCGCTCCGCTACCAACAGATATCCGTTCGTGATCAGTCCGGCGACCATGCCATTCGCCCGGATCCGCCGGATCACGTCATCCAGCTCGGGATGCATCAGCGGCTCGCCGCCCGAAATCGTCACCACCGACGTGCCCAACTCGCCCAGCTTGTCAATCCGCCGATTCATCTCCTCGATCGGCACCGGCTTCGAAAAATCATCGAACTCATTGCAATACGTGCATGCCAGATTGCACCGCCGGATGGGAATGATGTGCGCCAGCAGTGGATGATCGGTCGAAGCCAGCGCCCGCGCGGCCATCGCCGCCCCGCGCAGATTGCGGTGCAGGGCGAGGGCCTGACGGCGCAAAGTTGTGAAGACTGATGGCATGGGCTGGTAATTTTCTATTACATCACAGGTCAATTTGTAGCGCGCGCTTTGGCCATCTTTCGGGAGTATTGAGAGGGTAGACGGGCGAACAGGCAACTCGGCGGGATTATCCTTCCTTCCCTGATTGCAGCAGTGTATGCCCGACGCGGTGCAATAGGTCCAGCGCAGTCTTGGTCTTATCCTCCCGGACAAAGACGTAATCGGTGCTGTAGGTCGACACAGCAAAAATCGGCACACGGTTGCTCGAAAGCGGCTCGATGAACGCGAGCAGCACTCCCGTTTGGGAAAAAGCGAACGGGCCCTCGAGTCTAAGACAAGTCCAGCGGTGCTGCGAGTGCACTTCGTCGGGCAGATTCTGGACCGGACAGACGACCGAGAGCTCCTCGGCCGTGCGCACGACCGCGCTGAAGTCGCCTCTCGTGGCCCAGCTGGGAATGGGCACTTCCGCTCCGAGGCGCACGATCCCGTACGCGCTGGGAAGTTGCCGGAATTTCAGCCGGTGCCGCGGGGGCTGCTCGCTTTCGTCAATCATGTGCATTTGTAGATTCGGATTGTACTCTGAGAACCGCCGCGCTTTGCACGGCCAAACCGGGTTCCCTCAACTGCATTCGGGACAAGCTCCGGCTCGGTCCCGTATGACCTATTAGATCTCCACTGCTTTACGCACCGCCGCCCGCGCCAGAATCCGCGTCGAATCCAGCACCGGCAGCGGCGAAGCCTCCGGCGTCACGAGCAGCGGAATCTCCGTGCACCCCAGCACCACGGCATCGCATCCGTCATTCTTCATCGCGCGAATGACTTCAGCGTAATACTCGAGCGACCGCTGCAGGAAAACGCCGTTCACCAGCTCATCAAAAATGATCTGGTTCATCCGCTCGCGCTCCTCCGCGCAGGGCGTGCGCCACTCAATGCCCGCCGCCTTCAGCGCGTCGGGATACACCGGTCCCTCCATCAAACATCTTGTCCCCAGCACGGCCAGCCGTCGGAACTCCCGCTGCTGTGCTTCTTTCGCCACCTCCCGCGCGATGTGCAGCCACGGACGCCCCGACCGATGCTCCACCAGATCAAACGCCTGGTGAATCGTGTTGTCCGGGCAGATCAGAAAATCCGCTCCCGCCCGCGCCAGCTTTTCCGCCGACGCCAGCATCAGCTCCGCCACGCCTGCCCAGTCACCGCCATCGATGAACTTCATGTATTGCGCCAGCGGGAACGAGTGCAGCGACACCTCTGGATGATCGTGCCGCCCCACGATCTGCGCTCCTTCGAGCGAAATCGTGCGATAGCAGAGCGCTGCTCCTTCCGTGCTGCAAGCGACTATGCCAATGTGTAACATCAGGGGTCAGTTGTGAGTTACCAGTTGCGAGCCTGAGTTATCTCAGAGTGCGTGCCCGGTTTTGATCGTCTGGCCTTGGTCTCTGACTCTGGTTTCTCAGTTTGTCATTTCGAGCGAAGCGAGAAACCTGCTTATCCGCCCCCAGCCGCGAAGCGGCGGCATTCGTTAGCCCAGCGCGTCAGCGCTGGGTGGGCACAGACAGGACAACTGAGCCCATTTCAGCGGACGCCACCGCTCACTTCCGTTCCTTATCCGGTTGCGGCCACGCGAACTGCAGCAGGATGCACAAAACCAGCGCCAACAGAAAACCCGCCACTTGCGGATGAGCCGGCCAGATGTTGCGCGCAATGCCGAACCACCACGCTACGGTGGCCGCGATCGTCGCCACTAGGCTGATTTTCAACGTCCTCATGCCGCCCCATCCCCCATATTTCAGCAACCGAGCGCCGCTCGATTCGGCAATCGCAAATCGGCAATTGCCAATCACCTCGCCGCTGCCGCATCAAACAAACTCAGCATTTCCACTTTCTTCTCCGCCGGCAGAAACGACGCCTCAAACGAATTCCGCGCCAGCTCCCGCAGATGCTCGTCCGTGAACCCGAAAGCATCCTGGGCAAGCTGATATTCCCGCGACAGCGTTGTCCCAAACAGCGCCGGATCGTCCGTGTTCAGCGTGATCATCACACCCCGGTCGAAGTAACCCTTCGCCGGATGCTCACCGATCGCCTTGCACACTCCTGTTCGCAGGTTGCTGGTCAGGCATACTTCGAGCGGAATCTGTCGGTACGCCAGTTCCTCCACCAGATCCGGATCCTCCGCCGCCGTGAAGCCATGTCCAATGCGCTCGGCGCGCAAGTTGAGCGCTCCCCAAATCGATTCCGCCGGCGCCGTTTCGCCCGCATGCGCCGTCAGCCGCAGGCCGTTGGCGGCTGCATATCCGTAAGCACCGCGAAAAAGTTCCGGCGGCGCCTTCTGCTCGTCGCCGCCAATCCCCACGCCAATCACGTTGCGATCCTGATAGCGCACCGCCAGCTCGAATACCTCCTGCGCCTGCTCCACGCCGAAGTGCCGCGTCGCATCGAAAATCCACAGAAGCGATACGCCGAAATCCCGCGCCCCGCGTGCCCGCCCGCGCTCCAGCCCCTCGAAAATCGCGGCAAAATCCTGCTTCCGATATAGGCAAACGCCCACCGCAACATACACTTCGGCATGCAGCACATTTTCTTCTTTCAGCCGCTGCATCAGCCGATACGTGATGAAGTCGAAGTCGTCCGGCCCGCGCAGGTGCGCGCTCACGTCCTTGAACGCCATCAGGAAACTCTGGAAGTCGACGTAGCGATACAGCGCCTCCGTCTGGGCGAGCGTGGCCCGATCCCCATGCCGCTGCCGCAACTCAAACAGCGTGGCCGGCTCGACCGCGCCCTCCAGATGCAAGTGCAGCTCCGCCTTAGGCAGTTGGCGGACGAAAGGCGAAGGAGGACCATCTACAGCCATGACTCAAATTGTAGATGGCGGAATGTCGATTGGCGAGGGAGAGAGGTTCTCACCGCGGAGATACGGAGGCACGGAGAACAATGCGGGGGCTTCTGATGGTTGAGCCGGGCGCCCATTTCTCGCGCGTCCTTTGCACGGAAAGTGGAAAATTTGTTCGGGACGGCAACCCGCCTTCACTGATGGTTGACGGCTACCGCGCGAACTCGCTTCTGTGCCGGCTGTAGAGCAGATAGATCAACAAACCAAGCACCAGCCACACCACAAACCGCACCCACGTAATCACCGTCAGGCCAGTCATCAGCCCGCCGCACAAAATGATCGAGATGAGTGGAAACCATGGAACGAACGGCACGCGGAACACGCGCTTCCGGTCAGGCTGCGTGCGCCGCAAAATGATCACGCCCAGCGACACCAGCACAAACGCAAACAGCGTTCCGATGTTCGACAGATCGGCCGCGTCACTCACTGCGAAAATTCCTGAAGGAATGCCGACAGCAAGCCCCGCGACCCACGTGGACCAGTGCGGCGTCTTGAACCGCGGATGCACAGCCGAAAAAAACTTGGGAAACAGTCCGTCGCGCGACATTGCATACCAAATTCTTGCCTGCCCGTACTGAAACACCAGCAGCGACGAGATCATCCCGGTCAGCGCGCCAACCACAATAATCGACCGCGACCACCGGCTCGCCCCCAGCACTTTCAGTGCGTAGGCCACCGGTGCCTGCGCAGCATCGCCTGAAACAAACGTCGTGTACTTCATCATGCCAAGCAGTACGATCGAGACGCCGACATACAGCACCGTGCACGCAATCAACGAAGCGATGATTCCAAACGGCAAGTCGCGCTGCGGATTGCGCGCCTCCTCGGCCGCGGTCGAGACGGAATCGAATCCGATGTAGGTAAAAAAAACGATCGCCCCTCCGGTCACGATGCCGCCGAATCCCGAAGGTGCGAACGGTTTCCAGTTCGCGGGATTGACGAGCGCGCCGCCCACTACCAGAAAGATCAGAATCGCGCCGATCTTGATGGCAACCATGATGTTGTTGGCTTCTGCCGACTCGCGCACGCCCCGCACCAGTAGAACCGTGAGAATGAAGATGATCAGAAAAGCGGGGAAATTGAAGTAGGAGCCAGTCCAGTGCCCCGATTCCCACACCGGAGTTGACCATTTGTCCGGCAAGTCCAGCCCGAACGACGCCAGTTGCGCCTTCGCGTAAGCACTGAAACCAATCGCCACCACCACGTTGCTAACCACGTATTCGAGAATCAGATCCCAGCCGATAATCCAGGCAAAAATCTCGCCCAGCGTTGCGTACGAGTACGTGTACGCGCTGCCCGCGATCGGAATCATCGAAGCCAGTTCGGCATAACACAGTCCGGCAAAGCTGCACGCCATCGCAACCAGGAAAAACGAAATCGCAATCGAAGGCCCGGCCGGAGGCCGCCCGTGCATGAGCACTTGCGCCGTGCCTCCGCCGCGCAGGAGGTTCACGATAATGTCGAGCACCTGCGCGTGCAGAATCGACGGTGCCTGAAAATACTCTCCCGCCGCAGCTGTGCCCGTGAGCACGAAAATGCCCGAGCCGATGATCGCCCCAATGCCCAGCGCCGTCAGCGACCACGGCCCCAGCGTCTTCTGCAGCCGCTGTCCCGGCGATTCTGAGTCGGAAACTAACTTGTCAATGGACTTGCGGGAGGAGAGTTGGCTGTCTTCCCATCTTCTGCGAAGGCGATGGACAAAACTGCGAAGGTGAAAAATCAGGCGACCGACAAGACCCGGGTTCGGGGGCTCCGTAGATGATAGTGGCAATCGCTTGTGGTCTCCTGAACTATGCAGTCACCAACAGAAGCAACTAATCCTGTTGTCATTCCGGGCGCCAAGGAATCTGCCCCGGGCATACTACAGGCGTTGTCATTCCGAGCGCAGCTAGGAATCTACTTCTCAATTGGGGTGCCCCACTTCTCGCCGCTTTTGCGAGAAGTGGGAATCCCGGTACTGGTTGCCCCACCCTTGTCGCGTTCTTTGCGACAGGGTGGGAACCTTCGCTGTGTTACCTCTTCGCCTGTCCCCGCGCCATCTTCTTGACCTTGGGCTTCTTCGATCCGCGCGGATAGTCGCGTGGTTTGAGCGGCTTTTCTGCCCTGCGCTTTTTACGCGCGGCGCGTTTGGCTTCCTTGCGTTCTTCCCTGCTGAGCGTCGATGTGTTGGCCATGAATCCCTTTTGAACTTGAGAAATTTGTGGTCTGCTTGTCATCCCGAGCAAGCGTTTGTTGCGCCGCGACGGATCTGGGCGAGCCGCGCGAGCAGCCTGCCCTGAGCAAGCGAAGCGCGTCGAAGGGCGCCTTTTGCGACGCAACCATCGCCCGTTTGGCTCGCTTCCTTTTACCCGATTACAGAATTACCCGATCGCGCTTAAGCTCTCTCCAGCTGGGCATACTTCTCCACCAGCTTCTTCAAGCCGAAGCGTGGAAATTGTACCGTAATCTTGGCATCCTCGCCTTCACCTTCGCGTCGGTAAACCGTCCCCTCGCCATATTTCGGATGGCGCACTTTCTGCCCCGGCCGAAATCCTCGCTTGCCCGTAGGCTCTTCGACGGGTGCCTTGGGCACGGTGAACTTCTTCCCCCGGCTGGCGAAAAACTCTGCAATGTTCTCGATGGAATTGTAGAAGCGCCCGGAAGCGGCCGGCTTGGGGCGCGTCCGTTCGCCCGCGCTCCACGCCGCGCTCTGATCTTCGTCTTCGTAGGAGTAATGGGTCGTTTGGCGATCGTACGCTGCGGGGCTTCGCCCCGCCGGACGGGCGAGGGCGCCCGTCCCCACACGAGCACGGGTGTTCCCCAATTCCTCAATCAGCCCGCCCGGGACTTCCTCCAGAAATCGCGACGGCACGCTCGCTTCCGGCAGATCCGTCCCATAGCGCCGCCGATACACCGCTCGGGTCAAGATGAGCTGATCCATGGCGCGCGTCATCCCCACATAACACAGCCGCCGCTCTTCCTCAATGTCCTCCGGCACCAGCATCGTGCGCGAGTGCGGGAACAGCCCTTCTTCCAGCCCGCTCAGAAACACCAGCGGAAACTCCAGGCCCTTGGCCGAGTGCAGGCTCATCAGCGAGATTTGTGCCCGCTCATCGTAATCATCGGCATCGCTGACCAGCGCCGCATGATCGAGGAATTCGCCGAGCGTTTCCCCGCGGTCGCGCGAATCCATGGCGGCGTTCACCAGTTCGCGCAGGTTCTCTATGCGCGAGTACGCCTCCGGCGTGTCCTCTTGTTCCAGCAGCTTGATGTAGCCCGTGCGGTCAATCAGAAACTTCAGCAGGTCGGCGGTACTCGCCGCATGTGCCGGGAGTGCCTCCGCCGCTTCCGCGGAGCGCTCCCCGCTAATTGCGCTGTCATCCCGAGCGGAGACGGGACGCTCGCTTGCGAGCTGTCCGTCGGAGTCGAGGGATCTTGGGTTTCGTGCGGCATCTTTATCAAAAGACTCATGCGCTCCAAAGTCAAACGCAACGTTCCCAAACCCCGCCGGATCAAACGCGGTCGCATCGTCGGATTCGTTAGTGTCGTCCCTCTCGGGACTCGCTCCTTCTTCGTCCTTTTCCCAGGACTTACGTCCTGGGCTAACGAATTCCGTCCCTTCGGGACTCGGGGCCCGCTGATCTGCTTTGTCCGCTCCTGCCGAAACGTCGGGCACGCCTTGCGCTGTTTGATCCAGTTGTTCTTTGAAAGTCCCTTCCCGCATCGCCCGGCCATCTTCAATCAACTGCTGAAAGCTCTTCAGCGCCACCAACGCCCGCGGCGGCACCAGCTGCCGCCGAATTGCCTCTCCCACCGCGCCCCACAGCGATAACCCGGTTTCGAGCGCCAGCCGCTCCAGCGTTTCGATTGTGCCCTTGCCGATTCCGCGCGCTGGCGTGTTGATGACGCGCAGCAGCGAAATCGAATCGTCCGGATTCTGAATCACCTTCAAATACGAGATCATGTCTTTGATCTCAGCCCGCTCGTAAAACGAAAATCCCCCGACCACGTGATATTTCAGCTGATAGCGGCGCATCGCCTCTTCAAACAATCGCGATTGCGCATTCGTGCGATACAGCACCGCCGCCCGCGGCTCCTCGCCCCGCTCGACCGCCTCACCGATGTAGCGCGCGATCCAGTCCGCCGCAAACAGCGCTTCATTTTCCCCGTCCGGGGCCTCGTAGTAGCCAACCTTCGTTCCCCCCTGCCGCGCCGTCCACAAATTCTTGCCCTTGCGCCGAACATTGTTCGCCACCACCGCCGACGCCGCCTGCAGAATGTTCTGGGTCGAGCGGTAGTTCTGCTCCAGCCGGATAATCTTCGCCTCGGGAAAATCGTGCTCAAATTCCAGAATGTTGCGAATGTCCGCTCCGCGCCACGAATAGATCGACTGGTCTTCGTCCCCCACCGCGCACACGTTATGCCGCGTGCCAGCCAGCAGCCGCATCAGCTCATACTGCGGCCGGTTCGTGTCCTGATACTCGTCAATCAGCAAATACTGAAATCTCCGGTTGTAGTGCTCGCGCACCGTCGCCATCGACCGCAGCAGCCGCACCGCTTCGAGCAGCAGATCGTCGAAGTCCAGCGCGTTCGCCTTGCGCAGTTCCTTGCGATATTCCTCATATAAATGTGCGACGCGCTCGGTCTTGGGATCGGCCGACTGCAGATACATTTCCTGCGGATCGAGCATGTGATTCTTCGCCCACGAAATCCGCTCCAGCACCGCGCGCGGCGTCAGCTGCTTGTCGTCCACGCCGAGCCGCTTCATCACGGACTTGACCACTGACTGCTGATCGGTATCGTCGTAGATCACAAAATTCTTCGTATGCCCGATCGCCGACTGCCCCGGCACCGACGACGGAATCCGCAAAAGCTCAATGTCGCGCCGCAGCACGCGAACACAAAATGAATGAAACGTCGAGATTACCGGCTTCGCTACGCTCAGCCCGCCCACCAGCTTTTCCACGCGCTCGCCCATCTCTCCGGCGGCTTTGTTGGTGAACGTCATCGCGAGAATCGATTCCGGCATCACGCCCAGGTTTTCGATGAGATGCGCAATGCGGTAGGTGATGACGCGGGTTTTGCCGCTGCCCGCGCCGGCCAGAATCAGCACTGGCCCTTCGGTGGTTTCGACGGCTTCCTTCTGCTGCGGATTGAGTTGCTCAAGAAACGACAATGTGGGAATGGCTCCGGGGTTCGTGCTTCAATTCTACAGTGCTCGGAAGTTACTGCGAAGGAGACGGGCTCTGGCCGAGGCCCAGATCGTCGCGGGTGACTCCCACTTTCTTCATCCCTTCGTCTTGCAATTGCCTTAGCTGGGAGTTGAAAGATCGCATGTTGCTGCGTAGGTCCTTACAATCCTTCAGTTGACGATTGAATTCCGACCTCGCTCTCTCGTCCGTGATTAGTAGTTCTGAGCCCTTAACCCTGATCTTCTGCTGGTTCGTCATGGCATAGGTGTACAGATCCTTGGTGGCAGCAGCCCATTTCTCTTCAGCCTCTACAATTTGATCGCGGACTTTCAAAATGTCGGAGCCGCCGATTGTTTTCTCCACTCCCTGGATGAATCCTTCTTTGTCGGCTTCCGACAACGACGAACGATCCACTTCTTCCTTGATATGGTCGCGCCATGCTTGAAACTGATGGGAAAACTCCTCATCGGCGGCCAGGGTACCCTGAACAGCGTCGATGCATCGTTGCATCGACACTCGATCGGAGAATGATTCGGCTGAGTAGAGCTGACTGAGATCGCCCTTGAATTTACCGACCTGTGCGTCGTGTGATGTCCGCAGCGTCAACATATCGCGGAGCATATTTCGTGCTAAACGGTCGGTCTCCGTTGAGCTTCCGGGATCAACCGGCTTAGTCCCCACCGCCTCTTTCACCAAATCGGAAGCAGACCTATTCCGCCTCGGATGGCTCGATGACACTTCTGTGGCAAACACGAGGGCGCTGACAACACAATAGGCAAGGGCGAATCTGGTCGGGCTCCTGGCGCTCTTCCTGCCAGCAATCGCATATGCGATGAGTCCAGCAATGAGTACGCCCGAAAGAGCGTATCCAAGCACTTCACCGCCAAATGCGCCGCCCGACCATACCCATGCTCTCCAAAATGAAAGCAAGGTGCCCACCACAATCGCGACCACCGCGCCGATCCCCAAGAAGACGTGTCTTGCCCTAGCAAGTGGACTTTTGCTGTCCATAAGTTGCCCTCAATCTACCTAGCTATTCGACTTCACAGGAACTCTATTTCCAGTAATCAGCCCGGTCAAGCAGCGTGTTTTGGCGGTACCTTGCTGCCCAAGCGCCACTGGCTCTTACTCGCAAATCCGGCTTGGACTTGACAGGATTGGTAAAGAATGCTATCTTTACTTCAGGATTATTAGGTAAAGATGAAGTACTCCAGCACCATCAGCAGCAAAGGCCAAGTCACCGTCCCGCTGGAAATCCGCAACCGCCTCGGCCTCGTCACTGGCGACCGGATCGAGTTCCTCATCGAGGGAGACCGAACCGTGATTCGTCCGTCCCGAGACAATCCTGACCCGTTCGAGAAGCAGATCGGTATGCTCGGGCCTTTTCCGGGGGGCGAAGAGGGGATCAAGGCCTGGATTTCCGACATGCGGGATGACGACGCGCGAAGAAAGGACCTGCGAGAGCATGAACTGCGCAGCAAGAGCCGGCGTCGCAGATGAAGACCGCACTCGACTCTAACATCCTGTCTTCGCTCTGGTCGGCTGAGCCTTCGGCACCGCAGGTCAAACAGCAACTGATTAGCGGGCGCGCGCAGGGCAGCATCGTCGTTTGCGCCCCCGTCTACACAGAACTGGCTGCGCACCCTCTGCTCTCGCCTGGGCTACTTGACCGGCTTCTTGCAGAAGCCGGCATCACGGTGGAGTTCGTCCTGGACGAGCCGGTCTGGCGGAAAGCCGCAGAACGCTTCGCCACTTACGCCAAGCGCAGGCGCCGTTCGGGCGGCGCTGCCCCGAAACGATTCCTCGCCGACTTCCTCATCGCCGCCCACGCGCTTCTTCGAGCGGACCGCTTGTTTACCTTGGACCCAGAACGTTACCGGCAGGATTTCCCAGAGCTTCGTTTGGTGTGAATGTCCTCCTGCTCAACCCAGCCGTCTTGCTCTCAATTCTCCCACGCGCCCCGTGTGATGAGATTTCCCGCTTCTCGCGGGCGAGGGCGCCCGCGCCACAAATACCCTTACACCACCAGCAGCAGCTTGCCCGCCAGCTTGTGCGCTTCCAGGTCGTGGTGGGCCTGAGGCGCTTCCGCCAGTGGATACTTCTTCGCAATTCGCAGCTTCAGTTTGCCCCCGGCGATCATCGCAAACAGCGCGCTGGTCCGCGCCAAAAACTCCTCGCGCGTGGCCGTGAAGTGCGCCAGCGTGGTCCGCGCCATGTACAGCGATCCTTTCTCCGACAGCTTCGCCGGATCCACCGGCGGCACCGGCCCGCTCGACATGCCATAAAGCACCAGCATCCCGCGCAGCTTCATCACGTTCAGATTCTTCTCGAACGTCGCCTTGCCCACACCGTCGTACACCACGTCCGCGCCTTTGCCGCCGGTCAGCCGCTTGACCTCCGGCTCAAAGTCCTGTTGCGTGTAGACGATCACTTCATCCGCTCCCGCCTCGCGCGCCAGCTTGCCCTTCTCCGCGGTCGAAACCGTGCCGATCACGCGCGCCCCGATCGCATGCGCCAGTTGCACCACCAGCAGACCGACTCCGCCCGCCGCCGCGTGCACCAGCGCCGTCTCGCCAGCCTTCAGCCTATGGGCATCGTTCACCAGATAATGCGCGGTCAACCCGTGCATCATCGCCGCGGTCGCTTGCTCGTCGCTGATCGCCGCGGGCACCGGCACCAGATGTTCCTCCGGCGCAGCCATATACTCGGCGTACGACCCCAGCGTTCCGCTCCACGCCACTCGATCGCCAACCCTCACCGCTTTCGCCTGTGTGCCCACCGCCGTCACCACCCCCGCACCCTCCTGACCAGGGATGAACGGCAAGTGCGTGCGCAGACTGCCGTCGCGGAACTGCGCGTCAATCGAGTTGACGCCGGCGATATTCACCTTCACCAGCGCCTCCGCCGGTTTCGGCTGCGGAACCGGCACCTCCGCCAGTTCCATCACCTCCGGCCCGCCCGTATGCTGCACCCGAATCGCTTTCATGTTCGTCCTTTTATAAATGCAACTATTCGCTTGTCATCCTGAGGCGCCGTTCTTTGGCGCCGAAGGACCTATGCAACTTATGGCAGCCGCCAATGCCACTAGCAAGTGCACAGGTCCTTCGCTTCGCTCAGGATGACAACCCGGTCTCTTAAGACACCGCGCCCGACGGTATCAGCAGCAACTTCCCCGTCGTCTTCCTTCCTTCCAGATCGCGATGCGCCCGCTGCGCTTCCGCCAGCGGATACACGTGCTCGATCCTCAACTTCAAATTTCCCGCTGCCATCATGCCAAACACGGCGCCCGACCGCGCCAGCAACTCCTCGCGCGTCAGGGTGTAGTGCCCGAGCGTGGGCCGCGTCACAAACAGCGACCCCTTCACCGACAGCGCGATCAGATCAAACGGGGGCACGGCCCCGCTCGACCCTCCGTAGAGCACCATCATCCCCCGCGGCCGCAGAACGTTCAGGCCTTTCTCGAACGTTGTCCTGCCCACCGAGTCATACACTACATCCACGCCCTTGCCGTCGGTCAGCCGCTTCGTCTCTGCCTCAAAATCAGCCTGCGTATAAAGAATGACGGCGTCCGCGCCCGCTTCCCGCGCCAACTTTGCCTTCTCCTCGGTCGAAACCGTGCCAATCACGCGCACCCCAAGGTTGCGCGCCATCTGTACCAACAGCAGTCCCACGCCGCCCGCCGCAGCGTGGACCAGCGCAGTCTCTCCGCGCTTGAGCGGATACGTGTCGTACGCCAGATAATGAGCCGTCATGCCCTGCAGCAAGGCCGCCGCGGCCTGCCGATCCGTCACTCCTGCCGGGACCGGTACCAGCCGCTCCGCCGGCACGGCGGCATACTCGGCATACGCGCCGAGCACGCTTGTCCACGCCACGCGGTCGCCCACCTTCACCGATCTCACGTCGCCGCCCACCGCCGTGACCGTACCCGCGCCCTCCTGCCCCAACACAAACGGCAGCGCAACCTTGTAGCGGCCCTCGCGCTGATACACGTCAATAAAGTTGACTCCCGAGGCGGCCAGCTTCACGACCGCCTCACTCGCCTTCGGCTCCGGAACCGGCAACTCCGCCAGGTCCATCACCTCTGGCCCGCCGACTTGTTTGATCTGAATGGCTTTCATGGAAGGTTTCGATTCCCGCTCGGGCGGCAACGATTCCGCGACAGGTGATTTTACACGCCGGACGCCCTGTTATCCTCTATCCAAATGCTCCGAGAGGCCGTTGTCATCATTGATGTCCAAAATGCCATTCTTACCATTCCTGGATTGAAGCGTTCGGTTGAGACCCTCGCTGCCTTGGAAGCGGTCGTTGCCAGAATCGCAGCTCTTCTCAAGCAGGCGCGCGCCCGTGGCATCCCGGTGCTGTTTGTCCAGCATGACGGCCCGCAGGGCCATCGTCTCCAGAAAGGAGCGCCGGGGTGGCAAATCCGCTCGGAGATCGCGCCTGCTCCCGGCGAGCCCGTGATCCACAAAACCGCCTGTGACTCATTCTTCGAAACCACGTTGTCTGCCGAGCTGGAGGCGCGCCAGATCGGCCAGCTGCTCGTCGCCGGTTGCATGACCCCCTATCGCATTGATACCTCCGTACGCCGCGCCGTCAGCCTGGGCTACGACGTTACGCTGGTGGCCGATGGGCACATGACTGTGGACATGGGCCCGCTCACCTTCGAGCAGATCATTGCCCATCACAACGCTGTGCTGGACGGCTTCGAGGCCGGCAGCCATTCCGTGCGCGTCGTTCCCCTCCATCAGATTTCGGGCAGTCGTGCAGTTCGCTTGTCATCCTTCTATGAAAACAGGCGCACCTGTCCATAGGGATTTTTGCGGCGATGCGGACAGGCTTCTATTCGTGCTCGAGGCACATAAGGTATGTCCGGACTCCGCCGCTCCATCT